>OODG01002176.1_pt1 | contig 12227 bp, 10 predicted proteins | sample 1671621 | NCBI WGS metagenome assembly OODG01 (sample SAMN06348175, study PRJEB24527) | human gut metagenome | biome: human gut; feature: ankylosing spondylitis patient; material: feces | host: Homo sapiens | place: China | collected 2015-10 | reverse complement strand
GTTTCCAGTCCTACACAGACAAATGCCAAACTGAAAAAAACAGTACTGAACATTTTAGCGATTCCCGGTTCGATGAGTTTCCCTTTTTCATTTACCAGGAAAAGGTCATTTGCCTGAAAGATACTGAATACGAGTGAAGCTGCAACAAAACCGATAATAAACTTCGGGAATTTTTCCCAGACAATCCCCAGAGAAGGAGAATTACTACCTTTCTCTCCCCGGGTAGAAAGGTATAAGGCTATAAAAAAAGCTACAAAACCGATTAAAACATTTTGGGCCCCTTTGATAATAACAGCATGCTGGTTCGATAATTCGCTGACGATAGCACTGGAAGCGGCAACACCACTTGTCGTATCGATGGTTCCGCCAATCCAGGCTCCGGCCACTTCCTGTATTACCTGAGGGTCGTCGAATAGGACAGGAAGAAGCAGATGGGCCAGCCAGGGCATCATATAGATCATAGGAACGACAATGATTAACACCAAAGAAACAATATAAGATAATTTTTTGTCATCGCCTCCTGCAACACGTGCAGCTGTAATACAAGCAGAAACTCCGCAAATAGAGACCCCGCTGGACAGGATCATGGCAGAACGCTGGTCAACTCCCAACCGCCGGGAGATAAAATAGGCGAAAAACCATACGATACTCACAACCAGGACAGCCTGTACAAGACCAACTGCACCGGATTTCATGACATCACTGAAAAGAATAGTCGCTCCTAAACAAACCACCCCGATTTTAATGAAAAACTCACTTTGAATAGCAGGTTTCATCCAGGCAGGTACGCGAAAAACATTGCGAATAATCAAACCGAAGATAACAGAGAAAAAGACAGATTCGAATCCATAATAGCTTACTTGAGGCAGAGCTGCCGTAATCTGTGCCAATAAAGAGACAGAAAATACAGCGATCAGGGAAAGGAATAAACCTTTTAAGGGTCTGCCGAGTAAAAGCCAGCCGATATAAAGTATGACTAATACAATGACGAAAAGAAATATTGCATTTCCCCAGGATTCCGTATCGGCCAGATGTTTGGGTATACGGGGAAGATAATTGGGAGTAATGATGGCAAAAGCCAGTAAAAGAATACTGACAGCCACAACCACCCAATCTTCTGTCTTAAATTGTTCAAACCATTTTTTCATATATATTTTAATTAAATTTTAAAATTTTGAGATGCGAAGAAAGCTATTTTTTACGATAATACTTTAAGTCTAAATGCTTAATTTTAAGAAAAGTCTTATAGAAGGAATAAGGTCAGACAAAGATGTCCATCTTTGGGGACGAACGAGTAGCTAAATAGTTCTATCATAAATTTGGGGAACGGAGGTACCTTAATAGATACCTCCGTTCCGGATCATTTCGGTAAAAGCGGCATCGATAAAAGGTAATTTAAATTCTTCCCGATTCAGAAAAATCCGTTCATCTTCGACATCTATTTCTATCTGGTCACCGCTCCGGTATTTCTCCACTAAGGCAGGTGCAACAATAATCCATAATCCATTATTGGCAGCCATTCTAAAAAAACGGCGATCCACCGATTTCACGATAATCGCTTTGATACCGGCCTCCCTTAAACCGACAACTGCATGTTGTAATAACTTTCCACAGCCGAAATTTTCTCCTCCGAGCATCAAGTCGCCCACCTGGACGTTTTTTGCAAAAGAGGCATCCAAACCTGCCAACAAATAAGGTTGTATCGCTTTAAAATTATCCGGTGCAATCCGGTAAGTGCATGCTTCATCGAACAATTGTTCACAGGCAATGCTGTTCAAATCCCCATAATTCCAAACCCGATTATGATAACGACGCTCGAACTCATTCACAGTTACCCACACTTTAGGCATTTCCCAATAAGGATATTTTGCATCGGTCCGTTCAACTTCTACTGTCAAAACTCCGGTCAAAGCAGTCATCGCCACAGTCGCCGGGGACGCTACGTATTTCTCTACACCGATAGCCGACAGCCTTCGCATCGAATTGCTGTTTACTGTAGTAATAAAACGACGGGTATCCGCCATTATCATATGGCTGCTACCCAAGCAAGGACCACAACTGGACCCTAATATAGAGGCTCCTGACTTCACTAACCGATCGATAATCCCCTCCTGAATGGCCTGCAAATAAATCTCCCGGGAAGCCGGGACAATAGAAAGCTGGAACCCCGAAGCAATCTTTTTTCCATCCAAAATCCGGGCAACCACTCTTAAATCTTCCAACCGCCCACTGGCACAAGCTCCGATCAATCCCTGCTGAATTTCCAGCCTACCCCATTCTCCAGGTGCTTTTATCTCGTTTATTTCTCCGACTTCCATCACCAACGGGATCACCTGCGCCAAATCGACCTCGAATTCCTTGTAATACATAGCATCCCGATCCGCCCAAACACCCTGTACGGCATAATCACCGAAATAATCCGCCAACTTATCGTCGGGCGGGAAAGCTGCGCTCTTCAACCCCATCTCAGCAGTAACATTAGCCAGGGTCATCCGGTCGGCGATAGACAAGGCAGGCACCCCCTCTCCATGAAACTCCAACGATTTATAGGCGACATTTTCTTCCCGGAGCATCCCCATTATCCACAAAGCCAAATCCTTGGCATATACTCCCTCCGGCAAACGATTTTTCAAACTAATCTTAATCGTTTCAGGTACCCTGAACCACATTTCGCCTTCTTTCCAAAGTACCGCCGTTTCCGTCTTATTCAACCCCACAGCCATACAATTGAAAGCGCCTGCCGTACAGGTATGGCTGTCGTTTCCTACAATCAATCCTCCCGGTTTCAGCTGCCCGGCCAATATTTCATGACAGATCCCTTTGTCACAATCGAAGAAATGCTCTACTTTCTGTTCGTCCATAAAACGATGGATCGAATTATAATCCCGGATCAATTCATCGGTTGTCCCGGTCATTTTACGATCCAGTACAACCAGCAACTTTCCGGCATCTTTCAGCTTTTCCCCACCCATTTCTTCAAAAATTTTCCGGATACGGGCAGAATTATCATGACTCATCACGATATCCGGCCGCCGTATAACTATACTTCCGGCAGGCGCATTAAGTATTTTTTCGACAAAGGTTCTCATAGCTTATTCAATTCAGTTTATAAAACTAGCCATTAAACTTTATAAACTAAAATTCATTGTCCTGATAAATTTATTCTTTTATCATTTTATCTGTAAAAAGGATGCCGTTCAAATGATCGATTTCATGCTGAAAGATCACAGCCGTAAATCCCCGGATAGTATCGCATACCGGTTCCCACGTATTCCGATACTCCACCTTCACCTCGAATTTAAAAGTTGAATCCGTTTTTTCACGACTCAACATCCGTTTAATCGAGGTCAGTTCAGGGATATAACGAACCACGATTTCATTCGAACGCCATACCTCGCCAACGACATCCGGAACAGACAGACACCCCTCTTTTCCCAAAGACTGCTCTTCAGAAGCCGCCACAATACCCGGGTTGATGTAAAACTCAAAAGGAGCTCCCGGTTTATCGTACCGCTGTACAGCGATCAATCGCCGGCTTATTCCCACCTGGGGAGCAGCAATACCGACACCCGGGTCCGCCGAATCGTTTACTGTCGCCAGCATCCGTTGCTTCAATACCTGAAAAAGTTCCGTCCGGATCTCCCCGGGAGTCAATTCTATGGCCTGCTGACGTAAAAATAAAGAATCTTCCCGGTTATCGGTCTTCCATACCCGCATTATCCCCCCGCCTTCCTTTATCACCTTCACCTCCTGAGGGGTAAAGCCCGTACTGCATCCCACCCAAACAAACAACCCGACGATTCCTAACCAATATTTCAGCATGTTAGCGATTATTTCAGTTTATATCCAATTCTACCGTATAAGTTTGACCCGGTTTGAAATCTGCATTGTAAATCAACAGAAAATTCTCATCTACAGCAGCTTTCCAATCCTGACCGGCAGACAGACGCGGATTATTCAGACGCTGAGGAAAGAAATAACTGAATGGCAGATCGAGTACATGTTCTTGTTTGAACCGGTCTCCTTTCATTCTCTCCAAACTGAAATTTTCCTTGGTTTGTATCGTCACAGTACACTTGTTCCCCTGTACAGAAGTATTCACTGTATAATCGTTCTCTTCGGCTATTTCCTGTAACCGCACATTCCATTTAGGATCTCCGTAATAAGCCAAAACATCCCGGTCATGCACAAAACCGATCTGATCATGTGTAGGTTCTACTCCGATCGTCTCCTGAATTAAACGGGGAGCTTCCTGGAATTCCTCTTCCGTATAAGGATAGGCCAAAGTAACTAATTTAGGATCCCATTCATTCAGTTGATACATTAAATCCTGCTGATTCATATATATAGCCTCTGCCAGGGAATAACGTCCCGGATTGGTCAGCCAATACTTCAATCCTCCCCAACCGTTACGACCATGCCAGGTAGTCACGACATATCCGATCATCGTCGCCGCATTACCACTGTTCATCCAGGCGATCGCCATACTCTCTTTGGTATTATTGACATTACCGATCAGGCAATTCCCAACGGCAAAATATACTTTTCTTTTTCCGCTTTCCTTCATATTTTGCGGATCATTCGGAAAATCCATATACAACTGTCCGTCTTTCGCTTTGATATTTCCCAAAGAAAAAGGCATCTCCAGATTTCGCTCGGTAGCATGTGCAGCTGTCACGACCAAATCAGGATTATAAGTAGCATATAAATTATAGAAAGTCTGCATTTCATCCACCGGATTTACCCTCGGCATCATTACCGTATCGAACCCGCCTTTCCGGTTACGACTTAACATCTTCGTCGGTACCTGAGGTAACTGATAGGTCACTACCGTATCCTGTGCAGATTTTTTTTCTCCCCACATTCCCTGCGTATGATCGTCCACCCAACCATACCGATCGAACCATTTGGCCGAATGTAACTCCCAAATCGAAGCGACAGCATCCTTGATAATCAAAGGTTCCGTTGAATTATTTACCATTTTCATCGCCCCGGCAGCATCATATCCGGTGATAATTCCCCATAAAAAATCAGCGTAGATATCGTTATCTACTTTCCGGCTCAACCGATGCATTTCCATTACATAATCCCTCCCCAGAGTCTCCGGTTTTTCTACAATAGCCACATATCTGGGATGTATCTGTTGTAATTGGGGCAATAATTCCGCCGGATCTTCCCGATAGGACAACAAAGCCGCCCGATGCTTATTCTGTAAGGCCTCCGCCACTTTCATCCAAGCCGTATCCTCAGCAACACCCTTACCGGCAATAACTACATATTCATTCTCTTTCGGAGCACACTGCCACATCAGCACACTCAACAAACACCCAAAAAAATAAGTTCTCACTTTCATATTAATACTTTAATTTGCAAATATACAACATTATTAGAATATCCACGAAAAAATAAACCAATTTCCTTCCTCCTCCTTATAACTCTTATAACTCTACAACTCTTGTAACTCTATAACTCTTATAAAAAAAGGGCTACAGGAGATCTCCCATAACCCTTTTATTTTATAAGATTACCTAAAAACGTTACTCCCGGTACATCTTATCCAATTGTTCTTTGATATTTTCGTTGACGATATAATCGTCAAAATCCATTCGTTTGTCGATAATCCCATTCGGAGTCAGTTCGATCACCCGATTACAAACCGTTTGGATAAACTCATGGTCATGCGAATTCATCAAAACCACTCCCTTGAAAGATACCAAAGTATTGTTAAAAGCCTGTATCGATTCCAAATCGAGATGATTAGCCGGAGAATCGAGCAGCAGTACATTCGCATTGTTCAACATCATCCGGGCGATCATACAACGCATTTTCTCTCCTCCCGACAACACTTTCACATTCTTGTATATGTCTTCCCCGGAAAACAGCATCTTCCCCAGGAAACCACGCAGGAAAGTCTCGCTCGTATCGGCAGAATATTGCCCTAACCAATCGATCAGACGCATTTCGGTATCGAAAAATGCCGAATTATCCAAAGGCAGATAAGCGGTCGTTATAGTCACACCCCACGTATAGTCACCGCTATCCGGTTTTTCATTACCGGCAATAATTTCCAACAAAGCGGTCATGGCACGCGGATCCCGGGACAGGAAAACGATCTTATCGTCTTTCTCTACCGCAAACTCAACCTCTTTGAACAGGCATTTTCCATCTATACTCTTGCTCAGATTCCGGACTTCCAGAATCTTGTTGCCCACTTCCCGTTCCGGAGTAAAAATAATACCGGGATATTTCCGTGTAGAAGGCATAATCTCTTCGATATTGAGCTTTTCCAGCATCTTTTTACGACTCGTAGTTTGTTTGGACTTGGCCACGTTCGCACTAAACCGGGAAATAAATTCCTGCAATTCTTTCCGCTTTTCTTCTGCCTTTTTATTCTTAGCCTGAGCCTGACGTAAAGCCAACTGACTGGACTCATACCAGAAACTATAGTTCCCGGCAAAAAGAGTAATCTTACCGTAATCGATATCTACCGAATGGGTACATACAGAATCCAAAAAGTGACGGTCATGTGAAACCACCAACACCGTATTTTCATAATTCGCCAGATAATTTTCCAGCCACATGACAGTCTCGAGGTCCAGATCATTGGTCGGTTCGTCCAAAAGCAGGTTATCCGGTTTTCCGAACAAGGCTTGTGCCAGCAATACCCTCACTTTTTGCTTACCACTTAAATCCTTCATTAAAGAATAATGCAAATCTTCGGATATTCCCAATCCACTTAACAGATTGGCTGCATCGCTCTCGGCATTCCAACCGTCCATTCCTGCAAATTGTTCTTCCAACTCAGCAGCCCGGATACCGTCTTCATCCGAAAAATCTTCCTTCAGATAGATCGCATTTTTTTCCTGCATCACCTCCCACAGCTTCATATGTCCCTGTAACACGGTGTCCAATACCGTACACTCATCGTAAGCAAAGTGATCCTGTTTCAAGACAGACAAACGCTCTCCCGGTCCGAACATCACAGTCCCCCGGGTCGGCTCTAAATCTCCGCTCAAAATTCTCAAAAAAGTCGATTTCCCGGCTCCGTTCGCCCCGATCACACCGTAACAATTCCCCGGCGTAAACTTCAAATTAACGTCCTGAAACAACGTCCGCTTTCCAAACTGAATCTCTAAATCTGAAACTGTAATCATGTTTATATCTTATTTTTACTGATAATCAATGTTTTCCCCATCCCCACAAAACGTCCGCAAAGATAGATTTTTATTTCTTTGTTTACAAACGGAACCAGAGTTTAATCAGACCTCCCCGATTAAATTCAAACGCTCCAACACTTCATTTTTATGGGATTTACTGATCGGTATCCGGCAATTGCCGATAAACAACATATTACCGATAAACGAATCCACGCTATTTATATTGACGATATAAGAACGATGTACCCGAACAAAATCCTGAACCGGTAAATAGGAAGTAATCTCCGTGAGATTGAACGACAACAACAATTCCCGGGCATTATCCATAAACAGCTTGCAATAGCTTCCCTCCGCCTTGATCCAACGGATGAATTTAAAATCGATACGCCGGAAATAAGCCCCTTCTTTTACAAAAAAAAAATCAGCTTTTCTCCCTCTCCAAACAGACTGTCCGGAATGTCTCCAATGAAAAGGTTGTGCAAAAGTAATCTCACAATCCATTTTCCGTATCAACCGATACACTTCCTCTTCCGTATCACATTCCAGACAGACTACATTACTCTCCGGACATTGCATGATTGTGATCACCAATACATGCCCTTCTGTTTTAATCATAAAATATTTTTCCATCCACATATAATATTAATAACATACAGAAGGAAAAATAAATTCAAACCATAAGATACAAAAATAAATTTCACAAACACAAAACATATGTTTGCCAATGCGATAAAATAGTTTATCATTCCGAACGGTAAAAATCACATTCTGCCGTAGCATCTCCAACCAACAAATAAGCATAAATCGTATGTTTTACCAAATCGTTTTCGGGATTATTCATATACAATTTTTGAATACCGTAATTGAATATTTCGCCGGCACGTTTCAGTTTTTTCAGAGCGATTCCTTCCCAAAGCCATTTATCGAATTCATGATTGACAACGGTATAAGAAGGTACGGCAGCTCCCAGGAAAGAGACAGCTTTGCCTTGCCGGATCCATTCACAACCAAAACAATGCTCTTTTTCCAGGGCATTATTCGAACATGCGATACTTAATACCTGAGGTATTTTATCTACATTCTTCAATTGCACCAGATCGTCAGAAGTCAGCCCATTCCCTGCCTGCCAGCCCGTCGGAAGTCCGTGTCCCCGATAATTGATAAATCCGACTCCCTGATTGATCGTTTCGATAATTTCTTCTTTTGTCGCCTGACCGTCATAACACTTATAAATTTGGAAATCGGAAGCGATAATACCGGCTACTTCTTCTGTACATTCGTTATAATCTTCCCGGTTATAGGAAGACAGCAGTACAGATTTTCCCCACTCCTTACGCGTTTGAGCATAACGAATAAAATAATCACACATGTTCTTCATTTCTTCCGGCTCCGATGCAGGAAAACGGGATACGACGACATCGGGCGACAAATCGCCCTTTAAGTCGGCATAGAAATGATCGGACGAAATTCTGGCCCCCAAAAAGTATTCCCAATGTGTCGGTATATCCGTAATATTTCCACCTAACAGAATATAGCGGGGAGAAATACGCCAATTTTCAGCAGCATAACACAAAAACTCCCGGATCTGCTCATCCATCCCCGATTGTCCGCCGAATTCCGATATGATCTGCCCGGTATCGGCCAAAGCTACTTTGAAATCCCGGCTTTTAAATTCGAGGAAATCATCGAACGCCGGTCTCAAGTCCGGTTTAGTCACGATCAGCAATTCGGCACAATTAGCGGGATTCTTTAACGTTCGTATATCTTCCCTACCTCCTCTGCCCCCTCCCTTGGTAGTCACCCCATCCATCTCCGGCATCCCCAAAATATCCACCGCAGGGCCTCCGAACCGATGATGCCGCGGCTCCCCGATAGTGTCCGTCTCTTCCGATAGTTCATACGTTATTTTCAAAATCATCGTTTCCACCACCTGAAGTTGCCGTTGTACCGGATAATAACGAACAGGATTCACTAATATATGTACAACCTTTACTCCCCCGATACGACGAACGGCTGAGAATACAGCCACTTCTGCCGGAAACAAAGACCCGGAATCATAAATTGTACTGTCTTTGCGGTATAGTAATTCTTCCCCTTCTAAAGCAGGCAATGGATTCGGAGCTATCGGATATTCCACTTCTATTGTTTTTTCGTGACATTCCCCGACTTGCAAATTCAGAAACTTTGCATTCTCAGGTATGTTCACATAAATACCTTCCTGAGGCAGGTTAGGAGCCCCCACAGTTTGTAAATGCCCTCCTCCTTCTATCTCTATTTTACAATATTTTTCTCCCTGACAAACCAGGGTTTCTTCCCAATAGCCATGAAATTCATAAGCAATTTGAAGGGTTTTTATAGCTTCGGAATCCAAACAACTACGGGTACGAACAGATCGATTTTCTACCAATGTTTTACCTGAACGGGTCGATTGGCCCTTCTTCCCCATCCGGAGACGGCGTTTTCCTGATGTTTCCATATGATTGTATTTAATTTTCAATTGAATAAGGAAGTATCCGACAAGTCCTTATCAAGATACCTCCCCCCAGGTAATCGGTCTTAAATTACCTGACGCAAGTCATCACGCGTATGCCCCAGGTCAGCCGATCCCGGAATTGTCGTCACCGTTCCGACCAATCCTCCCAGTTTAGAAACAGGATCGGCTCCGGTAACATAATGATGAAGAACGACATTTTCCATGCCACCTGCTACATCAGCAGCAGTAAGCAAAGCTCTGACAGAAGTTTCCGATAAACCGGCGGAATTGAATCCCCACCCTTCAATATGATTCGAACGATTGGCTGCAACAGCGAATTGAGTCAACCCTCCTCCTAAAGAATGTCCCAGCACGAACAAATTCCCTTGCCCCATATGCTGAGCCACAAGAGCGACCATCCCCACAGCACAGGCATAGATCAGACTCGGACCGAAAATTTGCTCTGCATCGGTAAATACCGTCCCCAGCTGCAAAAGACGTGTTCCAGCAAAGGCAACGATAGTTCTCTCACCACACAGCCCGAACCAGCCCTGAAACCCGAAAGGCAACTTAAAAAGTCCGGTGCTCCCGTCATAAAAAAGGTCGAACTTTACAGCGGGGAATCCCAGCCTCCCCGCAGATGTACATCCAACCGGTCTCCATAAGCTTTATCGACATAAAGAAAATAATCGGACACCAGCTGTGGGACCGCCATGGTATTGTCCGTCCGCCAACCGGCTGTCTGAACAGCCACTTTCCCCAGACGTAAAGAATCGAAAGCCTCTGCCAGCATAGAAGGGGTGATCAGATTCATAAAATACGATCTAAGCCGGGTCTTCCAATCATAATACCCACCCAACACTTGATTTCCTGCCGTCATAAAATCGTATAAAACCCCGAATTTTCCTTCTCTGCAACATAAAAAGCCCAACGTACAAACGGCATTCCTTCCCAACTTTATTAAAAGACACAATTCAGAGAAAAGGTAATCTTGTCCATTTTCCTCTTTTGATGCAGAGGCCCACCTATCAGCAGCCTGTTGTACATGCAGAACCAACTGTTTCAAAAAGTCCGGTTTCCCGATTTCATCCCGGACAAACCGAATATCCTCTTCTATATCCCGATCCGATACATTCCCTTTACTGAGCTGGAGTAAAGTGATATCCAGTACTTTTTTCACAAATTCGAGTACTTCTTCGCTTCGCACATTCGAATCAGCCTGCTCATATTCTTCCAACTTTTTTTCCAAAAGTTCTATATCAAATTCTTGATTTTCCATGATTTAAAATTTTTAATGAATAACACTGCTGTAAGCTTACGGTACCAAAAATAACAGCTCCTGTTTTTAAATCCTCTTTCCTTTCTTAAACTGTCAATTGGAGTTTATCAACCATCCGCTTTTCTTTTTAAATAACCTAACCAACGATCTACAAACAATGACCTACCTCTTAAAAAATTATTTACTCCTCCGTTTTAATCCCGCCTACTTTTGCCGGGTAAGCTTACAAAACAACAGTTTATTTTTAAATTTAAAAGCCATGTCTAGTTTAAGAAATTCCATTAAAAAAGCCGATCCGGCCATAACCAAGCAGTACAAGGCGCTGTTCGAGCTTGACGGCACCTGAAAAGAAAGAAGAAATCATGCTGAACCTGAACCTGCTTTTCGAACTGGCAACCAGCAAATGTGATCACTTCAAGACGCAGATTGCAGACAATATCCGCACAGCCGGGACTATCGAAAACCCTACCATTCCGATTACCCATATCATTGCCGACACCTCGGAAATGAGGGCCTATTGTAAAGACGATTCCACCAAAATCGTCGGAGAAGCGACTAATGCAATAAAAAGCTTCGTCACCGGAGGTAGTGAAAACGTAATCTCCGGAGTCGGAGCACTGATCGGAGCCGGTATCAATATGCTGATGGGATCGGGTGAAGGAGTACAAGCCGAACATTCGGACTACTTCATCATGGTCGATGGTCTGGCACTGGTACGTATAGATGTCAAATCCTGGATCCGCAAGGTTACTGTAGTAGGTATCACTCAAAAAATAGAATCCGTATTGGCATTTACCGCCGTTAAATCCAGTGTCGATGTAGACAAAATTTCCTTCAACACATTCATGGAAGCCTATAAATACCAACTGCAACGCGACGCAGCACACGCACTGAACGAAAACGACCTGATGAAAGAAATCAAACGCGCCAAAGAAGTATACAACCTGCTAAAAACCGATTCTGCCGAATCTACGCTGGTCTTTGACACCTTGAAATTACCGGGTCAAAATATTCACCCGGCTTTTATTCACTAAAAAAATTCCCGGTCGTTCGGGCCGGGAAATCGTTTTTTATTTCATCTTCGACTTATTTGTACATCATCTCGTAGTATTTCTGATAATCTCCACTCGTCACATGATCCAACCACTCCTGATTTTCCAAATACCATTTCACAGTCTTTTCAATACCTTCTTCAAACTGCAAACTCGGCTCCCAGCCTAACTCTTGTTTCAGCTTAGCGGAGTCAATTGCATAGCGTAGATCGTGTCCCTTTCGATCAGAAACATATGTAATTAAATCTAAGGAATAACCTTCGGAA
>OODG01002171.1_pt1 | contig 12247 bp, 11 predicted proteins | sample 1671621 | NCBI WGS metagenome assembly OODG01 (sample SAMN06348175, study PRJEB24527) | human gut metagenome | biome: human gut; feature: ankylosing spondylitis patient; material: feces | host: Homo sapiens | place: China | collected 2015-10 | reverse complement strand
AGATACAGGATATGGTGGAGCACTATATCATGGCCCACGGCGCTTTCGAGGTGGCACCCAGTGCCAAGTAAAGGTACATGAGGAATACTCCCGTGAACGTGGAGAACATGGGGAGGAGGATGAAAGCGGACGTGTAGATCACGAAAGCGAGAGCCAGTACTTTTTTGTAACCGTAACGGTCAGCAATGGCCCCGGTCAAGACAGGCAGGAAGTAAAGTATTCCCGTTCCCACACCCATCAGGATTCCTTTTTGACTTTGTGTGAATTCCAGACCACCCATGTCGGATGATCCCGTGAGGTAATTGGCAAAAAGCATGAAGAAACCATACCATGCCCAGCGTTCAAATAATTCAATAGTATTAGCTACCCAAAAGGTGCGGGGAAATTTACGAAATACGCCCATCTTTTACTTTTTTAATGATTGATTGGCAAATATAACGAATTCGACAGATGAAAGGAAGTAAACGTTCTTTTTTCTGAGAAATAAGCTGTTAAGACAAGGTTTTTTGCAATTATTCCAAGAAATATGGTGTAAACTGAATTATATTAACTATCTTTGTGTCGTGAAACATTGTGAGTTCATTTTGATCTTTATCTTCTTTGTATTTTCCGGACATGTTCCGTTCGGCTCTTTCCATCGTTGAATTGACCTTTGTAAGCTTTCTTTGTTCAGACAATTTCTTTGCCCGAGTAAGTTTATATGTACGAACCGAAAATGGCTGGAGGCAATTTTAAACGTAACAATTATTTATTATGACATTTAGAGAATTAGAAATTGCAGAGCCTATTTTGAAGGCTATCTGTGAAAAAGGATATGAAAAGCCCACCCCGATACAAGAGAAGGGTATACCCGTGGCTCTTGGTGGTGGCGATATGCTGGGAATTGCCCAGACCGGAACCGGTAAGACAGCGACGTTTGCTATACCGATCCTGCAACATTTACTTGCTGATCGTTCGGAGGAAAACCGTTCGGAAACACGAGGCAATAAAGGACGTCTCGTGAAAAGACGGGCTATTAAGGCTTTAATCCTGACGCCAACCCGTGAATTGGCAATCCAGATCGGAGAGAATATTGCAGATTACGGGAAGTACACGGGGATTAGGCATGCGATTATATTCGGCGGAGTAAAGCAAGGACCGCAGACTGATCTGTTGCAGGCGGGAGTGGATATTCTTGTTGCTACACCGGGACGTTTGCTCGATTTAATCCGGCAGGGATACGTGGATCTTTCATCGATCACGCATTTTGTTCTGGATGAGGCCGACAGGATGCTGGATATGGGATTTATTGCGGATATACGACGTTTGTTACCCATGCTGCCAACAAAGCGTCAGACACTGTTCTTCTCGGCAACGATGCCTAATTTATCGAGAAGTATTCTTTCAACCCCGACAAGGGTGGAGGTAACTCCGGTCTCTTCTGCTGTCGACACGGTGGAACAAGGTGCCTATTTCGTGGAGAAACCGGAGAAGAAGAAACTTCTTGTTTCCTTGTTGAAACAAGAGAAAAAGTCGGTGCTTGTTTTTTCCCGTACCAAGCACGGGGCGGATAATATATCACGTTTGTTGAAGAAATCCGGAATCAAGAGTGAGGCAATTCACGGGGATAAATCACAAGGACAACGCCAGCGAGCTTTGTCGAATTTTAAGGCAGGGGCTATCCGAGTGATGGTGGCCACTGACATTGCAGCTCGAGGAATTGATATTCAGGAGTTGGAGATTGTCATAAATTATGATCTGCCTGATGTGGCTGAAACATACGTACATCGTATCGGGCGCACCGGGCGTGCGGGACATCTCGGTACAGCGGTGACGTTTTGTTCGGAAGAGGAACAGTCTAAGATTCGGGAAATCCAAGTTCTAACTGGCAAGAAAATCAATCGGTTGTCTTTTCAAGCATGATGACTGAACGTATATAAAAAAAGAACGATCTGTGATGCAGATCGTTCTTTTTCTATATAGAAATAATAGCTTATTTCACTAGATTCATGGTGTCCGTCGCGATAACCAATTCTTCGTCCGTGGTGATGCTCATCACGATTACTTTGGAATCGGTGGTAGACAGTACTTTGTCTTGTCCGCGAACGCCTTTATTGGCGGCAACATCAAAGTGAATACCCATGTATTCCATGTTGGTACATACTTGTTCACGTACTTCACTGTCATTTTCCCCGATACCCCCGGTGAAGACGATCAAATCCGCTCCGTTTAGGGCGGCAGCATAGCTACCCACGTATTTCTTCACGTCATAAGCAAGAATATCAAGGGCGAGGCGAGCCTTGTCGTTTCCGGATTCAGCTGCAGCCTGTAAGTCACGACAATCGGAAGAAACTTCAGATACTCCTTGCAATCCTGATTTCTTATTTACTAGGTCGTTTGCCTGTGCCGCATTCAAACCTTCTTTCTCGCAGATATACAATAATGCTCCCAAGTCAAGGTCTCCCGTACGGGTTCCCATGATCACACCGGCATTGGGAGTGAAACCCATGGAGGTGTCAACGGATTTACCTTTGTTGATGGCGGTTATGGATGAACCATTACCCAAATGGCAAGTGATGATTTTTTTCTCCTCAATATTCCATCCCAGTATTTTACATGCTTTTTCTGCCACGAACTTGTGAGAGGTGCCGTGGAATCCGTAACGACGGATACGATAATCCTCGTAGTATTTGTACGGGAGTCCGTAGATATATGCTTCTTTCGGAAGAGTTTGATGGAATGACGTGTCGAATACGGCTACTTGGGGTATACCCGGTAACAGTTTTTCCATTGTCTCGATTCCTTTTAGGTTTGCGGGATTGTGAAGTGGGGCCAATTCGCAGCAAGCAGCGATCTTTTTCTTGGCGTCCTCGTCAACACGGGCGCTCTTGGCAAAGAATTCACCACCATGAGCTACACGATGTCCCACGGCATTGATGTCCGTCAAGGCCGTGATAACCCCATGTTTCGGGTCAACCAGAGCTTTCAAGATCAAATCGATCCCGGCTGTATGGTCTGCAATAGGTTCTTCTACCACGTATTTATCTTTTCCTTCCGGTTTATGGGTGAAACTTCCCACGGGTAAACCGATCTTTTCCACCAATCCTTTAGCGAGTAACGTCGGTTCTCCTGCCATGTCAAGCAATTGATATTTAATAGAGGAGCTACCGCAGTTTAAAACTAATACGTTCATTATAATTTAATTTGAAAATGGTAATACTTGTTGAGTCTATAAAAGTCTATTTTGCTGCTGCCTGATTTACCGTGATGGCAACAAGGTTCACGATGTCGCTCACGGAACAACCTCTTGACAGGTCGTTAATCGGGGCTGCCATTCCTTGGAGGACGGGACCTACCGCTTCAATTCCGGCAATACGTTGCACGAGTTTATAGCTAATGTTTCCAACTTCAAGACTCGGGAATATCAACACGTTAGCTTTACCGGCCACTGGACTGCCCGGGGCTTTGCTGGCACCTTCGGAAGCCACGAGGGCTGCGTCAGCTTGCATTTCACCGTCGATCATCACGTCGGGAGCCATTTGTTTGGCGAGTTCCGTTGCTTTCACTACTTTGTCAACCAGTTCGTTTTTAGCTGATCCTTTGGTGGAGAAACTTAACATGGCAACTCTCGGTTCGATTTTAGCGATCGCTCTGGCTGTTCCGGCAGTAGCCACAGCGATCTGAGCCAATTCTTCCGCGGTCGGGTTAGGCAATACGGCACAGTCGGCACACACGATTAGGCCGTTTTCTCCATATTCCGGTTTGTTGGTTAATAACAAGAATGCTCCAGATACAACAGACATACCCGGTAAGGTTTTCACGATCTGTAATGCGGGACGTAATACGTCTCCGGTGGCATTTTTTGCCCCGGCAACTTCACCGTCGGCATCCCCGCTCTTGATCATCAAAGTGGCAAGGTATAGCGGGTCAAGAACGAGTTTCAAAGCTTGTTCTTTTGTCATTCCTTTACTCTTGCGAAGTTCAACCAAAAGGTCTGCATACGCTTCTTTCTTCTCGTGATTTTCGGGATCGATGATTGTGGCTTTACCGATGTTTTTCAACTCGAATTTCTCGGCCAACGCTTTAATTTCAGCCGGATTACCGATCAAGATGATTTGAGCAATACCTTCAGCTATCAAGATATCGGCTGCTTTCAACGTACGTTCTTCTGTTCCTTCCGGAAGTACAATCCGTTTGTTGCACTTCTTCGCATTTTCTTTGATTTGTTCAAGGAGATTCATGATATTTTTATTTTAAATAATAGTTACTCGCAATCGTTAGCGCGAAAGTAGAAATAAATAATCAATTTGTAATGCAGACATTACAAAAAAGTTCATTTCCGGAGAAAAGTTTATTATTTACTCTTGTTTCATTTTCCGAGCTTGAAACGAATACGCAATACTCCATCATTGAAATCAAATGAGATGATGCGAAAAGTGCCGATCTCGGCCGTGTTGGTGACATGAAGTCCGATGCAGGCGCATTGATCATAATCTCCGATACGAATTACTCGTACAGTCTTGATTCCCGGTTCAGGAAGGCGGGTAAGGTTGATGCCTGCCGGAACCTGATCGATCGGGTAGAAAATTTCTTCCACGTTAATGTTTTGTTGTATAATGTCGTTTACCGCTTGCTCCACGGTGGCAATGTCTTCGGCAGAAGGTGTCGTTTTGAAGTGGTAATCACATTTAGATTTTTTTTTCTCGATATGGGCAGAGAAGGAACGTTCACAATGGAAGTATTTGACCATCTGAGAATTTAGTAGGTGTTCCACCGTATGCATCGGTGGATATTCTTGTTTGTTGTGTTCGTTGAGTTGAATTTCTTGTTCCATATATTAATTATTTTGATTGATTAAATTCACGACGACCTTAACCATAATATCTTTTTCTTCCGTATGGCTTTCTGCAATCATTAAAGTAAGAGCTACGAGGGTATTATCCGCAATCCTTTTTTCTCCATTAGGGGAATAGAGAATACCGTTATTTTCCATGAACCAAAGGAATAACATGGCTGCGATTCGTTTATTGCCATCGCTAAAAGAATGGTTCTTGGTTACCAGATAAAGTAACATGGCAGCTTTTTCTTCAATGCTGGGATAAAGTTCTATGCCATCGAAAGTTTGGTAAATAGTTGCAATAGAACTTTTAAATGATTGGTCTTTTTCATGTGCAAATAATTTGCTTTCTCCAAATTTCCCTTTTAGGCTTCGAATGGCTTCCATGGCGTTTTCGTACGTAGCATGGAATCTGTCGCCTTTTGTTGTATTTTCAATGAAGAGTTGTTGATAATCGTATTTATCTAAGGTATCAAGGGCATAAACATAATCGGTTACGACGGCTAATAACCCTTTGGATTGGTCGGATGTTAATTGTTCTTGGTTTTTGAGTGTATTACCGAGAATATGAACCATGTCTTTTAGTTCTTGATACCGTTCAAGTTTTATTTTTTGGTTGATAGCATATCCTTTGATAAGGTAGTCTTTTAATATTTTGTTTGCCCAAATACGGAATTGGGTACCGCGTTTGGAATTAACCCGATAGCCGACAGATATTATCATATCTAAATTGTAATAAGGAATATATCGGGTTACATTTCTTTTTCCCTCTGTTCGAACTTGTGCAATTTTTGCACAAGTTGACTCTGACTCCAATTCTTGACTTTTATAAATATTGTTTATATGGCGCAAAATGGCTGTGCGGTCTGTTTGGAACAAATCACTCATTTGCGCTTGTGTTAGCCAAACAGTTTCTTTGTCCATCTTTACATCTAGCTTGATTTCTCCATCTTCTGTTTGATAGATAATAATATCATTCAAAGTAGGATTAAAATCAGTCGTGCATGTTGGTAGACATTCTTGTTTGTTGAGTTGAATTTCTTGTTCCATATTTTACTATTCTTAGTAATCTAATATATCAATAAATGTTCCAAACGTTTCGTTTTCTTTTTTTGTCATTACAAATATTATGAAGCTGTCATGATTAATTAAGCTTGTGCCATGCCCTTTGTTCGTGTTTGTCAAAAGTGAGTTCGTATTTTCTTAATCTTCGTTTGGATTTGAATGTCCATTTTTCCGGCTTCCAGTAAGTGAATTCCACGAGAGTGGTATTAGCATAGATATGCTGGATCCATTTTCCCCAGAATTGAAGGTCGTTTTCTTCAAACCTGTAATCGTCCGGTTTATAGTATTTACTACATAATTCAGCTCCTTCTTCCAGTACTATTTTGGAGTGTGGGTACACGACATGAGTGGTGTCATTTAGACGAGAGTCCATGTTTTCTCCGGTTTGCCAGCTTCCATATAACCGGAGCGTGTCGTAATTCACGATGATCTGGAGCGTGTCGTCCGTGTTGTTGAGCACGTGGTATTCGTCTTGACACCAGTAATCGCATCCTGTAAATAGAATTGCCAACGAGAAGAGTAACATTTTTAGCCGTTTTTTATTTTTCATGTCGTATTGTTGTTGGTTTGCGGTAATATAAATAGTCTTGTAATTACAAGTGTAATGCTTTTTAGGAAAATAAACAATTATTTCTCGATGTAATGCTTTATATGGCTGTAATTGGTTTGCTTTTGGGAAGAGGTTCATGCTTTCAAAGTGAAAATAATTTCCTGTTTTCAATTAATTAACTAACTTTGTCGCTTGATCGGGTGGGATTTTCCCGCCGCGGGATCACTTGACAAGTGGTTCCGGTTTAAATTTAGGTTTAAATAAAACTGTAATTATGAAGTTATTAGAAGGAAAGACCGCCATTATCACGGGGGCATCACGAGGAATCGGAAAGGCTGTGGCATTGGAATTTGCCCGTCAAGGAGCGAACATCGCTTTCACCGATTTAAGATATGATGAAATAGCTCAGGAAACCGAAAAAGAAATTGCCGCTTTGGGTGTGAAAGCTAAAATGTTTGCTTCCAATGCTGCTGATTTCGCGGCTACGAATGCTACCGTGGATGAGATTGTTAAAGAATTCGGACGTGTAGATATACTTGTAAATAATGCTGGTATCACGAAAGACACCTTGTTAATGCGTATGAGTGAAGAACAATGGGATGCCGTGATCAACGTGAATTTGAAGTCTGTGTTTAATTTCACGAAAGCCGTGTCTGCCATTATGTTACGTCAGAAATCAGGTTCCATTATCAGCATGAGTTCCGTGGTAGGAGTGAGTGGTAATGCCGGACAAGCAAACTACGCTGCATCTAAAGCCGGGATTATCGGATTCACGAAGAGCGTGGCCAAAGAACTCGGCTCTCGTAATATTCGTGCTAACGCTGTTGCTCCGGGATTTATCATTACAGATATGACCGCACAATTGTCTGAGGATGTGCGTAAGGAGTGGGCTGCTAAAATTCCATTGAAGAGAGGTGGTACTCCGGAGGACATTGCGAAGGTATGCGTATTCTTGGCTTCTGACTTGTCTGCTTACGTGACAGGTCAGACAATCCACGTTTGTGGGGGAATGAATATGTAAGATCCGCCTAAAAGTTTGGTTATAATTGTCGCAGATGCGAGACGATAGGGGTATTGAATTTCAATACCCCATTCTTTTTATCGGATGTTGAATCGTGAAATGGGAGCCTTTTCCAATTTCGGAGGTTACCGTGATCGTCCCTTTTAAATGTTCTACGATTGTATGGCTGATTGCCAAGCCTAGGCCTGTTCCTTGAACAAAATTGTCGCCCTTATAGAAACGTTCGAAAATACGGTTTATTTTATCTTCGTCAATTCCGGTACCCGTGTCTTTCACGAAAATGGAAACCTGATCGTTATTCTGCCTGTAACCGAGTGTGATTGCTCCTTTGGAGGTAAACTTAATTGCATTGTTGATTAAGTTATTGATGACTTGTTTTAAGCGTAAAGGATCGGTTGTGATGATTGTGTCGGTTGCAGGAAGGTCCAGAAGTAATTCTACCTCTTGCGGGACGTTTATTTGTTGGGCTCGTAAGATGTTTTGTAATAAAGGTGTAAGCGGTTGTTCCGTTATGTTGAAAACCATCGTGTTTGATTCTATTTTTGAGAGATCGAGTATGTCGGATATAAGTGCCAGTAACTGTTCGCAATTCAGGTTGATCAGTGATAAGAATTCTTTGACTTCCTCTTTCTTGAAGGCCATATCCCCATCAACTAGTAAATTGGAAAAGCCTACAATGGCATTTAATGGTGTCCGGATTTCATGACTCATGTTGGCGAGGAATACACTTTTAAGTTTATCGCTTTGTTGTGCCTTGTCACGGGCAATGATTAATTCTTCTTCAATTTTCTTGTGTTCCTGTGTACTCATACAAACACCGACAAGTCGAAAAGGAATCCGGGTTCCTTGTCCGAGGTAGGTAGATTGTGCTTCGAACCATTCCCATTTTCCATCCCCCCGGTGAAGACGGTAGCTCACGGGATCTTCGATAAAATTTCCTTGGGCTTGGAGTGTGAGGGCTTTGAGTACCCCGGCTATGTCATCGGGATGTACCAGTTGGGCGAATTGTTCGTTTGTCAGCGTACAATCCCCGGCCGGAATGCCAAGATGTTCGAAATAACGTGGATCAATAGTCATCAGATTACATTTCGTGTCATATGACCAAGGAAATATCTTCGTGCGACGTAAAGCCATGTTTAACACGTATTCTTGGGTAAGTTCCGTCACGACGTTGCGAAACGTGAATAGGATATAATTTGAGTTTTTTTCTACGGTAACATTTTTGAAATAACCTTTCGCTAGAAAAGAGATCGTATTGATGGTCCCGTAAATGAACGTGTCAGGTGGGAGTGTAACTTCCTGCTCGTCTTTTTGCAGGCGTCCCAAGAGTTCGTCCAAAATATTGATATTCTCATGGAAAATTGAAAATACTTCCCGAATGTTTTTATTCTTTATGTCTTGTTTCTGAACCCCTAGTTCGGCACTGGCCTGACGATTTACTTGTTTGATGTTTCCATTCGGAGTTAATAGTATAAATCCTGCCGGCACGGAATCAAGAAGTTCTCGAGCGAACTTTTGTTGCGTGTCTAATTGCTTTTTCTTTACCAGTCTTTCGTGTTTCCGCTTTCGTGCTATCAAATAGAAAACGAGGGAGAGAATGACGATAGCGGCCAATAGGATAATGTTTAATATTATACTGTATCGAATAGATGCGCCGCCAGTGAATAAGTTTATCTGGTCAATCATGATGTTTTGCGTGTTGTGTTGTTTAATTGATTGTTCCTGTATTCCCGTGGAGACATTTTCATGATGCGTTTAAAGAATTTCGTGAAGGCGGATGGAGAGGAAAAATTCAGACTATAACCGATTTCTTGTATGGTTTTGGTACTTGAAACAAGTAGGGATTTTGCCAGTGCAATCACATAATAGTCGATCCATTCCCCGGCAAATTTTCCACTTGTAGCATGAATGACTGATGATAGGTATTTAGGAGTCAGGTATAATTTGTTCGCATAGAAAATAATGTCACGTTCTTTGAGATGATATTCTTCAACGAGCGTGATGAAACGGTTGAATATGCTATTGGGATGTGATAACTCGAAATTTTTATCTTGCATATAGCGGTAAACGAAATTGTAGAGATCATAAAATAAAGCATGTGCTAGTTTATGTACAGCTAGTTCAGAAAAATGAGGATTCAGTTTATCTGTTTTCCTGGATAGCAATGAATAATATGATTCCAATAGTTTAATTTCATCCTCGTTGAGTCCGACTACCGGATGATATTGCATTTTAAACCGCAAGGGAATCATTTCTTGGCACTTCTCTTTAAAATAGTCTGACGAAATGAAAATAATCCTCGCCTCGTAATCCGGTGTTGTATGAATCGGTTTGATAACTTGCTTGGGTAACATGATAATCAAATGATTCTTTTTAATACGATAGTTTTGAGTGTTGATCATAATTTCCGCTTCACCCCGGGTGCAAAGCGAGAAAGAACAAGTTTCGGTCACGATGATTCCCTGTTTCCTGATTTCTTCTCCAATGAATGCTTTTTCATTGGTCACGTGGTTATAAATGATTAGACTTTCCGAGGTGTAATCCGGGGGTACCCGCCGGGCGAGTACCTTGATGTTGATAGTCGTGGATTCTTTCATTTTCCATCTAAATAGTTGAGCAAAGGAATGAATAATCTACTATATATCCAACGGTGTTCCGACGTTTAGTTTATTTATACCGTCCTAAAGGAAACTAATAATTTATTGACAATTCATGCGCTTTATCTAGGAAGTTGTTTTTTCTCGATGACCGTTTGGTTATTTCCCGGAATATTTCTACTTTTAAAACATCGTATTTGAATGGTTGCCGAAAAGTCAGGCCGTGATTGTGGCTCACTTTTTGTAAACTCAAAATAAAACAAACAAGTAATTTCATGGAAAGGTATATAAAATATAAGGTGAAGGCCGGGCTAAAGATAGTCGGGGCGTTCTTGTTCGTGGGCTTTTTAGCTTCATGTAGTAGTTACAAAGTGCTGAATATTGACGTGTTGCATCCGGGAGAGTTGAATGTCGGAAACAAGAATGCGCAGATTTTGTTTATTGACCGGAAGCTGGTGCATGAGTCGGATTCTCTCTCCGCATACCAGTTGTTTGCTAGTTTGCGGTTACGGAGAGACGAGGTTGTCAATCATTTCTATAATGGGGTGCGTGACGGGTTACGTAACGGGGTACAACCTATTTTGTTGGTTAAAGGGTTGGGATTGAACACGGGATATATTCCGGACGGGTATACCCCTGCGCCGATTTCACCGGAAGGTATTGCCGCATTGGAAAAGATTTCCGGACAAACATACGTTCTCTCGGTGGAATATTGTAAGTTCGGGCTGGATGGTGCGAGTCGGTTGATGCTTGATACTAATCTCTTCGTGCGTTTATATGACCCAGAGGGTATTGTGGTGGATTCCGCAACTACTCATAAATTGGATGATGTGGACGAGACGCTATTCGAGGGAAATAATTATGATATAATTTGTAATTTCTTTTACAATAACGGGGTGAAGTATGCGGAACGTTTGGTGCCGACATGGAAACCTGAACAGCGTAGGATTTACACGAATAACCGTCTGTTGAATCTCGGTTACTATCATTTTGAGAATGAGAATGACGAGGAGGCACAACGGATATGGAATGCGGCCTTGAACTTGAAACCCAAGGTGGCAGCTCGTGCCGCGGTGAACTTGGCATGGTTCTATGAAAAAGATGGTAACTTTTCGTCAGCGAAAGCTTTATTGGAGGCGGCTTTGAAAACATTACAAGCAAATAACATCAATGACAACTTGTCCGTATATATTACGGATTACATAAAGCGTTTGGAGAAACGTATCCAGAATGAAACCAAAATTATGGAACAGTTATAAACGATTTTAAAGCATGAGAAATTTCGATTATTACAATCCCGTGAAAATTCTTTTCGGGAAAGGAAAAATTGCCGAGATCGCAAAATGGATTCCGAAAGGGATGAAAGTTATGATGACCTACGGTGGTGGAAGCATCAAGAAAAACGGTGTCTACGAACAAGTGATGGATGCGTTGCAAGGGTTTGATATTGTAGAGTTCGGGGGTATCGAGCCGAACCCGAAATACGAGACTTTGATGCGGGCCGTGGAATTGGCAAAACAGGAAAACGTGGGATTTCTTCTAGCTGTAGGGGGAGGTTCTGTGATTGACGGGACGAAATTTATTGCTGCTGCAACTTGTTTCGAGGGGAATGAACCTTGGGACATCGTGGCAAAAGGCGCACGGGTGAATGCGGCACTTCCGTTGGGAGCTGTACTGACCCTTCCGGCTACAGGATCGGAAATGAATAGTGGCGGTGTGATCACTCGCCAGTCTACTTTGGAAAAACTGGCATTCAATTCTCGTCACGTGTTCCCGAAATTCTCTGTACTGGACCCGATGGTGACTTATTCATTGCCTATGAAACAAGTGGCTAACGGGGTGGTCGACACTTTCGTGCATGTTATGGAACAATATTATACTTTCCCGGAACAAGCAGAGATACAAGATCGTTTTTCTGAATCAATCTTGAAGACTTTGATTGAGTTGGGACCGAAGTTGATTCATGCCGAGAAACCGAATTATGAAGATCGTGCCAACTTCATGTGGGCGGCCACGATGGGGTTGAACGGTTTGATTGCCTGCGGGGGTGCGCCGGCCAGCCGGCTGCGCCCTCCCTGCCCGCCGCCACGCCCGAGCCCACCGCCGTGCCCGAACCCACCGCCACGCCGGACCCGGAGGCCGCCTGGGCCGAGGCCGCCGCGGCCTTTCGGGAATGGCTGCCCGCCCAGCCGGGCTTT
>OODG01002166.1_pt1 | contig 12262 bp, 10 predicted proteins | sample 1671621 | NCBI WGS metagenome assembly OODG01 (sample SAMN06348175, study PRJEB24527) | human gut metagenome | biome: human gut; feature: ankylosing spondylitis patient; material: feces | host: Homo sapiens | place: China | collected 2015-10 | reverse complement strand
TGATGAGCTTCTTGTATTCCTCCGGCGAGCGCTCCTTTTTGCGCTGTGAGCACATGGGACAGTTCCGTTCTTCCATGCCGTGCCTCCTGATGTGTGTTTTAAATACCCCCTTGGGGTATCTTCACTATATACCCCCAAGGGGTATTTGTCAAGCGAAAATTTTTCGTTTGCGCGATTTTTTGGAGCAGCTGCGGCGTTGGACATGAGAATTCACAAAATCGTCACAGGATTCTGTAAAAAAAGCCTTGACATTTTCGGCAATCTGGATATTATATAAGATGTTAGCACTCGGAGATAAAGAGTGCTAAGACAAAAACCGTAGATCAGGCCGCAAGGCCAGAACATAATCAAGGAGGTAATCTTATGAAACTGACTCCGCTGGCAGACAACGTGCTGCTCAAGAGCTTTGAAGCTGAGGAAAAGACCGCGTCCGGCATCATCCTCTCCACCGGCGGCGGCTGCGTCACCCGGCCGGAAAACTACCCGCTGCTGCATCAAAACGGCACCATTTTCCGCCTGACCCGCGACCTTGCCAAGCTGCCAACGGAGGGCCGTCCCATTTCCCAAACCATAGACCTCACTCAGCTTTGCGCCCGCCGGGAGCCGCTGTACCGCCGCTTTGCCGATGTGACGGTGTCCAACGACGGGGCGCTGGAGGTCACGGTACAAACCATTAAGGAGGCGCTGCTATGAAACTTCTGGTCATCAACGGGCCCAATCTGAATCTGCTGGGCCTGCGGGAGCCTGCCATCTACGGCAGCCAGAATTATGAGTCCCTGCTGGCCCTCATCCGCGCCGCCTGCGATGCCGAGGGCATCGAGGTGGGCTTTGCCCAGTCCAACCACGAGGGTGCCATCGTGGACGCCATCCAGGCGGCCTACGGCGTCTATGACGGCATCGTCATCAATCCTGCTGCCTATACCCATACCAGCGTGGCCATTCTGGACGCGCTGAAGGCCGTGGCCATTCCCGCCGTGGAGGTCCACATCTCCGATGTGGACAGCCGGGAACCGTTTCGTCAGGTCTCCTACGCCGGCATGGCCTGCGTCAAGACCTATAAAGGCTTGGGGTTTCAAGGTTATGTGGAGGCTGTGAAATTTTTGAAAGACTATCTCAGCAAGTGAGCAAGCGCGCCTTCCGAAAGGAGGCGCGCTTTTCCGTTTTCCGGACGCTTTACAACCCGTTGGAAATCCAGTATGATAAGGAAAAGCCGTAAATCACCAAGGGAGGTTCTCATGGATACACTGCTGCGTCAAATTCCAAAGGTAGACGATCTGCTCCGCCTGCCCGCCCTGAACACCCTGGCGGCGGAGGTGGGTGCCGCCGCCGTGACGGAGGCGGTTCGCCGGACGCTGGACCGGCTCCGCGCCGATATTCTGGTGGGGACCGTCACAGAGCTGCCCTCCACGGAGGCCCTCTGCGCTCAAATCAGCGCGTCGTGCCGGGCATCCCGCCTGCCCTCCCTCCGGGGCGTTATCAATGCCACCGGGATCGTTCTGCACACCAATCTGGGCCGGGCCTGCCTGAGTGACCGCGCGTTAGCGGCAGCGAGAGGGGTCTCTCAGGGCTATTCTACCTTGGAATATGACCTGACAGCAGGGGAGCGAGGGCGGCGGTACGCCCATGTAGAGCCGCTTTTATGCCGTCTCACCGGGGCGGAGGCCGCCATGGTGGTAAACAACAACGCAGCGGCGGTGCTGCTGATCCTCTCCGCCCTCACCGCCGGAGGAGAAGTCATTACCTCCCGTGGAGAGCTGGTGGAGATCGGCGGCTCTTTCCGGATGCCGGATGTGATGGCTGCCTGCGGCGCGGTGCTCCGGGAAGTTGGTTCCACCAACAAGACCCGCCTTTCCGACTACGCCAACGCCATCGGCGAGCAGACCCGCGCCCTTTTGAAAGTCCACACCAGCAATTACCGCATCGTGGGCTTTACGGAGAGCGAGTCCCCCGCCGCTTTAGCGGAGCTTGGCCGCTCCTGCAGCATTCCGGTCATTGAGGACTTGGGCAGCGGCTGTCTCATAGATTTAGCCCCCCTGGGCCTTCGGGACGAGCCGACGGTTCAAGCTTCCGTAAGGGTCGGGGTGGATGTATTATCCTTCTCCGGGGACAAACTGCTGGGTGGTCCCCAAGCGGGGATCATCGTGGGCAAGCGGCACTATATCGACCTTTTGAAGCGTCACCCTCTGGCCCGCGCCCTGCGGGTGGACAAGCTGACGCTGGCCGCCTTGGAAGCAACTCTGCAAGCGTATGCGGACGGCACCGCCCTTCAGGAGATCCCGGTGCTCTCCATGCTGGCCCAAACACCGGAGGAACTGCGCCAGCAGGCAGAGTCGCTCTGCCGCCGTTTGGAGGAGATCGGCGTGACCGCCGAGGTGGTTTCCACGGAAAACCCGGTGGGAGGCGGGGCAGTCCCCACCCAGACGCTGCACTCCTTCGCCGTGGCTGTCGCCCCAAGGGACAGTGCCGCCGCACTGGAAGCACAGCTGCGGCAGCGACCTGTACCCATCATCGTCCGCATTGCCCATGACCGGTGTCTGCTGGATATGCGGACTTTGTTCCCGGCGGATCTTGACGAGATCCTTCAGGCTTTTCGGGAGACCGCTTCATGAAACACGTCATCATCGGCACGGCGGGCCATGTAGATCACGGCAAAACCGTTCTGGTCAAGGCGCTCACCGGCACCGATACGGACCGCCTGGCGGAGGAAAAGCGCCGGGGCATTACCATCGAGCCGGGGTTTGCCAGACTGGACTGGCCGGACGGCACGCAAGCAGGGATCGTGGATGTGCCGGGCCACGAAAAATTCATCAAAAATATGCTGGCCGGGGCTGGGGGCATTGACCTTGCCATGCTGGTCATCGCCGCGGACGAAGGTGTTATGCCCCAGACCGTAGAGCATATGGATATTCTGTCTCTCTTGGGTGTCCAAGGCGGCTTGGTGGTGTTGACCAAGGCGGAATTGGTGGATGATGACTGGTTGGAACTTGTTCGGGGACAGGCGTTGGAGCTGACCGAGGGCACCTTTTTAGAGGGCACGCCCATTCTGGCAGTCTCCGCCGTCACCGGTCAGGGAATCCCGGAACTGCGGGACGCCCTGTACCGCTTGGTACAGGAGGCGCGGGAAAAAAGCGCGCTGGCACCCTTCCGGCTTCCCATTGATCGGGTCTTTTCCGTGGACGGCTTCGGCACCGTAGTCACCGGCACCCTTACTGAAGGGGCTGTCCGGGTGGGGGACGCTGTGGAATTGGTCCCCTCCGGGCTGCAAAGCCGGGTGCGGACCTTGCAGGTCCACGGTGAAAGCGTGGACGCCGCCTACGCCGGTCAGCGGGCGGCCCTCAACTTGACAAATCTGCAAAAAACAGAGATCCACCGGGGGGATGCGGCGGTAAGACCCGGCAGCGTCCGGCCTTCCCGGATGCTGGATGTGCGGCTCCGGTGTCTGGAAAGCGCCAAACGCACGGTTTTGGACGGCTCCCAGGTCCATCTGTACCACGGGACCTCCGTTCATTTGGCAAAGGCGGTGTTGCTGGACCGTGACGAGCTGCGCCCCGGAGAAAGCTGCCTTGCCCAGCTGCGGCTGACGGAGCCGATGGCCGTCAAACAGGGGGATCGGTTTGTCATTCGATTCTACTCTCCGGTGGAGACCATCGGTGGCGGAACGGTGCTGGACCCTCGGCCCCTTCGCCACAAACGGCATGACCTAGCGGTGCTGGACAGCCTGATCCTCCGGGAACAGGGCTCCGGCAGTCAACGGCTGCTGCAAGCTGCGGAGGAATTCGGTGTTTCACTGCCAGATAGCAGCCAGTTGGCGGAGCGTTCCAGTCTGGACACTGGTACTGCTGTATCCTTGCTGGCAGACCTGCTGAATCAGGGAAAGCTGGCGGAGCCGCTGCCGGGCCGCTACGCGGCGGCCTCGGCGCTGGACACCCTCTGGGATCACTGCCGGGAATTGCTGTCCGCCTACCACCAAAAGCACCCCCTTCACGCCGGAATGCCCGCCGCCGAGCTGCGGCAAAAGCTGTTCCGGCAGATCACTCCCGCTGAGGGCGATGCGCTTTTGGAGGTTTTTCGGGCGGAGGGGCGGATGAAACGCACCGAAAACCGTTGGGCGCTGGCGGAGTTTTCCATTCGGCTCACCAAGCGGCAAACCGCCCTCCGGGACGCGCTGTTGGAGCGCTTCCTCCGGGGTGGCCCGGAGCCGGACACCATCGAAGCGGTGCTGGACAGTATTCCTCCGGAGCGCCGGGAGGAGGCTCGTCAGGTGCTGGAAAGCCTGCTCACCGGCGGAGAGCTGGTACGGCTGTCACCGGAGCTGTGCTGGCACCGGGAGGTGTTCCAAGAGGGGCTGGATATCTTGCGGACGCTGTGTGCTGACCACGGCGCTGTCACGCTGGCAGAGGTCCGGGACGCTTTCGACACCACCCGGAAATACGCTTTGCTGTTTTTAGAAGCCTGCGACCGACGGCAGATCACGGTTCGAGAGGGCGACTGCCGCCGCCTGAAGCTCAAATTTCATGACTGACATACCGCCGGAGCGTTGCTCCGCTTCGGCGGTGGTCAGCATCAAAGAAAACATGGGAGCAGATAGGTGCTGGTGTGCCTCCCGGTCTTCAAAACCGGTGCGGACGGCGAACAGCCGCCTGGATGAGTTCGATCCTCATATGCCCCCGCCAAAACCAGCCCGCCGTATGGAATCCATACGGCGGGTTGCTTTATTGTTTACGCCGTTTCCGGCCGAATCAGTTAAAAAAGCGGTGGGCTGAGCCCACCGCTTTTTAATAAGCTTTTTAATCCTGGACCTTGTCGAACACGTCCGTAATGCTCTTGTCGGGTGCAGGGGTAGCCAGCGAGACCACCACCAGCACGATGCAGTTGACAACGAAGGCGGGCATCAGCTCATAGATGTCCCAGATGCCGCCCAGAGGCCGGACGCAGAACTTCCATGCGAAGATCATCAGACCGCCGGCCACCAGACCTGCCAGCACACCCTGCCGGTTGCTGCGTCTCCAGAAAAGGGCGAACAGCACAGCGGGGCCAAAGGTTGCGCCGAAGCCGGCCCATGCGAAGGAGACGATCTTGAACACGTTGCTGTTGGGGTCCGCCGCCAGAAAGATGGCGATAAACGCGATCACCACCACCGTCAGACGGGCAGCCAGCATATTCTGCTTGGAAGTCAGCTTGACGCCGAACACATCCTGCAATACGTTTTCAGAAAACGCGGAGGCTGCCGCCAAAAGCTGAGAGTCCGCCGTGGACATGGTAGCCGCCAGAATGCCCGCCAGAATGCAGCCGGCCACAATGGCAGGCAGCAGACCGTAAGAGGAAAGCAGGTCAGACAGCCGGACAATGACCGTCTCCGTGGCGCTGCCCTCCAGCATGGGGATGCGCCCCACATTGGACACGGCATGGCCCACGATGCCGATAAACACAGCCACGGCCATGGAGATCACCACCCAGATGGAAGCGATCCGGCGGGAGAGCTTCAGCTCATCCTCGTGCCGGATGGCCATAAAGCGCACCAGAATATGGGGCATACCGAAGTAGCCAAGGCCCCACGCCAGCATGGAAACAATGCGGATCAAACCGTAAGGCTCCGCCTGTCCGGAGGCGGCGTTATAGGTCTGACCAAAGCTCAGAAAACCGGGGAGGCTGCTGGCATGAGCCAGAACAGCATCCATACCGCCGGCCTGCACAATGCCGAACACCACGATGACGCACAGGGCGACGGTCATAATCACAGACTGGATCAGGTCCATGGTGGCGACGGCGCTGAAGCCGCCCACGGAGGTATAGCTGATGATGACGATGGCGCCCACGATCACGGAGAGCATGTAATTCCAGCCGAACAGACTGTTGAACAGCTTACCGATCGCCGCCAGACCGGAAGCCACATAGGGCACGAAAAACACCAGAATGATGAGAGAGGCGATACCCATAATGATGGGCTTTTTCTCCCCGTAGCGCTTGGAGATAAAGCTGGGGATGGTGATGGCGTCCAGTTCCACGCTGTAACGCCGCAGGCGGCGGGCCACCAGCAGGAAATTCAGATAGGTGCCGATGGCAAGGCCGATGGCGGTCCAGCTGGCGTCCGCCACGCCGCTGAGATAGGCGAGGCCGGGGATACCCATAAGCAGATAGCTGCTCATATCGCTGGCTTCCGCGCTCATGGCCGTGACCAGGGGGCCCATGCCCCGGCCGCCGAGGTAAAAGCCTTCAGCGCTCTTCTTGCTTCGTTTACCGATCATCACGCCGGTGAAGATCACCAGGCAGAGATACAAAATGATCGTTGTCATGATCGCGATCTGTGCGGATGTCATACAATACTCTCTCCTTTAACACTTCAATGCTTGGTATCATACCACAACGTAAACAAGAATGAAATACAGAACGCCGTATAGAATCAATTCTATACGGCGTTTCTTGTAATATCAGGTTTCTCTTTTTATTTCAATAGTTTTATACTGTACAGAAAGATGGAATACTTGAAAAACAAAAAATAAGATTTATTCTCTGACTCGGAAACTCTCCAAAAACAGGGGCGTCATCTTCTCCGCGTAGGCCACCAGAGAGTAGTCCCCGCCGCACAGGCACCAGTCGTAAAGCTGTGCCCGTTCCCACATGGCGAAGGCCCGGACGAGCTCCTCCTGAGCCAGACCGGGGCGGAATTCGCCCCGCTCCGCACCCTGACGGACGATCTTTTTCAGTAAGCGGAAGTAGACCCGGCTCCGGTCCAGCAGGTGCTTTTCTCCCCGCGCCAGCAATTGGGTGGACAGCAGACGGGTCAGCAGGTCGATGGACACGCTGGACTCGATCATCACATACAGCTCATGGTTGATATAGGCCAGCGTCTCGATGGCACCCTTCTCCGGGTCCAGCGTGGGCATCAGGTCCTCGTATTTTTCATCGAACACATAGGCCAAGGTGCCCATCAGGGCGTCCTTGCCGTCAAAATAATGGTAGAAGGAGCCTTTGGAGGTGCCGGATTCAAAAACGATATCCTCTACTGTGGTGCCGTCATATCCCTGCTCATAAAAGAGCTTCCAAGCGGCGGAGATGATCCGTCCCCGGGTATTGCGGCTGTTTCGTTTTGCCATGGCGTTGTCCTCCCTGCAATGTAGCTGTGAAAATTTTACAATGAAACCCGGCAAAAAGCAAGGGCCGGGGCCGGAACGGTCCGCTTTTGGGCAGATGTTTACACTTTACCCATTGAACCCGGCGGTTCCACACCGTATAATGGAGAAAAACGAACGATCACCGAGAGAACCCTCCCGCAGCCATATTTGAAAGGAGAATTCTATGGAAACCATGCTGAACGTCACCGTGAACGGCACGATACACCAGTATCCCTACGGAACCACTTACCGCGCCATCGCCGCGGAATTTCAGGAGAACTATCCCCACCAGATCCTGCTGGTGAACCGGGACGGCAAGCTCCGTGAGCTGCAAAAGACCGTGAAGCGGGACTGCTCCCTCTCCATGGTCACCGCCGCCGACAAGCCGGGCCGCCAGACCTATGAGCGCAGTGCCATTCTCCTGATGCTCAAGGCATTTTATGACGTGGTAGGCCGGGAGCAGATGGAACACGTCCGGGTGGAATTTTCCCTGAGCAATGCTCTGTTCTGCCGGGCCAGAGGCAGCTTCACGTTGGATAACACCCTGCTGCACCGGATCGAGGACCGGATGCGGGAGCTGGTCCGTCAGGTCCTGCCCATTGAAAAGCAGTCTGTGGATATCGAAGACGCCGCGTCCTTTTTGACAGAAAACGGCATGGAGGATAAGGCCCGGCTCCTGAAATACCGCATCAGCTCCCGGGTCAATCTTTACACTTTGGACGGCTTCACTGACTATTTCTACGGCTACATGGTACCGGACACCGGTTATCTTCAGTGGTTTGCTCTGGAGCTGTTTGAGGATGGCTTCATCCTCCGCCTGCCGTCGCTGGAGAAACCGGAGCAGGTGGGTAAGTTCACGCCTTCTATGAAGGTGTTTCAAGCCATGCATGACGCCGAGGATCGCTCCGCCGCCATGTATATCTCCAACGTAGGGGAGATGGATGACATGATTGCTGAAGGCAACGCCACCCAGTTGATTTTGGCCCACGAAGCCCTGATGGAAAAGCGAGTGGGTGACATTGCCGAGGAGATCGCACGGCGGAAGAACGTCCGCTTCGTGATGATCGCCGGTCCCTCCTCCTCTGGCAAAACCACCTTCTCCCACCGCCTGTCCACCCAACTGATGGCCTGCGGCCTGCGGCCCCATCCCATCGCCACAGACAACTACTTCCGCAACCGGGAGGACACCCCCAGAGATGCCAACGGCCAGTACGATTTTGAGGGACTGGGCGCTATGGACGTGGAGCAGTTCAACAGCGATATGAGCCGTCTGCTGAAGGGCGAAACGGTGGATATGCCCACCTTCAACTTCAAAAAGGGCGTCCGGGAATACAACGGTGAAAAGCTGACGCTGGGAGACGGCGACGTACTGGTGATCGAGGGCATCCACTGCCTGAACGACGAATTTTCCCACTCTCTGCCTAAGGAGAGCAAGTACAAAATTTACATCAGCTGCCTGACCACCCTGAATATCGACGATCACAACCGCATTCCCACCACCGACGCCCGGCTGCTCCGCCGCATTGAACGGGACGCCCGGACCCGGGGCTACGGCGCTCAGGCCACCATCAAAATGTGGCCCTCCGTCCGCCGGGGCGAGGAACAGAACATCTTCCCCTATCAGGACAGTGCCGATACGGTGTTCAACTCCTCCCTCATTTACGAAACTGCCCTGCTGAAGCCCTATGTGCAGCCGCTGCTGTTCGGCGTCCCCCGGGGCAGCGACGAATATCTGGAAGCCAAGCGGCTCCTGAAATTCCTGGACTACTTCCTGCCAGTCCCGGCAGATGACGTACCCCAGACCTCCCTGATGCGGGAATTTGTAGGCGGCGGCATTTACAAGACGTGATCTCCATTTGCAGACAACTCCATCCGATCCCCGGCGGACACACTCTGTGTCCGCCGGGTTTTTCTGCTGGAAACCCGGATTTTTTTAAATTTCCTCTTGACAATGGAAATGCGCCGCCGTATAATCCCATTAACCTACTTGATTGGTTGTATTTATTCGCTCAGAAAAGAGGATTTCCATGAACCGTATGACACCAGGCTTCCGATGTTGTCAGGAATGATCCGTTTTCCATTTCTCAATAAATCATTCTACAACATAAAAAGGAGATCATCTTATGTCTCGTATCTATACCGCCGCCGATCAGTTGATCGGCCATACCCCCTTGCTGGAGCTGACCCATCTGAAACAGGAATTTGGTCTGAAGGCCAGAATCGTGGCCAAGCTGGAATATTTCAATCCCGCCGGCAGCGTGAAGGACCGCATTGCCAAGGCCATGATCGATGACGCTGAGGCCAAGGGCCTTTTGAAGCCCGGTTCTGTCATCATTGAGCCCACCAGCGGCAACACCGGTATCGGTCTGGCCTCCGTAGCCGCCGCCCGGGGCTACCGGATCATCATCGTCATGCCGGAAACCATGAGCGTGGAGCGCCGTCAGATCATGAAGGCCTACGGCGCGGAGCTGGTTCTCTCCGAAGGCTTCCAGGGCATGAAGGGCGCCATTGCCAAGGCCAACGAGCTGGCAAAGGAGATTCCAAACAGCTTCATTCCCGGTCAGTTCGTAAATCCCGCCAACCCCAAGGCCCATTTTGAGACCACCGGCCCGGAGATCTGGGCGGATACGGACGGTCAGGTGGATGCGTTCGTAGCCGGCGTAGGCACCGGCGGCACCCTGACCGGTGTGGGTCAGTTTCTCAAGAGCAAAAATCCCGCTGTGAAGGTGGTGGCCGTGGAGCCTAAGAGCTCTCCCGTCCTCAGCGAGGGCCACGGCGGCGCTCACAAGATCCAGGGCATCGGTGCAGGCTTTGTCCCCGACGTACTGGACACCAAGGTGTATGACGAGATCATCCCCGTGGAAAATGAGGACGCCTTCGCCACCGGCAAGCTGATTGGCAAGCGGGAGGGTGTGCTGGTGGGCATCTCCTCCGGCGCCGCTGTGTGGGCTGCCGTGCAGCTGGCCAAACGGCCGGAATTTGAAGGCAAGACCATTGCCGTTCTTCTGCCGGATACCGGCGACCGCTATCTCTCCACTCCGCTGTTTCAGGATTGATTTTTCTTCTCTTTTCCTTTTTCTTCTCTGATCCTCTCTTAAATAATGGATAAGCGCCGCGGCTGAGCCGCGGCGCTTATCCAGATATCGGCAAAAAATACCGGCGGTTCGATGACCGCCGGTATCGTTTATTCGCTGATGTCGCGGGTGGCATAGGCGTTCAGGTCCATGCCCGCCGTATGGCCCGCCAGATATTCGTAATACCCCTGTGCGCCGATCATGGCACCATTATCGCCGCACCACCGCAGCGGCGGCAGGTACAGCCGGCAGCCGGCTTTTTTGCAGGCCCGCTCCAGGTCCGCCCGGATGACGGAGTTGGCCGCCACGCCGCCGGCGGCGACGATGGCGGTGCGGCCAGACTGCTTTGCGGCTTCCATGACGCGGGGGACCAGCGTATCGCTGACGGCCTGGGCAAAGTCCCGTGCCAGCGCCGGGGCATCCAACGGCTCGCCCACCTGCTCGGCGTGATGGGCCAGGTTCACCACCGCCGTTTTCAGACCGGAAAAGCTCATGTCCAGCGGCGCCCCCTCCACATGGGAATGGGGCAGGGTGTAGACGCCGCCCTTGGACTGCTGGGCCAGCTTGTCCATGGGTGCGCCGCCGGGATAGGGCAGTCCCAGCACCCGGGCCGCCTTGTCGAAGCACTCCCCTGCTGCGTCATCCCGGGTGGCGCCCAGAATCTCCATATCCGTGTAGTCCCGGACGTCCACGATCATTGTGTTGCCTCCGGAGATGGCCAGAGCCAGGAAGGGCGGCTCCAGTTCCGGAAAGGCTAGGTAATTGGCGGCGATGTGGCCCCGGATGTGGTGCACCGGGATCAGGGGCACCCCCAGGGCAAAGGCCACCGACTTGGCGAAGCTGAGACCCACCAGCACCGCGCCGATGAGCCCCGGGGCATAGGTCACTGCCACCGCGTCGATGTCGGACTTCTCACAGCCCGCCTGCCGCAGAGCCTGGTCCGTCAGGGCGGCAATGGCCTCCACATGCTTGCGGGAGGCGATCTCCGGCACCACGCCGCCGTACAGGGCGTGGAGGTCCGCCTGGGAGGCGATGGCATCGGACAGGACCGTGCGCCCGTCCTCCACCACGGCCACCGCTGTCTCGTCGCAGGAGGACTCAAAGGCCAAAATTTTCATGATCTGTCCCTCTCTTTTCCGTCACTGCTGCCAGGATACTCTCTCGCCCGGCGTCCCATTTGGATCAAAGGGGATGCGGACATATCTGCGGAATTTATCCGGCGCAAAGGTACTGGCATAGACAAAGCGGTGCTCCTCCATCAGGGCGGACTCGTCCACTTTCCCATCCGCCCAGTACAGGGTCTTGTAGGGCACGCCGAACATCTCCGTGTCGTATCCGGCGGTGCGGGCGCCGTTGCGGGCGTAAAAGCCCAGCCGCCGCACAGCCATAGCTTCGTCCTCCGCCTTATCCGGGCATTCGGCCTCAATGAGGATGGCCTGCGCACCGCGCTCGTGCTGCGGCAGGTCGGCCAGCAGCTGCGCGCCCAGCCCTGCCGCACGGTATTCCGGCAGCACGGCAAAGTAATCCAGCTGGCTCACCCTGCTGCCTGCCGGGCGCACCATGAGCAGGTACGCCGCCAGTGTTTCGCCGTCGAACACGCCCCATGTGTGGGCGGTGCCGTCCGCTTCGCTGTTCAGGATCATGCTCAGGGGCTTTAGCTCCGTGGGCGGAAAGTCCCGCCGCATTTCGTCCAGATAGACCCGCGTCAGTTCTTTTTCGTTCAGTTTCCGCCAGCTGTACACTTTGCTCATGGTTTTTCCTCCCGTATCTGCCTTTTGAACCAGTATAACACACTCCGCGCGGGAACGCAAAAAGCCGCCGGGAGCGGCAGATTCTGCCCTTCTCCCGGCGGCTTTTATGGGAATGCAGGAGCAACCAGTCTCCCGCACAAACTCCGTTCAGAATGCTGTGTGCGTTACAGCATCTTCTTCAGCTCGTCGTACACGAACTGAACCTTGGTGCCGATGATCACCTGGCAAGCGTTCTTGCTGGGGCGGATGACACCGGCAGCACCAGCGGCCTTGACAGCCTTCTCGTCCACCTTGGCGTTATCCTTGACCTCAAAGCGCAGACGGG
>OODG01002158.1_pt1 | contig 12301 bp, 8 predicted proteins | sample 1671621 | NCBI WGS metagenome assembly OODG01 (sample SAMN06348175, study PRJEB24527) | human gut metagenome | biome: human gut; feature: ankylosing spondylitis patient; material: feces | host: Homo sapiens | place: China | collected 2015-10 | reverse complement strand
TATCGGAGCCAAACTGATTGATGCCAAAGGAATGTATATTGTTCCGGGAGGTGTAGAAATCCATGTTCACGGTGGCGGTGGAAGAGACTTTATGGAAGGCACCGAAGAGGCTTTCCGGACAGCAATCAAAGCTCATATGCAGCATGGCACTACCAGTATTTTTCCTACTCTTTCTTCTTCTACCATTCCAATGATCCGTGCAGCCGCGGAAACTACAGAGAAAATGATGGCGGAGCCTAATAGCCCTGTGCTCGGGCTTCATCTGGAAGGACATTATTTCAATATGGCGATGGCAGGTGGACAGATTCCCGAAAATATCAAAGATCCCGATCCCGAAGAATATATTCCGTTGCTGGAAGAAACTCATTGTATCAAACGTTGGGATGCCGCACCGGAACTTCCCGGAGCCATGCAATTTGGTAAATATATCACAGCGAAAGGGGTGTTGGCTTCGGTAGGACATACCCAGGCAGAATTTGAGGATATACAGACAGCCTATGAGGCGGGATATACGCATGCCACTCATTTTTATAATGCAATGCCGGGATTCCATAAACGGAAAGAGTACAAGTATGAAGGTACGGTAGAAAGTATTTATCTGATTGATGATATGACAGTGGAAGTGGTGGCAGACGGTATTCATGTGCCTCCAACAATCTTGCGCCTTGTTTACAAGATAAAAGGAGTGGAACGCACTTGTCTGATAACGGATGCATTGGCTTGTGCCGCCAGTGATAGTCAGGTGGCTTTTGATCCGCGTGTGATTATCGAGGACGGAGTATGTAAGCTGGCAGACCATTCAGCACTGGCGGGAAGTATTGCAACGATGGATCGACTGATTCGTACCATGGTGCAGAAGGCGGAAATACCTTTGGAGGATGCCGTGAGAATGGCCTCCGAAACTCCTGCCCGGATTATGGGAGTACTCGACCGTAAAGGAACGCTGGAGCGTGGCAAGGATGCCGATATAATTGCTTTAGACAGAGACTTGAATGTGAGAGCTGTATGGGCGATGGGAGAACTGGTAGAAGGCACCAATAAACTGTTTTAAATCTAATAAATAACGAAAACTATGTTGACTCAAATAATAAATGGAAGAATATTGACCCCGCAAGGCTGGTTGAAAGATGGTTCCGTATTGATTTGTGATGGAAAAATATTAGAGGTGACCAACAGTGATTTGGCGGTTATCGGTGCAACGGTTATTGATGCCAGAGGGATGACGATTGTGCCCGGATTTGTAAGTATGCATGCACATGGAGGTGGCGGACATGATTATACGGAAGCAACGGAAGAAGCATTCCGCACGGCAACTACTGCACATCTGAAACATGGTGCTACCGGGATATTTCCTACATTATCATCTACCTCGTTCGAAAGAATCTACCAGGCAGTTGATGTCTGTGAAAACCTGATGAAAGAGAAGGATTCTCCTGTTCTTGGCCTGCATATCGAAGGTCCTTACTTGAATCCGAAGATGGCGGGAACACAGTATGACGGTTTTCTGAAAACTCCGGATGAAAATGAATATATTCCTTTATTGGCGCGTACGTCTTGCATCAGACGTTGGGATATTAGTCCCGAACTACCCGGTGCACATGATTTTGCAAAGTATACCCGTTCGAAAGGAATTATGACTGCTGTTACACATACCGAAGCCGAATATGATGAAATTAAAGCTGCATTTGCAGTAGGATTTTCTCACGCCGCTCATTTCTATAATGCGATGCCGGGTTTCCATAAACGCCGTGAATATAAATATGAGGGTACAGTGGAAAGTGTGTATCTGACGGATGGAATGACCGTGGAAGTGATTGCGGATGGTATTCACTTGCCTGCCACTATCCTGAAACTAGTTTATAAGTTGAAAGGCGTGGAGAATACCTGTCTTGTTACCGATGCTTTGGCGTATGCCGCTTATGAAGGGAATGAACCGATTGATCCTCGTTATATCATAGAGGATGGCGTATGCAAGATGGCGGATCATTCTGCGTTGGCCGGTAGTTTGGCTACGATGGATGTATTGGTTCGCACCATGGTGAAGAAAGCCAATATTCCTTTGGAAGATGCTGTGCGTATGGCTTCTGAAACTCCTGCCCGTTTAATTGGAGTGAGTGACCGGAAAGGGGCGTTGGCAAAGGGAAAGGATGCCGATATTGTGATTCTTGATAAGGAGTTGAATGTACGATGTGTATGGTCGATGGGAAAGATTGTTCCGGGAACTGATATTCTGTTGCATAAAGAATAGTTGAAATAATCTCCAAAGAGGAGGGTCATAATGAATAATAAAACGCAGATTAACACAAATTATCGCAGAAATAATTTTATAAGTCATTGATTAATATATCAATATAAATGAAATAATCTGCGATAATTTGCGTTAATCTGCGTTTTGACACACTCCCTATTATAAAAGCCAATGTTCTGTATGATATCAAAAGTCCGGCAGTTTATCATCATCAGAAGTATCCCGGACTTTTAATGTATTTTTATTCTGAAAGTAAACTGGTTTCTATCAGTTCTTTCAATTGGTTTTTATTCATAGTGCCTAATTTCATTGTCGGTTTGCCGTTCAGCGGGCAAAGTAACAGGTTGGGAATGGTGCGGATTTTAAATGCACTTTCCAATTCCGGTTCCTGATCGACATCTACTTTATAAATATCTAATTTCCCTTCGTATTCTTTAGCTAGTTGGTCTAATATAGGCGATAACGCTTTGCAATAGACGCACCACGGGGCATGAAAATCGACCAGGCAAGGTTTATTCCCTTTGAAGTTCCAGTTATCAGGATAAGATTGATAATCAGCTACCTTCTCTACAAAACTATCTTTGGTTAAATCTATTATTTTCATATATTCTATTTTTAATGGTTCATTTCATTTTCTCTACTGCAAAGATAGGGGAGTTGGGATAAAAGAAGGATAGCCATTTTTCCTGTTGTGTTTACAATTCTTCCTTCTATGGCTGTTTTCTAATCAAATTCTAATCTGATATGAGAGGCTTATAATGACTTTTTCCCGTCTCTCCGGCTACAGAATTGTAATTTTGCCGCGACAACTACAATAAGGTCATAAAGATAAATATAGTAATGAACAGAGTATTTCTAATTTCTTTTTTTCTTCTGCTGACAGGAGGAATATGCGCGCAACAGGCTACCACAGGAACATTAACGCTGAAAGAGGCGGAACAACGTTTTCTGGAACGTAACTTATCACTGATAGCCGAACGGTATAACATTGATATGGCACAGGCACAAGTGCTGCAAGCCAAATTATTTGAGAATCCGGTAATCTCGTTAGAACAGAATGTTTATAACCGCCTGAACGGAAAGTATTTTGATTTTGGTAAGGAGGGCGAAATGGTTGTGGGAATTGAACAGGTAATTCGTCTTGCCGGACAACGGAATAAGCAGGTGAAACTGGAGAAAATCAACAAGGAAATAGCAGAATATCAGTTTGAAGAGGTGATGAGGACACTTCGTCAGGAGCTGAATGAGAAGTTTGTACAAGTCTATTTTCTCTCGAAATCCATATCCATTTATGAGAAGGAAGTGAATTCTCTGCAAGAGTTACTTGCCGGAATGAAACTGCAACAGGAGAAAGGAAATATTTCATTGATGGAAATGTCCCGTCTGGAATCTATGTTGTTCTCTTTGAAGAAAGAGAAGAATGAACGGGAAAACGAGTTGTTAACCCTTAGAGGGGAACTTAATGTCTTGTTAAATCTTCCGGGAGACACGATGGTTGAGTTATCACTGGATGAAGAGGTGTTGAAGCAATTGGATTTGTCTCAACTATCGTTCGCCGACTTGAAAGCGATGGTGAATGAACGGCCGGATCTCAAGATTGCCCGGAGTACGGTCAGTGCTTCCCGTGCAAATCTGAAATTGCAGAAATCAATGGCATTTCCGGAATTTTCGGTGAATGGTAGTTATGACCGTGCCGGAAACTTTATCAATAACTATTTTGCAATAGGAGTGAGCTTGTCAGTACCTATTTTCAACCGCAACCAGGGAAATGTGAAAGCTGCCCGTTTTAGTATCCAGCAGGCAGGAGCGGAACAGGAAAATGCGGCTAACCGTGCGGATATGGAGCTTTATACCGCTTATGCTTCACTGGATAAAGCAGTTCAGCTTTATCAATCTACCAATATGGAACTGGAACGTAACTTTGAAAAATTGATTGCGGGAGTGAATGAAAACTTTAAGAAACGAAATATCAGTTTATTGGAGTTTATCGATTACTATGACAGCTATAAAGAAACTTGTATTCAGTTGCATGAAATAAAGAAAGATGTTTTCCTGGCGATGGAAAACCTGAATACAACTATCGGACAAACTATATTGAACTACTAATATTCATAAATTATCAAAGACTATGAACTGGAATAAATTCCTTCCTTGCATATTGCTTACTACCGTATTGGGAGCATGCTCCGGTAAAGGAGAACAAACGAATGTTGAACCGGCTGCCTTATGCCTGACAGATAGCTTGTTGAGAATTGTATCTGTCGATACGGTTCACGTTCAAGAGGTGATTGACGAACTGACATTGAACGGGCGGGTCACTTTTAATGAGAATCAGGTGGCACATGTATATCCGATGTTTGGAGGTACGGTAACAGAATTGAAGGCTGAAATAGGAGACTTTGTTCGTAAGGGAGATGTATTGGCAGTCATCCGCAGTGGAGAAGTGGCAGATTATGAAAAGCAATTGAAAGAGGCGGAACAACAATTATTGCTGGCACGCAGAAATATGGATGCTACGCAGGATATGTATGCTTCCGGCATGGCTTCGGATAAAGATGTACTTCAGGCGAAGCAGGAGTTGACAAGTGCCGAAGCCGAAGAAAGAAGAATAAAGGATGTTTTCTCTATTTATAATTTCTCCGGAAATGCTTATTATCAGCTGAAATCTCCTGTTTCGGGGTTTATTGTGGAGAAACAAATCAGCAGGGATATGCAGTTGCGTCCAGATCAGAGTGAAGAGCTGTTCACGATTTCGGGGTTGTCAGACGTATGGGTGATGGCGGATGTGTATGAAAGCGATATCAGTAAGGTTTCCGAAGATGCCTCCGTACGCATTTCTACGTTGGCTTATCCGGATAAGATGTTTGTCGGTACGATTGATAAGGTGTATCATTTGTTGAATAGTGAAAGTAAAACGATGAATGTCCGCATCAAATTGAAGAATGAAGAATATTTGTTGAAACCGGGGATGTTTACGAATGTAAGTGTGAAATGTAAAGCGGATGGAACTTCCATGCCTCGTATCGATGCTCATGCACTGGTATTTGAAGGAGGAAAGAATTATGTGGTCGTGGTGGAGCCGGATCAACGTTTGCAGGTGAAAGAGGTGGATGTGTACAAGCAGTTGAGCAAGGAGTGCTATATCCGTTCGGGACTTTCCGAGGGAGACAGAGTGCTGAATAATAATGTATTGTTGGTATATAATGCGTTGAATGCAGATTAAAAACAGAAAATAGTATGCACAAATTCATAGATAATATAGTGGCTTTCTCGCTGAAAAATAAATTCTTTATTTTCTTCTGTACAGCGATTGCCGTTATAGCCGGAGCTGTTTCCTTTAAACATACTCCGATAGATGCTTTCCCGGATGTGACGAATACGAAAGTGACGATTATCACGCAATGGCCGGGACGTAGTGCCGAAGAGGTAGAGAAGTTTATCACCATTCCTGTTGAGATTGCGATGAATCCCGTTCAGAAGAAAACGGATATTCGTTCCACCACTCTTTTCGGACTTTCTGTCATCAATGTAATGTTTGAAGATCGTGTCGATGATTTCACCGCACGTCAACAGGTATATAATTTATTGAATGATGCCGACCTTCCGGACGGGGTAACTCCGGAAGTACAACCTCTGTATGGACCAACGGGGGAAATATTCCGTTATACGCTTCGTAGTGACAAGCGCAGTGTGCGGGAACTGAAAACGATTCAGGATTGGGTGATTGAACGTAATCTCCGTTCAGTATCCGGCGTAGCGGATATTGTGAGCTTCGGCGGAGAGGTGAAGACGTTTGAGGTAAGTGTGAATCCTCACCAGTTGATTAATTATGGCATTACCTCTTTGGAACTGTATGATGCGATAGCTAAAAGTAATATCAATGTAGGAGGAGATGTTATCACTAAAAGTTCGCAAGCTTATGTGGTTCGTGGAATCGGTTTGATTAACGATCTGGATGAATTGAGAAATATCGTAGTGAAAAACATCAATGGCACTCCGATTCTGGTGAAGAATCTTGCCGATGTACACGAATCCTGTCTGCCTCGTCTGGGACAAGTGGGCCGAATGGATGAAAATGATGTTGTACAGGGGATTGTAGTCATGCGGAAAGGAGAGAATCCGGGTGAGGTGATTGCCAACCTGAAAGATAAAATAGAAGACTTGAATCAGAATGTGCTTCCGAAAGATGTGAAGATAGTGGCATTCTATGACCGGGAGGACTTGGTGAATCTGGCGGTAAAGACTGTGACGCATAACCTGATTGAAGGAATATTATTGGTTACGTTTATTGTATTGATCTTTATGGCAGATTGGCGGACTACCGTGATTGTTGCTGTCGTTATCCCATTAGCCCTTTTGTTCGCATTTATCTGTTTACGGGTGATGGGAATGTCCGCCAATCTGCTTTCTATGGGAGCCATAGACTTCGGTATTATTATTGATGGGGCCGTGGTGATGGTGGAAGGAGTGTTTGTGGCTTTGGACAAGAAAGCGAGGGAAGTGGGGATGCCGGCTTTTAATGTGATGTCTAAAATGGGCTTGATCCGTCACACGGCAAAAGACAAGGCAAAAGCGGTTTTCTTCTCCAAATTGATTATCATCACTGCATTGATTCCTATCTTCTCTTTCCAGAAGGTAGAAGGAAAGATGTTCTCTCCTTTGGCATACACGTTGGGCTTTGCACTGTTGGGAGCTTTGATCTTTACATTGACATTGGTTCCGGTGATGTCTTCCATGTTACTGAAAAAGAATGTTCGTGAGAAAAATAACCGTTTTGTCCATTTTATCAATGTGAAGTGTTCGGCTCTTTTTGATTTATTCTATGCGCACAGGAAGCTGACTATCGGAATGGCAACCGTAATAGCAGGTGTCGGATTATGGCTTTTCTCTTTCCTGGGTACGGAGTTCCTTCCGCAGTTGAATGAGGGATCTATCTATATTCGTGCTACCTTGCCACAGAGCATTTCGTTGGATGAATCGGTGACTCTTGCCAATAAAATGAGAAAGAAACTATTAACGTTTCCGGAAGTGCGGCAAGTGCTGTCGCAAACCGGACGACCGAATGACGGTACAGATGCTACCGGATTCTATAATATCGAGTTCCACGTTGATATTTATCCCGAAAAGGAATGGGAGAGTAAGTTGACAAAACTGGAACTGATTGATAAGATGCAGGATGATTTATCCATTTATCCCGGTATTGACTTCAATTTCTCACAACCGATTACCGATAATGTGGAGGAAGCAGCTTCCGGTGTGAAAGGATCTATTGCGGTGAAAGTGTTTGGTAAAGACTTGTATGAGTCGGAGAAATATGCGGTTCAGATAGAGAAAATCCTGGGTACAGTTCAAGGGATTGAAGACTTGGGTGTGATTCGGAACATCGGTCAGCCGGAGCTTCGTATAGAGTTGAATGAACGCCAATTGGCGCGTTATGGGGTTGCTAAGGAAGATGTGCAATCAATTATCGAAATGGCTATTGGCGGAAAATCGGCTTCACTGTTGTATGAGGATGAGCGGAAGTTTAATATCATGGTAAGATACAGCGAACAATTCCGTCAGAATGAAGAGGAGATAGGTAAGATATTGGTTCCGGCGATGGATGGAACGATGGTACCTATCAAAGAATTGGCAGATATAACGACGATTACGGGACCGTTATTGATATTCCGTGATAATCACGCTCGTTTCTGTGCAGTGAAATTTTCGGTGAGAGGTCGTGATATGGGTACGGCAGTTGCCGAGGCGCAGAAAAAGGTGAATGCTTCCGTACATTTGCCGGCAGGTTATTCACTGAAATGGACGGGCGATTTTGAGAACCAGCAACGTGCAACGAAACGTCTGGCACAGGTTGTCCCTATCAGTATTGCTATTATCTTTATCATCCTGTTTATTCTATTCTCTAATGCGCGGGATGCGGGACTGGTATTGTTGAATGTACCGTTTGCCGCCGTGGGTGGTATTGTGGCTCTTCTGATAACGCAGTTCAACTTCTCCATTTCTGCCGGTATCGGTTTTATTGCCTTGTTTGGTATTTGTATTCAGAACGGGGTGATTATGATTTCCGATATAAAGGCGAATCTAAAACTCGGCTCGCCCTTGGAGAAAGCCACTAAGGAAGGAGTGCGCTCGCGTATCCGCCCTGTGATTATGACAGCGGCAATGGCAGCTATCGGTTTGATGCCCGCTGCCATGAGTCATGGAATTGGTTCGGAATCACAACGTCCGTTGGCGATTGTCATTATCGGCGGATTGATAGGAGCGACTTTCTTTGCCTTGTTTGTCTTTCCTCTTATCGTAGAAATGGTATATGAACGAATGTTATATGATAAAAACGGAAAGTTATTGCAAAGACGTATTTAGTTCATTTCTATTCTGTGGAAAAAACGTTCATAGATTAAATTTGTAGTTTTCAGTAGGTAGAGAGAGAAAGGGATAAAAGAAGGGTGATTAAAAAATCACCCGTACTTTTGTTCCTTTTTCTATTTCTGAAGATATATCCAGCTTTGCATGATAAGCAGAAATGATTTTCAGGGTCAGGCTAAGTCCGATGCCTTGTCCGGCATAGTCCCGGGTATTACTGCCCCGATAGAAAGACTGGAATATGTGTTCTATTTCTTCTTGTGGAATACCGATTCCCCGGTCTTCTATATCAAGAATGACTTGTTGTTGCTCCCGGTAGAGAGTCACATTTACTTCTTTATCAGAGTATTTGCAGGCGTTATCTATTATATTTTTTAATGCTATCTTCAACAGATACGGATTGGCTTTTACAGTCATCTGCCGGTCTGTCTCTTCCAAATGAAGATGGATTCTTTCATCGGAAGCTGTCAACTCTTTTAATATATCAGCCAGAATAATCTCTTCAATATTGTTTTTCAGGAGTTCTTCTTCTTGTCGTGAAAGAAAAAGAAGATGCCGGATCAGGCTGGATAACCGTTTGCTTTCCGAAGAAATTCGTTGGAGGGATTCAATGTATTCTCCCGTGCTTCTTTCTTTCAGCAGACTGATTTCACATTCTCCCTGAATGGCAGTAATCGGATTGTTCAACTCATGTGAAGCGTGACTGACAAAGGATTTTTCTGCCTTGAATGCACTGTCCAAACGGTCGAGCATACTATTTAATGTCTTTATCATGTCCTCCAGTTCGTCATTATTGCCAGTAGTCTTTAATCGGCGGTTCAGACTGTTGGCGCGTATTCTTTTCAATTCCTTTAGTATGTGTTGCAGGGGAACCAGAATACGGCCGGAATATATTTTTCCGATAAAAAAGATCAGGACGGAACTGGCTAAGATGAGAAATATGGAAAGCAACAATAAGTGTTCCTTGATTTCTGTTCCGTAGGCATTCCGGGACATGACGAGTACGATAAAGTTGCCTTCATTATCCGGATAATAAAGGGCGGCTCCCAGTTGATCCTTATATTTGAAGGAGAAAGGGATGCTGTCCTGTCCTGCCAGCAGAAGAGCCTGCTGGTGTTGCGTGAGGTATTTATTCAGCGTATCACGCACTTCGGAGAGACTGTCCATATTTAAAAGAATCTCATGGGCTTCGGGCAGGAGTTCGTCATATTTGCGTTGGATAATCTGGTAGCTCTGTTCGTCTACTTCATCTTTTTCCCAATGCTTCTGTGCGGTCAGGTAGGCTTTTTCACGCAGGTAAGAAGCATAAAGTTTATTGATGTACTGCGTACTGAAAATATAGAATACAGCAATGATGATGACAGTGGTCAGTACACTGATTAATGTATAGAAGAGAGCTATTTTAGAACCTATTTTCATAGCCGGTGTGCTTGGGAGTTTAAGTATTCATGATATATCCTAGTCCTACGACTGTATGAATCAGCTTTTTATCAAAGTCACGGTCAATCTTTACCCGGAGATAGTTTACGTAAACATCTACGATATTGGTATTGGTATCAAAATTCTTGTCCCATACATCTTTGAGCAGGGTAATACGTGAGAGGGCAACCCCTTGATGAGTCATGAAATATTCGAGCAGGCGGTATTCTTTAACGGTAAGGTCGATGTCTATGTCCCCCCTTTTGGCTTTTCGAGTATTGTAGTCCAATACCAGGTTATCGCATGTCAATAGATTGGAAGGGACCTCTTTGTTGCGTCTCAACAGGGCTTTGATGCGTGCTTCCAGTTCTTGGAAACTAAAAGGTTTGACGAGATAATCATCTGCTCCCGCATCCAGTCCTTTGACGATGTCTTCGGTTGTTCCTAAAGCTGTCAGCATGATTACCGGGATTTGATACCCGAACATTTGGCGATAAAGTCGGCAAAGCTCCAAACCATTTATTTTAGGCATGATAATGTCCAGTATTAAAAGGTCGAAAGGTTTGTCCTGAAGGATTTTCCAACCCGTATCCCCGTCATGGCAGACGGTTACCGAATGCCCGAATTCTTTGAGTCCCCGTTCGATGAAAGAGGCGATGTTAATTTCATCTTCAACCAATAGTATCTTTGCCATAATTCAGATTGTTTATGTGCAAAGATACTTTTTTCCTGGCATCCGGAGAAAGAAATCCGCCCTACATTTAAGTGTTTCTTCTTTTTGAGTTGTACTATATACAAACAATAGATATGCTATGAAAATAAATTATGTCATTGGAGCTTTTCTGTGTGTGCTGGGATGTTACGGGTGTAGCAGTCCGAAAACGGAAGTGAAATCGCCGGACGGTCATATCAAAATGGCTTTAACAGTAGATGACAACGGTAAACCGTTGTATAACATTTTAGTAGGTGACTCATTGTTGATTGAAAATTCGACATTGGGATTTACAGAGAAAAACGGTATCGACCTGGGCGGAGGATTTCAGATAAAAAACACGACTTTCGACAGTAAAGATGAAACATGGACGCAACCATGGGGTGAAAATAAAACCAACAGGAATCATTATAATGAGATGGCGGTAAATCTGGTCAATAAAGATCAGGTGGAGTTAACTCTCCGTTTCCGTGTGTTTGATGATGGGGTAGGGTTCCGTTATGAATATAATGTGCCCGCAGCGGATTCCCTATTGATTACGGATGAACTGACAACTTTCCGTTTTCGTCAGGACGGTACATCATGGTCTATTCCTGCCAGTGCCGAAACTTATGAATTGCTTTATGCGCAACGTCCCATTTCCGAGGTGGAGACAGCCAATACTCCTTTCACCTTTAAAACTGCCGATGGCGTCTACGGAAGTATTCATGAAGCGGCATTGTACGATTTCTCGGAAATGACTTTGAAGCAGGCAGGAAACTATACGTTGAAAGCTGAACTTGCTCCATGGCCTGATGGTGTGAAAGTGCGTAAAGGTAATCATTTCACTACTTCCTGGCGTACTATTCAGATTGTTCCGGATGCCGTTAGTCTGATTAATTCGGCTATGATTTTAAATCTGAATGAACCAAGTAAAATAGAAACGACCGATTGGATTCGTCCTATGAAATATGTAGGTGTATGGTGGGGCATCGATGCCGGCGTACTTGAGGCGTACCTGCATGTCGTGCGCACGCGTGCCTCCGGCAAAGGCGACAAGACCCGGCGTGTCGGCGATGCGCTCGAAGTCGACATCGTAGATCCACGAGACATCGTGGCCGTCGGCATCGTTATCGTTTAGGAAGAAGGCGCAGAGCCTGCCACCTGCCGTTTTAATGGACTGGATCTGGCGATCGAAGCCCACGGGATTCTTGGCCAGGTTGGCCTCGACGGTGCGGCCGGCAATATCCCAGCGGCCCATGCGTCCGCCGGCGGGCACGTAGGCATTAAGCGTGGGCTGCAGGTGCGCCGCGTCCACGCCCAGCTCGTGCGCCGCAAAGAAGGCGGCGGCGACGTTATAGACCATGTACAGGCCGTTGTAGCGCGTGGCGATGTGCACGGCGGGCGCGTTGACCTCGGGTCCAAAGGCCAGGTCAAAGCCGTAGCCGTCGCAGCCGAGCTCAACGCCCGTCACGCGGCGGAGCAGCGCGGGGCGACCCCAGCCGCACGAAGGGCAATGATAGGCGCCCAGCTGTCCGTACTGCACATAGTCGTATTCCAGCGGGGCGTTGCACTGCGAG
>OODG01002154.1_pt1 | contig 12329 bp, 7 predicted proteins | sample 1671621 | NCBI WGS metagenome assembly OODG01 (sample SAMN06348175, study PRJEB24527) | human gut metagenome | biome: human gut; feature: ankylosing spondylitis patient; material: feces | host: Homo sapiens | place: China | collected 2015-10 | reverse complement strand
GAAGACATATTTGCGTTATGTACTTGATAAATATACTCCCGGTGCAAGCGAAGAAAGTTTCGAGGAAATCTGGCAGCTGATTGTGAGCAACTACGACGGTTATCGTTTCAGCCCCATCGGCGAACGTCTTTTTAACTCCACTATCCTAACTTGTTTCCTTAAGAAATTTGCTGCTAATGCCGGAAGTATTCCGCCCTAACCGAACCGCTGTCGGAAGATGTGGAGCAAGTGAAAGGCTATGCCGAAGACACGAAAAGGAAATTTCCCAATTATCATGTCCGTTCGTATGTAGTGTATATCTGTGCCAACAAAGGATGGAAATGCTGGGAAGTTTAGTATGAGCCATTTATGAAGTCTTATATGGGAGGTTGCAACTGTATGTTCCCGATTTTTTCCTTCTTCATGCGGTCAATGAGAAATAATCGTGTAACTTTGTAAACTGTTAGTGTAAAAACAAGAAGAGAAAAAATGATAGTTTGCATAGCCGAAAAGCCATCAGTAGCACGCGATATAGCCGAAGTACTCGGCGCTCATACCAGAAAAGAAGGATATATAGAAGGAAACGGATACCAGGTGACCTGGACATTCGGGCATCTTTGTACCCTGAAAGAGCCGCATGAATACACGCCTAACTGGAAATCATGGAATTTAGGTAGCCTGCCAATGATTCCTCCACGTTTCGGCATCAAGTTGATAGAGAATCCTACCTACGAAAAACAATTCCACATTATCGAGGGACTGATGCAGAACGCAGATGAAATCATCAACTGCGGTGATGCCGGGCAAGAGGGAGAATTGATTCAGCGTTGGGTGATGCAGAAAGCAGGTGCACGCTGTCCGGTGAAACGTCTGTGGATTTCTTCATTGACAGAAGAAGCTATCCGGGAAGGGTTTGCGAAGCTGAAAGATCAGACAGATTTTCAGTCACTCTATGAAGCCGGACTTTCTCGTGCAATGGGTGACTGGCTATTAGGAATGAACGCCACCCGTCTTTACACCATTAAATACGGTCAAAATAAACAGGTACTCTCTATCGGTCGTGTACAGACACCGACTCTGGCACTGATTGTCAACCGTCAGTTGGAAATAGCTAATTTCGAACCCAAGCAATACTGGGAACTGAAAACCAACTATCGGGATACCACTTTTTCCGCACTTATCCGCAAAAGTGATGAAGAAATTGCTGCGGAAGAAGAAAAGAACGGTGGAAAAAAGAAAATAGATAATCCGGGTATCGACCCTATCGCTAACCGGGAAGAAGGCGAGGCATTGGTAGAACGCATAAAGGATCTTCCGTTTGTAGTCACTAGTGTTGGCAAGAAAGATGGGAGAGAGTTCGCCCCACGTTTGTTCGACTTGACTTCTCTTCAGGTAGAATGTAATAAGAAATTCGCTTATTCGGCTGATGAAACGCTGAAACTGATTCAGTCTCTTTATGAGAAGAAGGTAGCTACCTATCCGCGTGTTGATACTACTTTCTTGAGTGACGATATTTACCCGAAATGTCCTGCTATCCTGAAAGGACTCCGTGATTACGAAGTCTTGACAGCTCCGTTAGCCGGCACTACACTTCCTAAATCGAAAAAGGTATTTGACAACTCGAAAGTGACGGATCACCACGCCATTATCCCCACCGGAGTCTATGCTCAAAACCTGACGGATATGGAACGTCGTGTCTATGACTTGATAGCCCGTCGTTTTATAGCCGTATTCTATCCGGACTGTAAGATTTCTACTACTACCGTCATGGGAGAAGTGGATAAGATAGAATTCCGGGTGACCGGAAAACAAATCCTGGAACCGGGATGGCGTGTCGTGTTTGCAAAGGACGTAAAAGATCCTACTGAAGAAAAAGAGGAAGAGGATGAAAATGTACTCCCTACCTTTGTGAAGGGTGAAAGTGGTCCTCACATTCCCGACTTGAACGAGAAATGGACACAGCCGCCCAGACCTTATACCGAAGCAACACTGCTCCGTGCAATGGAAACAGCCGGAAAACTGGTAGATAATGATGAACTTCGTGATGCCTTGAAGGAGAATGGTATCGGCCGGCCGTCTACCCGTGCTGCCATCATTGAAACACTGTTCAAACGAAATTATATCCGTAAGGAGAGAAAGAACCTGATTGCCACCCCGACAGGAGTGGAGTTGGTGCAGCTCATTCACGAAGAATTATTGAAATCGGCGGAACTGACAGGTATTTGGGAAAAGAAGCTTCGCGAAATTGAAAAGAAGACATACGATGCCCGCCAGTTTCTCGAAGAACTGAAACAGATGGTTTCGGAAATCGTGATGAGCGTACTTTCTGATAATACGAATCGACGTATTACTATTCAGGATGCAGTAGCTGCAAAAGCCGAAGAGAAAGCAAAGAAAGAGCCTAAAAAGCGTGAACGAAAACCAAGTACACCGAAAGAAAAGAAACCAAAAGCGGAAAAAACGACGAACGAAGTGAAGGCTGATTTGCCCGGTTCTCCGGCTCCGGTGGCTACAATTGCTTCAACTCCTTCTGCAACAGGTGGGGTAGATGCTTTTGTTGGCCAACCCTGTCCACTTTGTGGTAAAGGAACTATCATTAAGGGGAAGACTGCTTACGGGTGTTCGGAATGGAGAAATGGATGTACTTTCCGGAAGAATTTCTAATCTGTATTGGAATAAATTAAATCCATTGGCAGTATGGTTATATTTCCTGCCTCACTATTGCTTTTCACTGATTAATTTTGTATCTTTAGTGATTTTCATTCTTTCGGAGATAGATAGTCACCTTATAGAATGACAAATATCACCTTATAAAGTGACATTAGTCATTCTATAAGGTGACTATTGTCCCATTGTAATGGGACAACTACCCGAGTGCATAAAAGATAATAAATTCCTGCACTGAAAAACTTTAAATAATAGAGACATTACCTGCATAGAAATAGTGTATCTTACCTAATTTCATATTATATGCCTCACAATAACAAGGTAAAGTGCATTGTAGAAAATAGTTATGTGAAAAACTACATAGTTTATTAAAAAACACTATATTTGTACACAACTCTAAATGTTCTACTTATAAAATACGACTATCAATAAATTATTCAGATGAACCGCTTTATTAACTACTACAAGAAGATATTCTCACAAGAGTACATGGATCGCACCATTTCGGGAGGTGTCAAGTCACAGCTCACCTTGCTACTCGTTACCATTGCTACGGTGCTGACTATCTTTTTTATTATCGCGATGCTTTTTTCCATCCAACTGCATGGACACGAGGAATGGGGAGAAAGACTTTGGGTGGTGTACAATAACTTTGTCGATCCCGGTAACCAAATAGAAGAGACTGCCTGGCCTAACAGGATATTAGTGGGACTTATCAGCATTTCGGGATCCGTTTTACTGGGCGGTGTGCTCATCTCTACCATCTCTAATATTATAGAGCGGCGTGTGGGGGTGGTATACACAGGGCGAATGACCTACCGTAATATAAAAAATCATTATGTGCTAATAGGATTCAATGAATTGTCTATCAATATGATACGCGAACTGTATGACGAATGTCCTTCAGCACGCATCTTGCTGATGAGCGGTATAGAGGCGGCGACAGTGCGCCATCGTATACAGTCGGCCCTACCCATCGAGATAGAGAGACAAGTGCTTGTTTACTTTGGCAACATTGAGTCGATTGAGGAACTCCAGCGGTTGAACATAGAGAGTGCTATTGAAGTGTATGTGTTGGGTGATGAAGAACGTTACGGGCGCGATGCTAAAAATATCGCTATTGTGCATTTGGTGAGTGCTCTGCGTGGTAAATGTTCTGATGGCAAGATGATGCCTGTGTATGTACAGTTCGACAGCATCCCTTCATATTCCAATATACAGAAAATGAATCTGCCGCCCGAAGTCTTTTGTATAGAAGGCAAGCCTAATATTTTCTTTCGCCCCTTTAATCTCCACGAAAACTTGGCCCGGCAGCTATGGAGCCTTTATGCAGCCGATTGTGAAAGGCGTTATGATCCGCTGGATTATCGTCCCATAAGCATAACGCAACAACCTGATGGAAGTTGGAGCGCTACCAGTCAAGACTATGTGCATTTGGTTATTGTGGGATTCAACCGAGTGGGACGCTCGTTGCTACTCGAAGCACTACGTATCTGCCATTATGCCAATTATGATGACCGCCTGCCTGCAGATGAACGTATACGTACCCGCATCACTTTAGTAGATCGCGAGATGGAGGCACAGGAAGACTACTTCAAAGCTCAATTTCCCTATATAGAGAATCAAATAGATGATATTGAGGTGGAATATTGCCATGACGACATTTGTAGTACTGCTATGCGTACCCGCCTGCAGCAGTGGGCACAAAATAAGCATTGTATGCTTACAGTGGCTATTTGTGTGCATGATCCCGATTTGAGCCTTTCATTAGGACTAAACTTGCCGCATGAAGTTTATCAATATCAGTGTCGTGTGCTTATCCGTCAGGAATTTAATAATGATTTGTCGTCAATGGTGGACGATGAGAAGGGACGTTATCGCTATGTCAAAGTGTTTGGCATGGTAGACAGGGGAATAAAGAAAAACATCTTACAAGACAAACTGGCTTTGTATGTGAACTACTTATACGATTGTTGTTATGCTGATGAAAGCCTCAAACAAAAAGAGGTATTGAAGAAAATGTATGAATCCTATGGCAACCACTCTGCCGACTTTATTTTGATGAACCACCAGGCGCAATATCTATGGAATAAATTAAGCGAGCCGCTGCGCTGGGCTAACCGCTATCAACTAGATGCCTATAGTGTGTTTTGTCGCACACTGGGCTATGGCATCAGACGGAGTAACTGCTCACCGACACACATATCCGAATCTATGTTCAATGAAGAACTGCCAGCCCAAGTTTTGTATCTGTTAGTGCGCATGGAGAAGTACCGATGGAATGCCGAGCGTACGGTGGCCGGCTGGAAACGTGCTAAGGTGAAGGATAAGGTGTTTTTGCTACATCCTCTTATTATGCCTTTCAGCGAACTACTACAAAGGCATCCCGAGGAGGTAGAGAAGGATGCTGATGTTATTTATAATTTGCCCTACATATTGGCATTGGGAGGATATGAACTTTATAGATTGGCCGATCAATAGATCCATATAACATTCGTATATAACGGCACAACATTTAGATACATGAAAAACGTGAAAGTCTTTATTGCTTCGTCGGCAGAACTTGATGAAGATAAATTGCAGATGGACCTCTACTTTTCGCAGAAGAATAAGGGATATAGGAAACGTGCCATCTGCTTCGAACAGCGTACCTGGCGTGATTTTCCCAGCTACCTTTCTGAGGAGCATCTGCAGAATAGATACGATGATTACATTCGCCAATGTGATATTGTGATTTTTCTTTTCCATACTCGTTTGGGGCAATATACGCTACGCGAACTGCAAGTCGCTTTTGAACAAGTGAAAGCGAGTGGTGGTAAACGTCCAAAAATTTACATTTATGCTAAACGCGACGAGCATGGCGCGGCACTACTGGAGAAACTAAAACAATACAGTGAGCAAGAATATGGACACTTCTGTGATACTTATGCCGACTACAATGAGCTGTTTCATCACTTTGACTATCAGTTAACGCAACTGGAAAATGAAGGTTTCATACGTCCCAATCCTGTAGACTTACCGCGTACTAGACGTTTTGTACTGCTTTGTTTGCTGCCTGTGGTGATAGTGGCTTTCTTCTTGCTGGCCTATCAGTTATGGCAACCTGTGACGTTTAGGGTCGAACTGAAGGAGAATATATCTACCACACTGCCCTTTCGGGGAGCTACGCTCACACTGAAGTATGCCGATGTAGTGGAAACCCGTGAACTGGCTACGTTGCAAGAGGTGGTGGAATTTGAAGGCATCAACCGCAAGTATGCTTGGCTCGACGACTTCACGCTAAGTTTCAAAGCTAAGGGGTATATGCCTGTAGATACTACACTAAGTTACACCAATACTTGTTTTCTAAGCATCTGTCGTAATAATGATGCTGGTGTGCTACAAGGTGTTGTGACCGACGAAGAACGACAACCCGTGGCTGATGCTCGTGTACAAGTGCTGGGCTATTCTGCACAAACTGGGGCCGATGGTTCCTTCTTGATAGAGGTACCATTATCGCAGCAAGCCACTAGCTATCGTCTCACAGTGATGAAAGCAGGTTTCGAAATCTGGGATTATAATGGGGTAGCTCCGTCGCCTACCGAGCGGATGCGCATAGCCTTGCGCAAAAAATAGTATAACCTTCAAACAACAGTGTACTCATGAAAAAACTCCTACTTACAGTTGCGCTATGTGCAGCTACTTTTTGGGTTATACGTGCACAGAGCCAACGCGGCACTGTAATGATACAAAATTCTGGTAAAAAAGCCTTGCCGCAAGTAAATATAGTGATAGAGGGGGCTACACCCACTACCAGTGATGCGCGGGGCTGTTTTGAGGTACAACTACCCAATCATATAGAGGGACAGCGGCTACTTATACAACAGATAGCCTATCGTGACTGGGTGGTGGTTAATCAACATATGGTGAACCAATGGGTATATGCACCTACCAAAAACTATCGGGTAGATATGTGTGCTAAAGAGGAGTATACGGCTAGAGTTGAGCAATTCTACCAGATAGGTAAAACCAATGCGAAGGCTAAGTATACCAGTGCCATGGCTCAACTCAAACAACTCAAAGAGGAAGGTAAAATGAATAGCGACCGCTATATGCAACGCCGGAAAGAGATACAAGCGGCTCTGAACACTGCACAAGAGATGTTAGACTGTTATGTACCTTTGCTGGTAGCTATCAATACAGACTATTTGGAACCTATAGAAAAACAGGCACAACAACTAGTGACGCAGGGAAAGCTGGATGAGGCTATCGGACTATACGAAGGATTACAATTGGAAAAAAGATTGGCTCATGACCTTGGCTTAAAGAAACAGTGGGATGAAGATATCGAAAGTATGATACCCACTGTTGAACGCTATGCACAAACATTGGTGTTACAAGGTGGTGAGGAGAGTTACCGGAAGGCAGGAGATTTATTCAAGAAGATAGCTGACAGTAGTCCCACACACATGGACCGTAATGCCGATTACGCAAACTTTGCTTATCATCAACGGAATTTTACAGATGCAGAGACTTACTACAAGAAAGCCATAGAGCACAGCAAAACACCTTATGATTTGGCTGATTGGTATACGAAACTAGGCCTTATCTATGATGATATGAACCGTTTGGATGAGAGTATCGGCTACTTTGACAAAGCACAACAATTGCTCGAAAAGTTACCGCGGAACATACTGGCTACAGCCGAACTTACTGTAAACCTTGATATCAACTTATCGACTGTACTCTTTAAAATGGTACGTAAGGGTACTCCCGAAACAAAATTGAAAGGTTGCCGAATAGCGCTCAATTCGCTCAAAGAGGCTGTGAAGATACTATTAGCTTTAGGTCCCACACAGGCACCAGACTACGAATCTAAGCTTATGGTCTGTTATCAAAACATGACTACTATCTATGGGGTGATGGGCGACAAGAAAGGGCTGGAACAAGCCCAGGCGGACATTGCTAAACTTAATATGACTGATGCTAAAGCTGATACGCAGGTAGAGTATTGGGTGGCGAAAGGAAACAATGCCAATTATAAAAAGAAATATGACGAGATGTTAGCTGCCTATCTGAAAGCTGATGAGATCATAGAGAAATTGTATCGTAACAATCCTTCTCAATATAAAATAGAGCGTATTACTATCTATCAGTTGTTAGCTGCTGCCTATTATGAGCTGGATCGCTATGTCGAAGCGGTGGATGCTGATGAAGAAGGCTTGGCTATTTTCAACACTCTCCCCGACGAGGAGCAGAGTACACAACGCGAACTTTATTATAACCTCTATTACAATCTCTATCAATGCTACTATTACACCCAACAGCATAATGAGGCATACGATGCTATCGAAAAGATTCATCCTTTCCTGAAGACCGAGGCGTCAGAATATGCTATAAATATATGGTTCACAGCGCTCAACGCCGCCTACAATTTGGGGCGTTATGAAATCTTGAAATATAGTGAAGAGATTATTGAGACCCTGAAAGCATGTCAGGACAACAAGGCTGTTTATTCGCAGGTCAATGCTTGTTATGCCTTTTTAGGAGCACTTTTTTTCAATACTGGGCATGTAGATACAGCTCTTTATTTTTATGATCTTAGTGATAAGTGTGCTACCCAGCACGGACATGTCCGTATGTTGGCTTATAATAAACTCAATCGTCTGTCGCTTAATCTCACAGGTCATCGGGCACAGGAAGTCGTAGCAGATGCTCCTGCCATAGAAACTGAATTGAAGAAAAGGGAGGGAGATAACGACAGTTTTGCACAGCTAAAGTATATTCAAATGATGGCCTATATGATGCTGGGGCAGTGGAACGAAGCTAATCGTATCTCTCAACTCATGAATCAGATGCCACCTCAAGATGCTGCTGTCGGACGTGCCCGTGCGCTATTGGCCCAGGCTGTGCTATGTATACACACTAAACAGGAGGCAAAGCCCTATTTTGATCGTTTCATGACCGAGGCAGAGGATGCGCGCCGCTCCAGTCTCTTCATGTACCACGAACTGATGGCAGACTACTATTTTGTATGCCTCTACTATGCTATGCAGAATAAACAATACAAACAGGCTTCAGAGATTACTGCCAAATTAGCTGATGTTATGAATAATTTGACCGAGGAATCTCCTATTCGAGGCGTTTATATGCAAATACAGTTCCTGAACAAATGCGGAGATTTGGCTTACTTCACTCACCACTATCAGAAGGCTCTCGATATATATGAAAGTACTATCTCTTTATTTTATGAATATCATGCAAACTCAAAAGTGCAATGTTATACCTATATGTATGACTGGGTGTCGACATTACTGCTAGATAATGATTTTTATAAAGCAGAGCAAACCATGCGACAGATGGGAACAGCCCGTCAGGGGATCATTCAGCAGGCCTTCATACTAGCACTTCATGTTTTACATACCGATGTCCAAGCGGGTAAAGAACTGGTGGCTCATCTCAAAACTCGTAAGTTGTATAAAAGTGAAGAGTTTTATGCTCCGGTTTTATTGCTTTACAGTAAACAGATGAAGGATCGCATAGGTCAAGACTATCAACCTACACTAAATCTACTCATTCAGTTGTTGTCATGAGAAAATATTTGTTGTCATCAGTTTTTTGTGGGCTATGTGTTCTTGGTATTCAGGCTCAAGTTACACTCAAAGGAGTGGCTGTGAAAATGAACTCTGATTTTACTCCTGTAGCAGGAGTAGAGGTTGTTGTACAAGGTGGTGTGCCTACTCTCACTGATGGCGCGGGTACTTTTATACTGAAACTACCTCACATGGAATCGGACGACCTTCTTTTTGATATCCGTATCAGCAAACAGGGTATGGAGATCGTTAATCTCAAAGAGGTAGAGCAATGGGTGGCAAGTGGAGATATACTCTATAAAGTAGTACTCTGTCCGAAAGGGTATATTGAGCAGAGCAGGCGCAAATTCTACAACATAGGCAAGAGTTACTATCAGCGGGAGTATGAACGCAAATTGCAGGAACTCCGTGTGACACGTGAGTTGCAGCAGGCAGATATTGCTACTTTTGAACAAGAGATGTCACAACTCAGTCAGGAGTATGATAAGCGTATGAAGTTGCTGGATTACTATGCCGATAAGTTTGCACGTATCAACAAGGACGAGCTGTCGGCCATGGAGCGACAAGCTATGGCATTGGTAGAGAAGGGAGACATTGATGGTGCTATACACATCTATGAAGCATCGGGTATTGTGGAACAATTTAGTAACAAAATGGCGCAACGTGATTCATTGCAACAGTCATTGCAAACTACCCGTAGGCTCATTAAACAGCAGTTGGAGTGGTATGAAAAAGAGGGAGGCAGTGTATCTCAAGAAAAAGCGATTCAGCTTAAGCAGGCGTTACAACAACTAGAGGAAAAGTACAAACTAATGAATAGAAAATGAAGTAAGCACTATACAAAGATTGTGTACTTTTAATCTGGCAGTGACACTACCAGCCGTAATCCATAATCAATATCCCATCGTTGCGGGTTAACTCCGTAGCGGCTGGTGACTTTACAATATTTCTCGAAGGTATAATAACTACCTCCACGCAACACTTTATGCGTATCTTTTTCGCTTATAACCGGAGCGATGTTTCCGGTAAAAGGAACCTTTCTGTCATACCAGGCCCTACTCCTCCAAATCCAGCTGAATTATTATTAAGTAAGCGGTTAGATATTTTGGTTGATGAGATACGAAACCGTTATGATTATATCATTATAGATAGTGTCCCATCCATGATGGTTGCCGATGCTTCCATTACAGCTCGGGTAACCGATATTACTATTTATGTAATTCGGGAGGGATTGATGGATCGTCGTCAATTGGCTGATGTGGAACGTATTTATAGAGGAAATGCATTCAAAAAATTGTGTATTCTATTGAATGGCGTTGGTATGAAACAGAAGAGATATGGCTATGGCTATGGTTACGGTTATAGTTATGGCTACGGGGAAGAAGAACAGAATATGGAACCGCAGCTCCATGAAAAAAGATGGTGGCAGATTTTTTAATGATATAATATTCCAATAAATGCTGTCTTCATAAAGTAATAAAACGGCATTTATTGGATTTTAGAGAAATGACTTTCAGTCGTAGCATAGTAAATGTTTCATTTGTTCTATTATATATTGTTTCCATTCTTGCAACATCGGAGTAAAGTTTTCTTCTTTTCCATTTAGAAAAACTGTTACAAGTAGATTTTTTGAAATCATAGGATATGCGAGTAGCCCATCGTGATGGAAAACATGGTATAGCGCTCCTTTTCCGCTTCCAGCGCGGCGAGCGTCTGTTCCGCCAGATCTTCGCAGACCGCAGGAAACGCATAATCTTCCAATTCACAATGTTCCAATGGATACGTCTTGACGATACCCACGTCGCCGCCGTCCTTGGAGGTTTGCCAGGTTACGCCGAACAAGTCGAGTTCGTCGCCGTTTTCGAGTTTTTTGTTGCGTTTGTACTTTTTGCGCAGCATATGATTGCCGAGCGCCGCGTCCACGTTTTTTTCGCCTACGACGGCGGCGAGATTTTTCTCGAAACCCGCGGTCGTTTCCACGTTGATCGGCACGAAATCAACGTTTCTGTGGGCGATAGACGCCCTGATCTTTTCACGCATAGTCATGGTTTTTACCTCAGTCATAAAATCGGATATCGGAAAATTTCGCCCCTTCGCCCGCGGCGTAGAAGCCGAAACCGTAACCTGTCAAATTGTAGATCCTCGTCGAAAGAGCGATCTCCCCGTTCACGTACAGAGTGAGACATTCCCCCTGCAAATAGAGTTCGCATTCGAATTTGTCCGCATTCGGCAGTTTTACGAACGCCTGCGAGGGCGCCGTCTGCGTCAGCGTCGGTTTGGTGTTGTAAAAGGACAAAAGCCCCGCCTTCACGTCGAGTTCAACGCATACTTCGCCGTAGCCCGATACGCCGCGCGCAAAGGTCAGCCCCGCCTTATCTTCGGCTTCCAGCGTAAAATCCAGTTTCAACGCGCCCTTTTTGACGGGTTCGAACAGAAGATATTGATAGCGCGGCGACTTTGCAAACCGCGCGCTGCCGTTTTGATATTCGACGGCGTCGCCCTTGTAGGCAGTCTCGTACGCCGTTTCGTGCGCGAGCGCTTCTGCCCGCTCCCGCACGGGCACGACGTATAACGTGCCGTCGGCGCGCTGTTTCAATTCGTGCAGAGCGAGATTTCCCGCCCAGGTAAACTGTCCCGCGTCGTAATCGGAGATTTTCGTACCGATCCAGCCCACCGTGATCAGACGGTCGCCGCACTGCACCAGCCTTGCCGCGGACAGCCCCGCGCCGTCGAAACAGTCCGTTTCGGGACGGATCCATTCGTCGGAAAGGTTCTTTTTATAGACGTAGCGCGTGACGCGCGCGTTCGTGCCGTCCACCGCTTTCTGAAAATAGGAGAGATACCAATAACCGTTGTACCGAAGAAGGGTGGGACACTCCATAAAGTCGCCGTTGACCGCGTCGTCGTAGTACACGCCGCCGTATTCCCACGTTTTCAGATCGGAAGACGTATAGAGTTTCAGCACAGCCGTCCAGTCGCCCTGTCCGCGCCAGGTGGAAACGAGCATCCAGTAGCGGTTCTCTTCCTCCACCCACACCACGTGCGGATCGCGGAAATCGTCCACGCCGCCGTAAAATCCGTCCTCGGGGATTTTCGTCCAGTTCAAAAGGT
>OODG01002151.1_pt1 | contig 12333 bp, 10 predicted proteins | sample 1671621 | NCBI WGS metagenome assembly OODG01 (sample SAMN06348175, study PRJEB24527) | human gut metagenome | biome: human gut; feature: ankylosing spondylitis patient; material: feces | host: Homo sapiens | place: China | collected 2015-10 | reverse complement strand
CTATGTTCCTAATATTCAAATAAATAATTTTAATCCTTATATCGAACTCACGTTATTTACCTGCTAAAAAATTAAGCCCACTAATTATAGCAAATCAGTGGGCTTAATTTTTTATTTAACTTATCAAAGCCCCTCCAATCCTTTCCGTAAAGAGTCTCTAAAAACTTGATCCTCTCCTATCATACCTTCCCAAGAATATTTGACCTCTCCATTTTTATCCAACAAGAAATAAGCAGGGTAATTCGTTATTTCAAATCTCTCTTTCAAAAAAGCGACTTCGGGATCGTCCATATCTATTCTCACGCAAACACATAAAGAATTCAAATAAACCACCCGTTCGGATAAATCCCAGGCCCAATTCCTAGTTACAAAATAAGCATCATTACCTCTTACACATTCTACCAACAACGGCTTATTTTTCTCCTTTACTTGCTCTAAAGCATTACGCCAAAATTTTCCGTTACAACTTATCGGAAAACCCAGATACCTGAATTTTTGATAAAAATCCCATTGCTCGACAGGAGTATTGGCAAACTCAAATAGCATCTTGGAAGTAAATTGCCCCACACGCTCCTTATCCTCATCTTTACCGTTCAATCCCACGTATTTCATCGCATGCCACAAACAATCCTGCCACTCGTTAAGTTCCACCAGTTCTCGCATTCCCTCTATCATCCCCGGGATATCACTTTCCAAGAAAGCTTTTACTTCTTTTGCCCAAGTCAATACAACTTTTATTTTATCTGCCTTCGAGATAATTGTACAGTCTGGATCTGACAATACTGCTACAATTTGTTTTATCAAATCGAACGCCTCGGTAGAAGCCTGACAATCATACATCAAACGCTGAATTTCTTGCTTATAGCCTCTAACCAAGTAATCATCAATACGGTCTCTTTCTTGCTTTTCCCTGAACTTATCCCCATGCTTCACCACGTATTCAAAATATTTACTTCCATATGGATCTTCATTAAAAAGAGGCCAACACTCCCTATCCGTCAATTTCTCGAACGGAGTCTGTTCAAACAAAATATTCCGTATACTATCGGCTTCATGCAATTTCCGGATGTCTTTCAATATCAAATAATAGTCAATGGTGTTTTGTAAACTCATCTTTTGTTTTTGATCAAGCAAAAGATTCAGAAAAAACAATGACGAAGTCTCATTCTCGCCACGTTCAAGCCAAGCCAAGAACTCTTTCGGATTTCTTGTTCCTTGCAAGCGATGTCTTACCACTCCATCCTTTTGTAGAATAAAAAATGTCGGTATAGATTTCACTTCATATCTCTTTCTAAAGTCCTTACCCTCCAAGTTATCTACATTTATTTGTATACAAATGAATTGCTCGTTACAATATTCTCCAACATCTTTTCTACTCAACACCTCTTCAAACATCAATTTACATGGCCCACACCAAGAGGCGGTAACATCAACAAAAACAAGTTTCTCCTCCGCTTGCGCCCGTGCCAAGGCTTGATCTAAAGACAACGCATCAAATTTTACACCTTGGGCAAATACACTACAACAAGCCAAAAGACTTATTATCAATAAAATATTTCGTTTCATACATAATTCATTAACAACGGACATTCTAATTCTGTTCTAATAAAAAGATTGATAGGTAACACCGTTTGCTTGACAAAAAAGATTAACCAACTCTTTCACATACAAACGTCTCCGGATACATTTTTCGCTATACTCGACACCCGTAAAAAGATTCTTAAACTCTTCATCCGAAAAAGCGTAAACAGCAGCAATATAATTCATCGCATCACAAGATTTCTCTAAAGTTTTACGATACACGATCTCCCTATTGCTATTTTTAGGATCAATTTCGCTCCATTCTGTATCTCCCCATTCCAAAAATCCCATACGCCAATAATCCCATAATTCCGCACCAAAATACCAGTCCGCATTCAAATCAATTTCCTCTCCTGTATCAAGCATCCTATAATATTTATAAGCATGCATATTATACAAGGTTCGAGCTTTCGTAGGAAGATCTGAATTTGTCATTTTATAAAAGAATTTTAAAGAATCAGAACAGTGAATATTTAGCCAAGTGTATACTTTAGCGCTCAACACCATTCCAGCCCAAAATTTCAACGTGGATTCATCCATACTTTTAATATCAGCCAGTTTACCCACGGGCGTCGTTTCAATCGATTCTTCAAAGACCCAAGCCGCTTTGCCCCCTTCTCTTATCGTATCACCACCGTAATCCTCTGTTAACAGACTATCTACTAACAATAAAGATTTTACCCGATATTTCCCCAATGGAGGCAAATTAGGCAACACCCACTTCTCTATCGCATAAGCAGCTTTCAACAGCCGTGTCTCGTGATAAAGTAAAACGAACCTCCTTTGATACTAAACTATAAATAAGATATTTTTCACTTACCGTTTCATAAAATCTCACCGGATCTCCATTCGAATCCACACCATCCTCCACGTATCCCAACGTATCGTTGATGAAAATTGAAACTCCCGTCTCTTTATATATTTTATGAAGTAAATGCCCCAGTTCTCCCGGTCTATCCGGCACGGCAAACCAATCAACAACTGAACTTGCATTCAGTTTTATATCTTCTTCGTTACAAGATGTCAATAACGTAAAGACACATACACTATATAATAAATAACTTTTCCACATATAACTATTTTTATTATCCGTTATTCCAATTTCATTTCCACACGCTGGGGATTATCAACCAAATTACCTTGATTATACACGATCTCGTAACCGGGAATCGGTAATACCCACGCCGGGTCTTCACCATACGGTTTCAACACGTAATCCCCTTCCAGTACCCCATTTTTATCATAAGTTTCATGTCTTATCGATTTTTTCTCCGGGTATTTCGAAGAAACAGCATACCTACGCAAATCAAACCAACGGTGAGCCTCAAAACAAAGTTCCCTACGCCGTTCGTCCCGGATAAACGAGATCAAATCTTTTTCATTCAAACCGTCTACATCGGGGATTCCTCCCTCAAACCGATTGTTCAATAACGTTTTAATCGTCTGCTTTGCCTCCGCTTTATCCAACATAGCTTCAGCTTCCGCCTTATTCAAATACAACTCCGCACTCCGGATCACGAAACAATCGTAGACTTTTTCCACCACTTTGGCAACCTTATACTGCTCATCTTCACGAGCTTCAAAAAAAGCATTCAATCTCAAATCTTTAACTTCTTGATCATCAAAACAGTTATATAAAGAAATTAAATCTTCCGAACAGGTAAAAGAACAGAGCATAAAATTGTCGATATCGTTATAAAATACAGGAGTTGCATTATAACCTTGAGTAAATACGATTTCCGGATTTTGCACATCTAACACATACCGGTCTTCTTCTCTTCCCGGAAAAGATTTCAAATCCATCAATTCCACCCCTTCCAATGCCAACGCCTTTTGACATTCATCTAAAGCGAATTGCCATTCCCCCATATATAGATACACTCTACTTAACAAAATTCGTACAGCAAGCTCATTCACCCTGTAGATCGTCGGTTGAGTAACACCTTTCAACTTATCAGCAGCACTTTTCAGATCCTCGACAATCACACGATAGCACTCTTCCATGGAATTACGTTTATAATATTCATCCACAATATCCTCTGTAAGATTTAAAGGTACCCCCATGTCACTAGACGCCGTTTCTTTCACGTAAGGATTTGCATAAAGATTGATCAACAGATAGTAATAAGCCCCTCGCAAAAAACGAGCCTCTCCCTCTATTCTGTTCCGCACTTCAACAGAGTCATGCGTAAACTTTTTCACATGAGCAATAATGACATTCAAATAGGCAATATGGCTATATATTTTTTCCCAATCTTTGTCTTCCCACTCCTCGTCTGTTTTTGGATTAATCGTTAACTGGTCAGACCAATCATAGAAATTTTTGAAAGAAGCCACATTGTTAATAACATCTATAGAACCATCCTTTCTAAATATCGTCATTGCAACATCATCATCCATCACATGAATATAAGGATAGTATCCATTACCATAAACACCCGCTTCTGCAAAATATAACGGTTGTTCCATGTATCCATTACCAATAAGAATCTCGTCCAAATCGGTACAACTTTCAGCATAAGCTAAATCTTGAGAAAATTCTTCCAAAAATTTCCCACAGGAATTAAACAATAACACACAAAATATTAAGATTAAATACCTTTTCATCTTTTTACTTATTAAAATGTTACATTCAAACTAAGACTATAAGTAGGTCGAACAGATATGTTTATCAATTCGGAAGACCCCGATTGAGACGGATCTTGCCCTTTCAGCTTTTTACTGCATAAGGTAAATAGATTCGTTCCACTTACATTCAAATAAGCCGACTTCATATACATTTTATGACAAATTCTCTCCGGAACAATATAACGTAACGACAAACTTGTCAATTTCAAATAATCTCCCGAAACAACACGCACATTAGAATTGTCATACATATTCCAAATTGTTCCGGCAAATTCATATGGCTTATCATTCCACCAGGGAGTCCTCGTTTTTTCGTAACTCTTAGCATCCAACAAACCCGGAACATTCGTAAATTCTTCATCACCGGGACGTCGCCAACGATGAACAAATTCACCTCTCATATTCATCACCGGAGCCGGTACTGCCGAATTATTACTTCCATACATCTGTAACAAACGGATCTTCGCCCCCACGCTATAAGCTAAATTGAAAGATAACCCCCAATTTCTCCAACCCAAATAGTTACTGATACTTCCCTGTAAAAAAGGTTCTCTACAACCGGAATGTTCCATCACTTCCATACAAACATCTCCCAACGTCATCAACTCGTATGATTTTTGACGGGTAATCTCATTCCCATTTTTATCCGTTCCAACAATTTCGTTCGCATCCGTTCCATAAAAAGTAGGACGTCCATCCTTAGGATCCAAACCCTTAAATTTATAAGAATAAAATGTATTCACGGGACGTCCGGCAACTTGCACCCGACCGTCCAAATAATCTCCATACCTAATTTCATCCTGCAAAACTTTGTCTTTGGACTTTATTTTATCTACCAACTGATTAAATACAGAACCGAAATTTGGATTTATACGCCACACAAAACCACGTTTTTCTCCACCTGCTCCAAGATTTTCAATGGGCGTAAAATTAATATCAAACTCAAATCCTTGATTATTCAACGTTCCCCGGTTCACGGTATAACTACTAACACCATTAATTCTTGAAACAGTTTTAGACATGAATGCATCCGTCGTATGGCGATAATAATAACTAAAATTTCCTACCAACTTGTTATTAAACAACGAATATTCCAATTCAATGTTATAAGTCGAAGTTCTTTCCCATTTTAAATGCGGATTCGGATAATACTTAATGGAAGAATACAATTCATCAAATGCCCAATGAGTTCCTTTTCTCTGTATAATCAAATTCGGAGAATCTTGGGCAGACATATTTCCTTGGTAGCCAAACGAGGCTTTTAACGCTAAAGTATTAATCCACCATTTATTAGACAACAAATTTTCATGTATATTCCATCGACCGGAAACGGACCAAATCGGGTTCAACTTTTCATTACTTGTATCTCCAAATTTATTACTTCCGTCGATACGCATATTAGCATTAAAAATATACGCGTCTTTATAACCATAAAACAAAGTTCCAACCAATCCCACTTGACGAGTTAAATTATGAGTCAAAATACCCTTAGCCGAAGCATCACTTTTTAACCAACCATCATAATTAGGAAATTCCAAGTATCCCCATGAATCAGATAAATTCACGTCATCAAAAAGCATTCCCCGTTCCGGGATATACCCTCGTTTAGTAATCGCAAAACCAGTATAAAGGGTTGAACTCAACTCTCCAATAACAGAAGCTTGGAATTGATGTGCATTTTCTTTATCCAAAAATTTATTAAATGCCAAATTCACCCGAACACTGTAATTCTCATTTTTAGTATTATTTAGACGTAATTCTCCACCAATCGGCATTTCGGAATTAGAAGCCACTCCTTCATTATCAGAACCGGGGAAATATTCTTTTCTCAAATTTGCCGCATACCAACTTTTTACCCCGAAATAGACTCTTTCTTCGAAATTAGAAATTCCATAAGAAAATTGGACACCGGCCTTCAAACAAGGTATGACTCGATATTCTATATTCGCACTCATACCAATCGCGTTACTTTGAATATCATCACTTGTATTTTTTCTCTCGTTAATTATACTGAAAGGTTTAAGATACGTGTGTCTCAAATCATTATCTCTTTGATAAAACATCAAACTACCATCCTCGTTATACGCTCCCACGCTACGAGCTGTATTCAAAGCATAGGTCATCAATCCAACCTCCTGGGGTGTATATTCCTTTTTTTGCACGTTTCCATTCAAATTAAAAGACATGACAAACTTCTCATAATTGATATCCACCTTGGCCATGGCACTATAACGACTATTTTCTTCTCCTTTCAAATTACCATTCTCGTTCGAATACCCCAACGAAGTGTAATATCGTACATTCTCCGAACCACCGGAAACACTCAACGTGTGCGCGTGAGAATATGTATCTTGCATTAATAATCCCAACCAATCTGTATTAACCGTCTCCATAAATTTTACTTTCCGAATAAATTCATCAGAAGACATTACTCCATTCACTTAATCGTTATAAGCGGCCTCATATCCCACGTAACTAGATAAATCCGGAATAACTTGTTTTTTCCTTACCACTTCTTTCGAGAAATCAATCCTCTCTTGAGAATTCATCACATCAACAGAACGATCCGTGTACCGAGGACGTTGCCGGAATGTACCCGATAAAGAATAAGAAACCGAGGGCGCCCCGACCTTTCCTTTTTTCGTGGTGATCACGATAACACCATTAGAAGCTTTAGGCCCGTAAATAGCCGTGGCAGACGCATCCTTTAACACGTCCAACTTTTCAATATCCTCGGGATTCAAACCGGAAATGGCATTCCCTAACAAATTCACAAAATCCAAATCATTAATACTCGCCGGATCCACGTTTACAGGATCGGTTAAAATAACACCATCCAACACCCACAAAGGGGCGGTACTCCCCAACAAGGTTGTTGTTCCTCGTATTTTCATTTTGGGCACAGCCCCCACTTGCCCGCTATTCTGCATAAAAATCATTCCCGGGATTCGACCTTCCAACATCTGGTCCAACGTGCCAACTCCCGGCTGCATGATATCATCCATCTTCAACGTGGTCACGGAACTTGTCAAATGACGTTTATCCACTTTATAATATCCCGTGGATACCGTGACTTCATCCAACTCCATCAAATCTTCCTCTAAAACGATTCGTAATGTATCCGTTTTATCCGTAAAATTTACAAGTTGCTTTTTAAAACCGATAAAAGAAAACTCCAAAGTACCCCGTTGCATGGGTAAGGTTATCCTAAACCAACCTTTCACGTTCGTGGAAGTCCCTATTGACGTCCCGGCAACTTTCACCGTTACGCCAGGCAGGACTTGATGGTTTTTATCATACACCCATCCCTGTAGGACCTTGGATTTTTCTTTCTCTGACACGACTCTTTCTTGAGCTATTCCTCTAGCAGACAAAAATATATACACAACAAACAACAAGATTCTCAATAATTTCGTAAACATTAACATTTTGCGCCATGCTATCCAATAGCATGACCAAGCGCAGTTTCGCTTTTTTTCCATAAATTTGTGCTACATAATTTAATAAAACATTTTTGTTTTAGGAGAGTTCCAAGGTTTCCTAGGCGTTGGACTCTCTTTTTTGTATAGAATTCAACCTTAGTTTCTACAGGCATTTAATCTTTTCATATGAATATTCAATTTCAATCATATGCCTCAACGATAAAAAGCATATTGTACAAAAGACAAAAACGTTGTTTAGAAACAGGTATAAAAGTATTCCAAATTTCACCTTGTGAATATGGCTAGATAAGTCTCTTCAATTCTTTACCCTGGTGATTTATTCATAGTGTAAATTTTAGTTTTACCCCAATCCCCCAAAAGCAAAAATTATACAATAAAAAAGCGGGGACCGTTAATTTATCTAGTTCAAGGTATCGCTAAACACCCGCATACAAACAAACAACAGTCCACGCTACTCTGCGTGAACTATTTGTTGATCTTGTATGCAATAATTTAGCGATTTTTGAACTAAGATTTCAACAAATTCACGAAATATATTCAAGGTAGGCTCTCCTACCCATTATTTTCATTACGACAAATATATGAATACTTTTTTTCATTCCCACAACTTTCACTTCATTTTTTATCCTCAATTCATATTTCTACAATTTTAATACACCCGAAAAATCTTGTAAACTTGGGTAATTATTTAACAGAGTTCGATACAAACAGCGGAAACAACTTCTAATAAAAACTAAGGGAAATCCCACGGAAATCCTAGAGAAATAATCTCACTTATTCGAAGATCATTCGATGCTTACTCGAAGCTCACACATTACGGGATGATTAAGCTTCGAGTAAGCCTCGAATAATCTCTGTGAGAGTGAGATTATTTGGGTTAAATTACTCCTTTATCTGGGTTAAATTTGAGTAATATCACAGGAGTAAATTTCACTGCAAATTAGTATATAAATTCCAATTTAAAATTACCACATCTAAAATAGATTGAGGGAATTCACTTACAGAAGAAGGAAATTTAAATTACAAACGAACCCACTTCATAATCTCATAAGGCTCATCAGCTATATATTGTGCCCCGTTTGCCAACAACTCTTCCCGATCCCGGAATCCCCATGTCACCCCGATCGAAGTTACACCACTATTTACTGCCGTTTGCATATCCACGCCGGAATCTCCCACGTAAAGGACCTCCTCTTTCGTGACTCCCGCCTCTTTCATAATATCGAAGACTATCGTGGGATCAGGTTTCACGGGAATCCCCTCCCGTTGACCATAAACGAAATCAAAAAGTCCCTCGCCAAAGTATTCCGGAATCAGCTCCCGCGTGGCCGCATGATATTTATTGGACGCCACGGCTAACAATAGATAATGACGCTTCAGCGTCTTCAGTAATTCACAAATTCCATCATAAGGAGCCGTAAAATCAGCCTTATGCTCGGCATAATAAGCCATGAAATCTCCCCGAATCTTCAGCATATTCTCGTGTGACCGTTCAGCCTCCGGCAGAGCCCGCTCGAGCAACTTATCTATTCCATTCCCCACGAAATAACGAAAAGCAGGCAATTCATGTGTCGGATACCCATGTTGCCGTAAAGCATAATTCGTACTCATCGCCAAATCCTGTAAAGAATTCAACAATGTTCCATCCAAATCAAAAATTACCAACTTCGTCATATAAACATTTATCTACACATAAATAAAAAAGAGGTTGTTTTTATCCAACCTCTTTCAGCACGGGAGGAGAGGTTCGAACTCCCGACCCTCGGTTTTGGAGACCGATGCTCTACCAACTGAGCTACTCCCGTGTGTGAGCCGACCGAAGTCGGCTCATTATTTTAAATTTTAAATTGCGAATTTACAATTTAAAATCATTAAATCTAAAATTGTATTAGTCTAAGATCTCAGTGATCTGACCAGCACCTACGGTTCTACCACCTTCACGGATAGCGAAACGCAAACCTACGTTACAAGCTACCGGAGTGATCAACTCAACGGTGATCGTTAAGTTATCACCAGGCATTACCATCTCACGTCCTTCCGGAAGAGTGATTTCACCAGTAACATCCAAGGTACGGATATAGAATTGAGGTCTGTATCTGTTGTGGAACGGAGTGTGACGACCACCTTCTTCTTTCTTCAAAATATAAACCTCAGCTTTGAATTTATCGTGCGGTTTAACAGAACCCGGTTTTGCCAATACCATACCACGTTTGATCTCATCTTTATCGATACCACGAAGTAACAAACCAACGTTATCACCAGCCTGGCCTTCGTCAAGAATCTTACGGAACATTTCAACTCCGGTACATACAGTTTTCTTTCCATCTGCACCCAAACCGATAATTTCCAACTCATCACTCGTGTGAACGATACCAGTTTCAATACGACCGGTAGCAACAGTACCACGACCAGTGATAGAGAATACGTCCTCAATAGGCATCAAGAATGGTTTATCAACGGCACGAGTCGGTAACTCAATCCAGTTATCAACTGCATCCATCAATTCCATTACTTTTTCTTCCCATTTTGCCTCTCCGTTCAATGCTCCAAGAGCTGAACCTAAGATAACCGGAGTATTATCTCCATCATATTGATAGAATGACAACAACTCACGAACTTCCATCTCAACCAACTCCAACATTTCCGGGTCGTCCACCATATCCACTTTGTTCAAGAATACAACGATTCTCGGAACGTTTACCTGACGAGCCAAAAGGATGTGCTCACGAGTCTGAGGCATCGGACCATCAGTAGCGGCACAAACTAAGATAGCACCGTCCATCTGAGCAGCACCAGTTACCATGTTCTTTACATAGTCGGCGTGCCCCGGACAGTCAACGTGTGCATAGTGACGATTTGCAGTCTGGTATTCAACGTGAGAAGTGTTAATGGTGATACCTCTCTCTTTTTCTTCCGGAGCGTTATCGATAGAATCGAATGAACGTAATTCAGAAAGACCTTTTTTTGCCAATACCGTAGTGATAGCAGCCGTCAAAGTAGTTTTACCGTGGTCAACGTGACCGATAGTACCAATATTTACGTGTGGTTTGGACCTGTCAAAATGTTCTTTAGCCATAACTCTAAAACAATTTTTATTATTAAACAATTTATCTCAATAACTCAATTTCATGCAAGTAACTCGCTGTTTACCTGAAAATTACCCAGACAAGTGCGAGAAAACCCATTTAATTTGGCTTGCAAATGTACAAATTAAAAATCATATCTCACAATAAATGAGATCATTTTTCTTAATTTTCTCTTTTTTCTTTCGCTTTAACAAGTTGCCTCTTTAATACATCGTACAACTCGTCCACTGTTTCTTCAAAAGTTTTCGCATTCTTTTTAGCGAACACGTCTTGCCCTTTGACGTCAACATGCACCTCAGTCAACTTATTTTCCAGATGATCGTCTTTTTCCAACTTCAACGTCACATCTATACTCATAATTCCGTCGTGATACTTCTCCAATTTCGAGAATTTCTTATTAATGAACTCCTCCAACACTGGATTTACTGAAAAACCTACAGGATTAATTCTAATGTCCATATCGTTTCCTCCTATAATTTATGCTCGCGGGTGAGCTTGTTTAAAAATCTTCAACATCTTCTCCACAGAGTTGTGAGTGTACACTTGGGTTGCTGCCAGACTGGAATGCCCCAGCAATTCTTTAATTCCCTGAATCGGCGCACCGTTATCCAACAGATGCGTGGCAAAAGAATGTCGCAACACGTGCGGGCTGCGTTTTGCTAAAGAAGTATGTGATTCCAGTTCTTTCGTCACCAAACGATAAACAAAATTAGCGTAAAGCGGCTTTCCCTTATCGGTCACGAAAAACATATCATGCTCCCCTTCCACCACGCGACTCCGGGCATCCAAATAACATTCGATGTCCTGCATCAACTCGGTCACGATCGGGATTTCTCGCCATTTTCCACCTTTCCCGAAAACACGAATACAACGCCGCGAAAGATCAACATTCCCCACCTTTAATCCAATAATTTCAGAACGCCTCATCCCTGTATCATAAGCCATCAACAAGATCAAGAAATCTCTCAATCCGGAAAAACCTTTCTTTTTCTCCGCATCATCCAACGTACATTCCATCTCCTCTTCCCTCACGAAAACCGGTAATCGTTTCGGCAATTTCGGTCCGCTAATATTCTCGGCGGGGTTCACCTCTATCACTTTCTCTTTTACAAGGAAACGGAAAAACGCCTTTATACTGCTCAACTTACGTTTACCGGAAGCGGCACTTAACTTCCCTCTGGCACCGTTCACCCTCAGATCTCCCCTCATCTCTGCCACGACCCATTCTCTAACGAGCTTGGTCGTCACTCGAGAAAAATCCTCATTATTCCTTTCCAAACCACAAAATTCGTAGAACTGATACAAATCCGCCTTATACGCAATGATCGTATTTTCCGAGTAACGTTTCACGCTACTCAAATATTTCAAGAACAATTCTATCTGTATCATTTCTACTATTTTAATAACGTAAGCAAGTTACGTTTTTTTGTTTGGAAAAACAAAGAAAGTGATCGATTTATTCTTCCGCTTGTTGCAAAGATTGACGATAGGCAGCCTTCATCCGGGCCATTCTATTTCTAATAGACGGTTTGGTGAAAGCCTGACGATCTCTCAGTTCTTTAATCACGCCGGTCTTTTCGAATTTTCTTTTGAAT
>OODG01002149.1_pt1 | contig 12338 bp, 10 predicted proteins | sample 1671621 | NCBI WGS metagenome assembly OODG01 (sample SAMN06348175, study PRJEB24527) | human gut metagenome | biome: human gut; feature: ankylosing spondylitis patient; material: feces | host: Homo sapiens | place: China | collected 2015-10 | reverse complement strand
GAACTCTCAAAGTTATTCCACGAAAAGAGCAGAGTAAAGACGGAAAGTGAACGGCCTGGGCGTCGACTCGCTGATGCTGTCCCGACGATTCCGGCGCGTCGTCTCTCTGGAGCGCGATCCGGTACTGGCGCTCGTCGCCCGGTACAATTTCGAGCGGCTCGAAGCGCGCAATATCGAGGTAATCTGCACGTCGGCGGAAACGTTCGTCGCGGAATTCGCCGGAACGGCCGACCTGATTTACGCCGATCCGGCCCGACGGGACGGGGCGAACCGCCGGCTGGTCCGGCTGGAGGAGTGCTCGCCCGACGTCCGTTCGCTGATGCCCCGCCTGCGGCAAATAGCCCGACGGATAGTCGTCAAGGCATCCCCGCTGTTCGATACGGACGAGGCTTTCGCCCTGTTCGGAGGCGAGGTGTCGGTCGAGGCCGTGTCGTTGCACGGCGAGTGCAAGGAGCTGCTGATCGATCTGCCCGGCACGGACCGGCCGGAAGCACCCGGTCTATTGCGAGCCACGGCAATCGGCCGGGGCACCCGGACCTTTCACCCGGAGCAGCTGCGAGACGGAAAGCCGGACGCCGGATTCGACCCTCCTTACGGATTCCTGCTCGTCCCCGACGTCTCGCTCTACAAAATCCGGGCGGCCCGCTGCTACCTGCAATCGGCAGGCGCATTCGCCGCCTCGGAAACCGGCTACGGGTTTGCACGACATTTGCCCGACGATTTCCTCGGACACGCGTATCCGATCGAAGAGATCGTGCCGTATCGTCCCAAGGCCTTGAAAACTCTGTTCAGAACGCGCGGCATCGAACGGCTGAACCTGCTGAAAAGGGATTTTCCGCTCGATGCCGAGCAAATCGCCCGGGCGACCGGCATCCGGCAGGGCGGCAACGGCATGGCGGCTTTCACGACGGTGAACGGGCAACGGATCGCCGTCATACTGTCGGAAGAAGGACGCGAAAGGGGCAGGCGACTTTGAGAACAATTCATTACATTTGTAGAACGATAGACACGCAATGAGCGAATGGATTAAGAAAATCGTCCAGTACATCACCAAGGACATCTGGGTGAAGAAAGAGCACGAGTACAAGTCGCGCCGCACGCGGTGGGCCGTCCGACAGTTCAAAGTCTTCATCTTCACGGCTCAGGGCATCGGGCAGCACAGCATTTTGGTCCGCTCGGCCGCGCTGACTTTCTACACGCTGATGTCGCTCGTACCGATCGCGGCCCTGGTCTTCAGCGTAATGAAAGGGTTCGGATTCGAGGCCCGACTGAACGAGTACCTGCACGAGCAGTTCCCGCAGTACAGGGTCCTGATAGATCAGGTGCTGACATTCGCCAACGCGATGATCCAGCGGACCAAAGGCGGCGTGATCGCGTCGGTCGGCGTGGTCGTGCTGTTCTGGTCGGTCATCAAGGTATTCAACTACGTCGAAAGCTCGTTCAACAGCATCTGGGAAGTGCGACGCTCGCGCTCGCTGACGCGCAAGTTCAGCGACTACACGACGGTCATCGTCATCGCGCCGATTCTGTGGGTCATCTCGAGCAGCATCGGCATCCAGATACAGCAGCACCTGCTCCATTACACCTCGACCCCGATCGTCAACGTCCTGCTCGGTACGCTGTCGACGCTCGTCATCTGGACGATGTTCACGTTCGTCTACCTGGTCATGCCCAATACGAAAGTGAAACTGCGCAGCGCGTTGACGGCAGGAATCATGGCGGGCACGATCTTCGTCCTGTTCCAACTGGCCTACGTTTTCATCCAGTCGCGACTGACGAACTACAACGCTATTTACGGCAGCTTCGCGGCCGTACCCTTGTTCCTGATCTGGCTTCAGACGAGCTGGCAGATCGTGCTGTTCGGAGCCGAGCTCTCGTTCGCCTATCAGAATATCCGGAAATTCGAGTTCGAAAAAACCGCCGGAGAGATGAGCCTCGAATACAGGAAAAAGGCACTGCTGGTCATCATGCACCAGATCGTCAAGCATTTCATGGCCGGAGGAAGCGCCATGTCGTCCGAAGAGATAGCTCGGAACCTGAACCTGCCCGTACGCGTCGTGCGCGACACGGTTTTCGCGCTGGAGAAAGCGGGCCTGATCGTCCCGGTCGTCAGCCCGGACGAAAAGACGGGACTGTACGTGCCGGCGCGCGACATCCATACGATCCGCGTGTACGACGTCATTCACCGGGTCGAAACCTCCGGTCATGCCGCGTTCGAGCCCGAGCAGAGCCCTGAGTTCGAGACCATGGACGCCATCGTGCAGGCACTGAATCGGGCGGAAAGCGACAGTCCGGCCAACCGTCTGATCATGGATATAGAAATCGACACCCCAAAGGAGGAGCGTACATGAAAACGGTCGTCGTCATCGGAAGCGGGAACGTGGCCGAAGCGCTGGCCGGAGCAATCGCCGCCAGTCCGTACGGACTGGCGCAGCTTTACGCCCGCAACCGCGACCGGGGCGAACGGATCGCCCGCTCGTACGGCTGTCCGTTCGCCAGCGATCCGCAAGAGCTGGCTCCGGCCGACATCCATCTGATCGCCGTAAGCGACCGGGCGGTCGGAGAAGTGGCCGAAGCGCTCGATTTCGGCCGAGCCGTCGTGGCCCATACGGCCGGCAGCGTACCGCTCGACGGGCTGCCGGGAAAAATCCGAAACCGGGGCGTGTTCTATCCTTTGCAAACTTTCACGGCCGGGCGGCACATCTCTCTCGGCGACGTGCCGCTGCTCGTCGAAGGCTCCGATCCGCAGACGACCCGTACCCTGCTTCGTCTGGCACGCGCGCTCAGCTCGAACGCGAGACAAGCCTCGTCGGAGGAACGGGCGAAGCTGCATCTGGCAGCCGTCTTCGCAAGCAATTTTTCGAACCACATGTACGCGATCGCCCAGCAGCTGCTCGACCGGTACGGACTTCCGGCCGATCTGCTGAAGCCCCTGATGCGCGAGACGGCCGCCAAAGCGCTCGAAAGCGTTTCGGCGGCGGACGCGCAGACCGGTCCGGCCCGCCGAGGCGACATGTTGACGCAAAAACGCCATCTCGACATGCTGGACGATTGCCCCGAACTGCAGAACATATACGAAAACATAAGCCGACACATATGGGAAATTTCAAAGAAGACATAGCCCGCATACGGGCCTTCGTATTCGATGTAGACGGCGTGATGACCGACGGCGGCATCACCGTCACGCCCGAAGGCGAGTTTTTGCGCACTTTTTACGCCAAGGACGGTTACGCGCTGTCGCTGGCCCTGAAAAAGGGATACCGCATCGCCATCATCACCGGGGGACGGGGCAAAGCGCTTCAGGTGCGCTTCGACATGATCGGAATCGAACATGTCTACACGAACTGCCACCACAAGCTCAAGGCGCTGCACGAACTGCGCGGCATCTGGGGCATGGAGCCCGACGAGATCATGTACATGGGCGACGACGTGCCCGATCTGGAGCCCATGACGCACGTGGGCATGCCGGTTTGCCCGGCCGATGCCGCCATGGAAGTGATCGGCATATCGCGCTACGTCTCCCAGTTCAACGGAGGAGCGGGCTGCGTGCGCGATGTCGTGGAGCAGGTGATGCGCGCGCGAGGCGACTGGTACAAGCTCGGCGACGAGCCGATACCGGTCGCGTCGAGATAACCGCTCCGCCGGCAGGAGAAAGCCATGCCCGCACGAATTCGCACGGGCCTTGCCCTAAGCAGAGCGAACCGGGCGGAAAGATTGTGCCCAAAGGCGACCGAACGAAAAAACGGCGGCAACCTCACGAGCGGCCGGATGCAAGGCCAGCGGGCCCCCGGTTCAATGAGGACACGAACGGTCCGAATCCGATGATCCGAAAGCCCCGGCCGAAACACTACCGGTCCGACAGCGGATGATGCAGATCGACGTTCCTGCCGAGGCTTTCGCCATCGAGGTGGGTGTAAATCTCGGTCGTGACGATCGACTCGTGCCCGAGCATCTGCTGTACCTGACGGATACTCGCGCCGCCCTCGAGCAGATGCGTGGCGAACGAATGGCGTAGCGTATGCGGGCTGATATGTTTCGTGATGCCGGCCGTGCGAGCCGCCTCGCGAATGATATGGTAAATCATCACACGGGTCAGTCCGCGTCCCTTGTTGTTCAGGAACAGCGTCTCGGCATGACGCGGATCGACGCGCATCGTCCGTCGCTGCTCCAAATAGAGCGTAACAAACCGGACTGCCTCGTCGCCGACCGGCACCAAGCGCTGCTTGTCGCCCTTGCCGACGACACGGACATAGCCCTCTTCGAAAAACAGGTCTCCGATGCGGAGCGTCACAAGCTCCGTGACACGCAGTCCGCAACCGTAGAGCATCTCCATGATCGCACGGTTGCGATGGCCGAACGGCAGGCTCAGATCGATCCCGTCGAGCATAGCGTCAACCTCGGCGGCCGACAGTACATCGGGCAGCTTACGGCCGATTTTGGGCGTGTCGATGAACTCGGTCGGAAGGCTGTCGATCCGGTCGTTGATCAGCAGATAGGTGAAAAAACTCTTGATTCCGCTCAGAACGCGCGCCTGCGTCGTCTTCTCGACCCCCTTGTCGTACAGATACGCCAGAAACGACTCGACATGCTGCTCGCGCACCTGCTCGGGATCGGAAATCGAAAACTCGCTCTCCATGTAGGCGGCCATCTGCCTCAGATCGCGGAGATAGGCCTCGACCGTATTGTCGGACAGTTTTTTCTCGAGCTTGATGTAATAGGTGTATCCCTCGATTTCGTTTTCCCAAGCAACCATGAAGCAAGCGGGTTTTGTTCTCAAAATTACTATTTTTGTTCCGCAATGCAAACCATTCGACAGCGATGAACCATATCGAAGTGACCGTAGAGTGCGCCGACGAGCGGCGACGTGAAATCCTGCTCGCCGAACTGGCGGACTTTCCGTTCGAATCCTTCTGCGAGGAAGCGGACTGCCTGAAAGCCTATATCCGCGAAGCGGACTATCGCCGAACAGTCGCCCGGATCGACGGATATCTGAAGAAAACGGGCTACCGTTACCGATCGGAAACGATCGAGGACCGGAACTGGAACGAGTTGTGGGAATCGAACTTCGAACCGATCGACATCGAGGGCAAGTGCCGCATTCGCGCGCCGTTCCATCCGAAAAACCCGGCTGCCGAATACGAGCTGGTCATCATGCCGAAAATGGCTTTCGGTACCGGTCACCATGCAACGACCTACCTGATGGGGGCCGAAATCATCGACTGCCGGTTCGACGGACAGCGGGGTCTGGACATGGGAAGCGGAACCGGCGTGCTGGCCATGCTGGCCGTACTTCGCGGCGCAGAGCGGATGGATGCGGTCGACATAGACGACTGGGCCTACCGCAATGCGAGCGAAAACATAGCCGACAACGGCATGGCCGACCGTATCCGGCCGCTGCTCGGAGACCGGAGGGCGATCGAAGGCAAGCGCTACGACTTCATACTGGCCAACATCAACCGGAACGTCCTGCTCGCCGACATGGATGCCTATGCGGCTGCGCTGCACTCAGGCGGTATGCTGTTCTTGAGCGGTATCCTCGGGACGGACGTCGACGCCGTGACCGACCGGGCGCAGCAGTTCGGCTTCGAGCGATTGCGGACCCGGACGCGCTCGGGCTGGGCCGTCGTCCGCTTCAAGAAGAAGTAATGTGCGCGGTCGGAAACGGCCGGAGACCGGAGTGCCTCGCAAAAGAAACGAATGCGTGAACGACAGTCTCTCCGCAATCCCCAAGGCCGCCGCCGAAATACCTCGACAGGGAGCGATCGGCAGTCGGCGCATCCGATCAGCGGATCAGGTTGCCGTAACCGTCCGGCAGAGCTCCGGAAGCGCTGTATCGCAAGCATTCCGAACGATGCCACATCGATAGCGGAAACCGGAAGCCTACCGGTAAGCCGCTCTGTCCTCGCTCTTCCGAACCGGATATCGACGACAGGCTGCCGCCGGCAGATAGCGGCGCCCCCCCCGACAGAACGGTCCGCCGCCTCGAAAGGATAGAAAACCCGAAGCCGCGTCCCGGCTCACCGGAACCGGTATTCCGGGGCGGAGTACGCCTGCGGACTCGTCTCGGGCGCGATCACGGCGACAGATTCGCCCGAATCCTGCCCGAAACTCCGATGTCGGAAAAAGCTGTGTCTCAATTTTCCGAGAAGATCGGCAAGTAAAAAATTCGACATCGTGGCCTACACCCGGGCAATATTGCATCATATTTGCTTCCGGTCAGATCAACAAAACAAAAATTTATCTGACTATGAAGAAAATTGCCTTTACCGTTATCGCCCTGCTCGGATTGGGCACGGCATCGTTTGCTCAGAATTCGTATGACGGCGTTCGTCCCACGACGAACCGGAGTCAGGACCTTCCCCGAAACAGAGTGCTCGCCGACAACGGCGTAGACTCTCCTTTCTTGCGCCGCTTCGGCTTCGGCGTCAAAGTCGGCCTGAACGTGTCGAGCATGAGCGATCTGGACGATTCGAACTCGAAACCGGGATTCACGGCCGGCGTATTCGCGGATTATCGGTTCAACGACTGGTTCGCCCTGTCGGCCGACCTGCTCTACTCGCGCGAGGGAACGACGATCAAGAGCGACGGCTACAAACAGACGATGAAGTCGAATTATCTGAATATCCCTATTTTGGCCAACTTCTACGTGCTGGACAAGCTGGCGTTCAAAGTCGGGGTGCAGCCCGGCATTTTCCTGTCGGCCAAAATCAAGGACAACTCGAGCGGTAACGACGAAACCGTGTCCGTCAGCGACCTGTACAAAGGGATGGACTTCTCGTTCCCGATCGGCGTAAGCTACGAATTTTTCAACCGGCTGATCGTCGAAGCGCGCTACACGATCGGCGCGGCCAAAGTGCTCGACTCGGGAAAATTCAACGAAGCATACGATATCGCCCCCAAGTCGCGGAACAACTATTTCACGATTTCGGCCGGCTACCGTTTCTAAACGAATCGGCATAAAAGGCCGGAGCTCCTCATCTGCTGGAGCTCCGGTTTTTTGCACCCGATACGCGCAGAGAAACGCTCTTGAAAACGGCAGTACCCTTCCGGAACATTTCCGGCTCGAACCGGAATGCCGTCCGGCCGTCTGCAAAACATGAGGAGGCGGCTACACGCACTTCCTGTTTTGCTCGCGGATCAGCCACCGCAAATCGTCGACGGTAAATCCGTCGAGCGAACCCGTGACGACCGTCGCCTCGCGTAACGGGCAGGGATCGCCTACGCCTACGCTTCGCATTCCGGCCTTCAGCGCCGCCTCGATACCGGCCGCTTCGCAGTCGAAAGCAACGCACTCCGAAGGATCGGCCCCGAGCAGCGCCGCTTGTTGCAAAAGCGGTTCCGGATCGGACTTGGCATACGAGACGAGGCTTCCGTCGAATACGCAGTCGAACAGGGAACGGATACCCGTTCGTTCGAGAATCGCCGGCGCATCGCGACCGGCCGAGCCGAGTCCGACGGAAATTCCCTCGCGCCGGAGCCCTTCGAGCAGGGAAACCGCACCGGGCAGCACATCGGCCTCGGTCATCCGCCCGACGTATTCCCTGTACCAACCAGCTTGGCAAGAGGCCATTCTTACTTTTTGTCCGACATCGAAGCGGCCTGTCAGACCGCCCGCCCGCAGCAGGATTCCGAGCGCCTCGAAACGGCTGACGCCGCGAAGCGACTCGTTCTGCAACTCCGTAAACTCGAATCCGAGTTCGGCGGCCAGCCTTTTCCATGCGAGGAAACGACAGCGGGCCGTATCGACGATCACGCCGTCCAGACTGAACAAACAGGCTTTTATCATAACTTTACGAAATCAATCGGTTATTCGATTCAAAGCAAGACGGCTTATCGGCGCGAGCGGAGCGACAAGGTCCGCGACCGATCGATACCTTTTTCAAAGCATCGGCCAAAAGAGGGAAAAATCTACGAGGCAAGCGCAGCCCGATTCGTCCGGCCTACCGAACGGACCTTACCGGGAAACCCGATACCGTCCGGGGCGGACTCTCCGAAAACAGGCCCTTCCGCCTCAAGATCAGGGAAGGTAAGCTATCAGGGCCGAAGAAGCCGGCACAGGGACGCTGTCCCCCGAAAAAACAGCCAGCGCCTCGGAGGCGATCCGGCCGTCCAGACATACCGCATGCCAGTCGCCCGGCGGAATCCGCACTCGTTTCTCGGCCCGCGCACCGTTGTACACGACCAGAATCTCCCGCCACGGATCGTCCCCCGCATGATCGACGAGCATGTAAGCCACCACGTGCGTATCGCCCGTGTCGAGAAACCTCAGATGACGCTCGATCTCCGCCGCGGTAGCCAACCGGAAAGCAGGATGAGTCCTGCGCAGGGCGATCAGACCCCGGTAATAATCGAACACATCCTTATGGTCCGCCTTGAAGGACCAGTCGATCCGGTTGACCCGGTCGGGAGAGTCGTGGCTGTTGGACACGCCGCCCTTGGTCCGCAACATTTCCTCGCCCGCAAAAAGCGAGGGGATGCCCTGTGCGGTCAGAACGACGGTCTGAGCCAGCTTGTCGAAGCGGACGAGCTCCTCCTCGGTCATGCCTTCGGGTGCCGACGCACGGAGCTTGTCGACGAGCGAGAGGTCGTCGTGACACGAAACGTAGTTGATCGTTTCCGCCGAATGCCCCCCATAGGCGACGGGCGAATCGCCCGAGGAATCGAAACCGACCTGAAAATGGGCCGTGGCTCCGACGACTCCGAAGCGGACATTCCGGTCCAGACCGGATTTCCCCGACACGAAGCCCGGCTCCGTCGAATCCCCCCACCCTCCTCTGAGCGCATCGCGCAGATCGTCGCCGAACACGGCGATCCGGGGCAGCCGCGGCCCGGCGCGCTTGACAGCCCTCAACGACTCGTCCAAAGGCGAGCGGGCCGCCGTCCACCCCTCCCCGTAGAGCAGAATCGACGGATCGATCCGGTCGAGCGCGCGCCTCACCTCGTTCATCGTCCCGATGTCGTGCACACCCATCAGATCGAAGCGGAACCCGTCGACATGATACTCCTCGGCCCAATAGCACACGGCATCGACAATCAGCCGGCGCATCATAGCCCGTTCGGAAGCCGTCTCGTTCCCGCAGCCCGTCGCGTCGGAAAAAGACCCGTCGGCCTCGTGCCGATAGTAGTATCCCGGTACGGTCAGCGAGAAATTCGATTCCTCGGTCCGGTGAGTGTGGTTGTAGACCGCGTCCATCACCACGCGAATCCCGTTGCGGTGCAGACTCCGGACCATTTGCTTGAACTCGCGGATCCGCACGGCGGGGTCGTACGGGTCGGTCGCGTAGGAACCCTCCGGGACGAAATAGTTTTTCGGATCGTAGCCCCAGTCGTATACGCCGTCCTGCAACCGGCTCTCGTCGATCGACCCGAAGTCGAAAGAGGGCAACAGATGGACATGCGTGACGCCCAGCTCCTTCAAATGGTCCAGCCCCGTAGCGAGGCCTTCGGCCGAGCGCGTGCCTTCCTCTGTCAGCGCCAGATACTTTCCCTTGTGTTTCACGCCCGAATCGGGAGCGATCGACAGGTCGCGGTGGTGCATCTCGTAAATCACGATATCGGTCGGAGAGCTCATCGGCGGACGCAAGTCTTTCTCCCACCCTTCGGGATCGGTCTCGCGCAAATCGACGATCGCGGCACGGTCGCCGTTCACTCCGACGGCCTTTGCCCGGACGCCCGGCGTCTCGGACAGCCACCGCCCGTCATAAAATATACCGAACGTATAGAACAGCCCCTTGCGGTCTCCCGGCAGTTCGGCCGTCCACGTGCCGTCGGACGAAGCATCCATCGATTGAGTCAGCAACGGACCGCCGCCCTCGCCCGCGCCGTACAGCCTCAGGCGAACCCGCTCGGCCGAAGGCGCCCACAGCCGGAACGAGGAGCCCTCGGGCGAATAGGTCAGCTCGAGGTCGTCGCCCCGGTAGACGGGATAGCGGTCGTATGTCGTTTCGTCTTTCATCGAAAGAGCGTTTTTCATATTATCATGCGGAAAGAGCGGATGTCTTGTCCGGCAGCCGTTCGAGCCGAAAGCGCCGGGAATCTCCGCCAGCCGCGATGCCGTGATCCGGACCGTACCCGGCATCGCGGCGGGTCCTTCGGGAGGATAACGAATCAAATACCGGGCAAAGTATCCGCTTCCTGCCCCTCTCGCAGGTCCGGCCGATACGCCGCCGGAGGTTGTCGTTCAGGCCGAGCGTTTTAAACCGACCGGTATTTTTCTTAATTTTGCCGAAGCGGCTTCAAGCTATTGGGACGGGACGGAAACGTCTTCGGCCCTGTTTGCGCCGCCGAACGTATCCAAACCGATCATGCCATGAAAGAGTCCGTAAAAAAGATCGTAGTCTTCACCGGCGCCGGCGTGAGCGCCGACAGCGGCCTGTCCACCTTCCGCGACGCGGACGGTCTGTGGGACAAATACCGCATCGAGGACGTCTGCACGCCCGAGGCACTGGCCCGCAACCGGGAAAAGGTCGTCGAGTTCTATAACATCCGGCGGCGCGAGCTGCTCGGATGCAGTCCGAACGCAGGTCACGAGGCCATTCGCCGACTGGAAGATCATTTCGACGTGGACGTGATCACGCAGAACATCGACGACTTGCACGAGCGGGCCGGCAGCTCGCGCGTGCTGCATCTGCACGGAGAACTGCGCAAGCTGCGCAGCAGCATCGACGAATCGCTCATCGTACCGATCGACGGCTGGGAGCAGAAACCCGACCAAAGGGCGCCCGACGGATCGCTGCTGCGGCCGTTCGTCGTATTTTTCGGCGAAGGAGTTCCGATGTTCGACCGGGCGGCACGCATCGCCGCAACGGCCGACCTGATGATCGTCGTAGGCACTTCGCTGGCCGTTTATCCGGCCGCATCTCTGGTCCGGTACATCCGGCCGGAAGTGCCCGTATTTCTAGTCGATCCGGGCCTGCCCGACACATCGGGCATCCGCAACCCCGTCGAGCATATCCGGGCCGGAGCCGCGCAGGGCATGCCGCTGCTGGCCAACCGGCTGATCGAAGAGTACGGCGGCCGGACATCGGTCTGACAATCAGCTTGTCACCGGCTCCGGCATACCGCGTACGGAATACAGGGGACGGTCGTGCCGCGTTTTTTCCCAGCCATGATATCCGAGGCTCCGAAGCCGGCGAACAGGACAGGACGCCGGCCGGAACGGCGGACTCTCCGCAACCATTACGCATCGGACCGAAATCCGATGCGGAGCGACGCCGGCAACCGAAAAAAAATCCGTGCGGTAAACCGCTCACGGCAAAACCCATAGCCGCCCATCCGGTCCGAATTTCGCGGCGAGCTCTCCGATTCAGCCCTCGATCGAGTATCTTTGCAGAAAACCCTATTCCACGAAGCATGAGTTTCGGTCACGAAATCAAAAGCCTTCTTTCCGGCTGGAAAGCGACAGCCGTCCTGCTGACGCTGACAGCGGCCGCCATGGCGGCCGCCACGCTGATCGAGGCCCGGATCAATCCGACGGCGGCACGGGCTGTCGTTTACCATTCGTGGTGGTTCGGCCTGCTGTTGTTGCTGCTCGCGGTCAATTTCATGCTGACGGCCCGCAGAATGCGACTGGCACGCCGCCGCCGATGGGGCGTCCTGCTGCTGCACTACGGACTCGCCGTGACGCTGGCGGGAGCATTCGTCACGCATGCGTGGGGATACGAAGGCTACATGCACATCCGCGAGGGCGAGACCTCGAACCGGATGATGACGACCGACCGCAGCGTGCGCGAAGTACCTTTCGAAATCACGCTGAACCGATTCACGTTGAGCCGCTACCAAGGATCGCAGAGTCCCTCGTCGTACGAAAGCGATGTCACCATTCGCTACAAGGGAAAGGAGCGCAACCGGAAAATCTACATGAACAACATCGCCCACGTCGGCGGATTCCGCATCTACCAGTCATCTTACGACCGCGACGAGCGGGGCACGATCCTGTCTGTCAACCACGACCCGGCCGGTACGGCCCTGACCTACGCGGGCTACGCGCTGTTGTTCGCAGGGCTGGTCGCCTCGCTGGCAAGCCGGAAGTCCCGGCTACGGACCTTGTACCGGTCGCTCGGAACGACGGTCCGCCTGCTGGCCGTCGCCGGACTGCTGCTCTCGGCCGGCTGTTCGGCGGATGCCGGGAGCAGAACTTCGGACGACGTTCCCGACCGGACGATCGCCGCGCGTTTCGGCGCATTGCCCGTACAATCCCTCGACGGACGGATCGAACCGCTCGGCAGCTATGCCTCGGAAGTATTACGCAAACTCTATCACGGAGAACGCTATCGCGGAATGAATGCCGACCAGGTGCTGCTCGGCATCGTGACCGACTCGGCGCGCTGGAGCCGCGA
>OODG01002146.1_pt1 | contig 12366 bp, 11 predicted proteins | sample 1671621 | NCBI WGS metagenome assembly OODG01 (sample SAMN06348175, study PRJEB24527) | human gut metagenome | biome: human gut; feature: ankylosing spondylitis patient; material: feces | host: Homo sapiens | place: China | collected 2015-10 | reverse complement strand
CATGCTGTCGCTGATCCAGAACGAAGTGGTCGTGCAGCACCAGTGGATGACCGCCGCCGAATTCGCCGACATCGTCGCCGTGTCGCAGATCACGCCCGGTCCCATCGCCATCAACTCGGCGACCTACGTGGGTTACAGCGTCGGCGTCCAGACCGGACACACCTGGTGCGGCATCCTGGGTTCGGCAATCGCCACTTTCGCCGTCTGCATGCCGTCGCTGACGCTGATGATCCTCGTGGCGCGTTTTTTTATGAAACTCAAAGGGAACCGGCTGGTCGAAGGGGCCATGCGGGGCATGCGGCCCGTGGTGATCGGCATGATCGCCGCCGCGGCTCTGCTGCTGATTTTCCCCCACGGCGACAACCCCGACGACCGGAACTTCATCGACGCCTGGAGCTGGGCGCTCTTCGGCGGTGTTTTCGTGGGTTCGTGGCGCAAGGTCAACCCCATCCTGCTGATCGTCCTCTCGGCCGGGGCGGGAATCCTGATTTACTACGTATTCTAACCCGACACACCATGAAGAAATCCTTAAAAAAACAGTTAAAAAAGTGGAATATCGGCGACTATGTCCGCCAATTCTCGATCGTTACGGGCGGCGTGCTGCTGACGCTGTGGCTGACGGCCAAAATTGCCGACTCGGCAAAACAGAGGGAGGTGCGGCAGGCCATGCAGCTCGTTGCGCTCGAACTGCGCGACAACCTGCAAGTTATACAGGATTACAAATGGATGTACAACGACGAGAAACGGGTCGCATACCGCCTGAAGGAGCATGATTTCTCGCTCGACGGCCTTCCCGCCGATACGGTAGCTTACTATACCCGGCGGATCACCGGCAGCATGGGAAAACCCTACCGCTTCCTGACCGACGCGCTGGAGATGTTCAAGACGACGGGCATCGCGTCCGACATCGCCGACAAACAGGTCGTCATCGACCTTCTGCGCTGCTACAACGAACTCGGGGCATTCGACAACTCGATGAATATCTACTACGACCAGCGCATGAAAGCCATCCTGCCCGAACAGATGGGGGAAACCTTGTGGTCTGCGGATACGAATATCGACAAGGCATTCGGCAAAATGCTCGCCAGCAAAAAGGTGCGAAACTGGCTCGGTATGATTCCGAGGGCTTTCGACTCACGCTACTTCGAGACGAATGAAGAAAAGCTCGAAACAATGATTGCCGAGCTGGAAAAACGCTACCAGTAGATCAAGTGTCCGCGGATCGGTCAAAAGCCCCGCGATCAGTCCTACCGGCGGTGTAAAGATCACGCCGACGAGGAGTGCTCAATCGCCGTAGTCGTCCCGGTGGGCATACCCGACCGGTTCTTCCACTTCGGTGGAAGAACCTTCTTTGAGGAATATCCCGGAATCGAAGCGCCGGGCGGCCTGATGCAGGGGTATGGACATCTCCGTTCCGGTTTTCACAGGGCCAGCAGCATGGCCCCGCCCGTCAGCGCCAGCAGCAGGAACGCGGCGAAGAACAACAGCCCCAGAATGGCGACGACGGTTCCGACACAACCCCATCGCTGCCCTCCGCCGGGCAGCGGATCGGTCAGCAGGGCGACGATCAGCCCGACAAGCGGCGTGAAGATCAGGCTTATCAGAAACGCCCAGCCGAAGCCGATACGGCGGTGGCTGCCGATGATGCCCACCAGCACGGCGAGGAAACAGCCGCTCAAAATTCCGAATATCACTGCAAGAATACTCATATCACGTGTTTTAAGGTTGATAGAATCCGTCTAAACTCACGGGCGCAGAACCGAAAGGAAAAAGGAACGAAGCCTCCGGGAGCTCCTAAAACCGGCGGGCCTCCGCAGGGCGGAGCTGCGGCCTGCCAACTTGCCCCGGCAAGTTGAAACCGATTTCTTATGCCCTTTTCGGCCGCTGCAATTTCGCAGTCTGCAACTGCCGTTCTGCGCTCGTATTCATAGAACCGGCGTCTTACGCCTGCGCCGCGGAACGCGACACGGGATTCCGACTTGAGGACGGCTGCCAAAAACACAGCGCATCCCCCGCGCCCCCCCCGCAAACCCTACCGCGTAAACCGGTAATAGGTTCCCAACGGCAGCTGCTTGCCGGCCCGGTCGGTGAAACACAGCTCGCCCCACTGCTCCTCGCGCGGCGCGCCGAACGCCTGCCTCACAGCCGTGCGTGCCAGCGTCGACGAGAGGCCCATCGAGTAGAGGTTCAGCACCAGAAACGCCCCCCGGGGTTCGAGCAGCTGCGCGCAGCACTCCAGCATCTCGCCGATGTTGTCCTCCAGAATCCACCGCTCGCCGTCGGCCCCGCGCCCGTAAGCCGGGGGATCGAGGATGATCCCGCGGTAAAGGCTCCCGCGGCGCACTTCGCGCCGGACGAATTTCAGCGCATCCTCGACGATCCACCGCACGCCCTCCAGGCCGCTCAACTCCATGTTCTCGCGCGACCAGGTCACCACCTGCCTGACCGAATCGACGTGCGTCACCTCGGCCCCGGCGGCCCGCGCCGCGAGCGTCGCCCCGCCCGTATAGGCGAAGAGGTTCAGCACCTTGGGGGCGCCACCTCGCGCAACGCCCGAACCGACAGCCGCAACACGCTCGCCATCAGTAGGTCCGTCTCCGGCCAAAGCCCGGCAGTTGTCGTAGATGAAATTCCAGTTGGCGGCCTGCTCGGGGAAGATGCCCACGTGCTTGAACGACGTAAGCCCCAGCCGCATGCGCAGCCGCATCCGCTTATAGGCATACTCCACCACCCAGCGGTCGGGCATTCCGGGCGCGAGACGCCATTCGCCCCGCTCGTCGCTGCGCGCATCGCGCCGAAACGAAGCGTCGGCCATGCGCCGCCACTCCTCTTCGGCGAGCGAGCGCCTCCAGATGGCCTGCGGCTCGGGACGGCGCGTCACATAACGCCCGAAGCGTTCCAGTTTCTCGAAATCCCCCGTGTCGAGGAGTTCATAATCCCCGAAATCGGGCGTCAGCTGTTCCTGCATACATTATTTTATAAATAGTTACACACCTTCCGGCTCCCGCTTTTCAAGCGGATCGACCAGCGACATTTCGCAGGCCTCGCAGTCGAACGCCAGCCGGTAACGGTAGGCGCCGTGTTCCAGAAACAGGTCGCCGCGCAGCCGCGGATGCTCCCGGAGGCATTCGCCGATCTCGCGGCGGATACAGTAGGCCGAACGCAAGACCACATGCCCGGCGGTCGTCGGCGCGAGGTCCAGCCCCCGTTCGATCTGCCGCACCCCGTGGTCGCGGTAGAACGCCTCGGCCAGCCGGTTGGTGACGTTCTCCTCGGCCGCAAGCCGTTCCGACGGGTATTTCGCGGCGGGATTCTCGGGCAGAATGCGGTGTTCCGGCCGCCGTTCGCGGCGCGCTCCGGCAAGTGCCGCCAACGCTTCGCGGCGCAGTTCCGCAGCCAGCGACGCCGGCACGAACCACTCCGCGCCCCGCACTTCGGCTTCGCGGACCGCGAAGATCGTGTCGCCCGACTTCATCGCCTGCGCACGCAGTGCGGCGGCATTGGCGTCGGGATTCTTCGCCGGGTCGAGCCGCACGGCCCGCACGGCCGAGGCCGCAACGCCCTCGCAATCCGTATAAGTAAGTTTCAGCCCTTCGGCCGTCGCCTCCGCCGCGGCCTTCGCCGGAATCACCCGCCGCGTGCGGCTGCGCTCCACGGCCAGCGTGAAACGGCGGTCGAAATTGCGGCGGACCTCCGCCCCGGGCGTGATCCCCTCCATGCGATTGGGCGTGATGCGGCGACCCTCCACGGCGTTGACGTTGGTCCCGGTCACGCCGCGCGGCGTCAGGAAACAGATGCCGTCGCCCGGCGCAAGATCGTGCGCACCGTCGAGCGTGAACGTGCCGCCCGAAACGCCCGCCACGCGGCCCACCCGTTCGCCGACCGCCTTCGGGGTGTCGAACGACGCCACTCCGGCGCGCTTTCCGTCCAGAAAATAGTCGGACTCCCCGCGTGTAAAACTCTTCGACGGATCGGGCGTGAAATCCGGGACGCTCTCGCCGACGGACGACCGCACCAGCCCCGGCCGCAGGGCCAGCGCCTCGTCCACCGCCCGGCGGTAGTGGGCCACAACGTTCCGGATATAAGCGAGATCCTTGAGCCGACCTTCTATCTTGAATGAAGTGACGCCCGCATCCAGCAGATCGCCAATGCGTTGCGAAAGATTCATGTCGCGCACCGACAGCAGATGCTTCCCGGCAATCCAGGTCCGGCCCTTTCCGTCGGTGAGGTCCCACGTCAGGCGGCAGGGCTGGCTGCACGCCCCGCGATTGCCGCTGCGCGCGGACATCGACCGCGAGAGGAAACAGCGGCCGCTGTACCCCACGCAGACCGCCCCGTGGACGAAGCATTCGACCTCGGCCGCGGTGGCGGCGCAGATGGCCCGGATCTCCTCCAGCGTGAGGTTGCGTTCGAGAATCACCCGCGCAAACCCCGCCTCGCCCAAGAACCGCGCCCCCTCGGGCGTGCGGTTCGAAACCTGCGTCGAGGCGTGCAGCTCCACCGGAAGGTCCATCCGCCGCAGGGCCATGTCCTGCACGATCAGCGCATCGACGCCCGCGTCGATCAGGCTGCGGGCCTGCCGTTCGGCGGCCTCCAGTTCGTCGTCCCACACGAGCGTGTTGAGCGTGGCGTGGACCCGCACTCCGAAGCGGTGGGCATACTCCACGACCCGGGCGATCTCCTCCGCGGAGTTCCCCGCGGCCTGCCGCGCGCCGAACCGCGCGCCGCCGATATAGACCGCATCGGCGCCGTAGTCCACGGCGGCCGCGGCCGCAGCGTAATCTTTGGCAGGAGCTAACAGTTCGACGAGTTTCATTTTTTTCTTTTTGCAAAAGTAACAAAAAGCGGTCAATATCGGGACGTCGCGGACGGAAAATCGCGGGAACCGCCGCCGGGACGGACATTATCAATTATCATTCAACAGCTTACGCCCCAAATGGTCAATATATAACAAATACACTTCTTTTTCACCGGACCGGAAATATCCCTGCGATGACAATATCCGACAAACAAAACAGTTGCAGCCGCAAAACGGCTGTCATTCTTCAAAATCGTTAAAAATCAACCTTATACACACGCATAACACCGAAAAACAAACAATAAGAAAAGACTTTTACGACAATATTTTCAGGATTTCCAGAAAGCATTCGGGCAAATTTTCGTATATTGTGCCGCAAATAAACAAGTCCAAAAATTTCACACGATGCAATTTTCAGCAAATACGGTTCTCCGGAAACGGGATACCGTACCCATTCATTTTTTATTCCTAATCCAATTTTTATGAGAAGATGCTTTACGCTATTGACGGTTCTCGTCCTCTGCGCCTCAAGCGGCTGCGACGACAAGAACAAAGAGGAGGTCGCGGATGTGATCGTCCTCTCGCGAAGTAGTGTCGCGTTCGCCCAGAAAGGCGGAACGACCACCGTCGCGGTAGCCACGCCCTCCGACTGGAAGGTGAGCTGTCCGGACGATTGGGTGACGCTGGCCTCCGAAGAGGGCCTGCTGACCATCTCCGCGGCAAGCAATACGACCGACAATGTCCGCAACTCGAAAATCACCGTGGAAACGGCCGGCGACAAACAGGAAATCGCCGTTCACCAGGCATTCTCGTGGGAAACGGTCCTGCTGTCCACCACCGCTTCGGAGGAAATTTCGCTGGATTCCGAAGGTGAGAGCGTTCTCTTCACCGTGGTCTCCAACGGCCAGTGGAGCGTCACGAGCGACGCCGACTGGGTTTCGGTCGAAAGCGACCCGGTCAGCGGAACGGTACGCGTCGGCGCCCCGCGCAATCCCGACGCCCACCGCAATGCGACGCTCACCGTCCGGGCGACCAAAGGCTCCGCTACGGAATCCTGCAAAGTGACCGTTTCGCAAATCTCACGCGAGGAAAACCCCTACTACCAAATGCTGGGATATTACGGACTTCATGCGGAAAACTGGTATTACGGCCGTGAACCGATCGGCGTGAGCGGCACGGGTACGTTCTGCACCGTCGAAGAGAAAGAGTACCGCAAGAGTTTCTACATCAAGAACCTGTTCCTGACGGGCACGGTCGTGGAAGCCACCTACGACAAAAACACCCAAACCATGTCGATCGAACTGGGCAGGCTCTGCTACACCCGCGAGATCTCCCCGACGGTCTCCCGCTTCCACTACCTGTACTCGATCAACATGCAGGGCGGAGGTTTCCACAACGGCATGCTGACCGGCAGGCTGGGAGAGGGCTACAACGACGACGCGGACGAAACCCGCAAGGCGATCCTCCTGAACGGTTTCGAATCGCCGTACACCACGCTGGGCATCATCGGATACCAGGAGCAGCAGTGGCTGTCGTTCGGCGACCTCTACTACGCCACCGGCACGATGTATCTCGTGGACTGGGACATTCCGGCCGACACCGGCACGGCCCCGACCTCCGTCACCCGGGCCGCCGACGGCATCGCACCCTCGGGCAGCACCTTTCCCGTATCGAAACATTAAACCGCAGCACACATGAAAAAATTATATGCACTGACAGCTTTACTGCTCGGCATGATGGGGTGCTCCGAAGAGACGATCACCTACACCAACCCCGTCCCGGGCGACGAACCGTCCGGCATTGCGGCCGAACTGGGCATCTCGTCGAAAAACACATGGTTCGCCGCTGAAGACGAACGCAACGCCTCGATCGGCTTCAAGAGCCTGGGCGGAGAGGTCGTCGTGGACATCCAGACCAACACGACGTGGAAATACGACGCCGTCAACGCCGGCTGGCTGACCATCGAGAAAGACGACGTCGCCGACCAGCTCGTCCTGAACTGCGAGGGCAACAAGGTCGAGGAGCAGCAGCAGGCTACGATCACCATTACCGCCGGCGACAAGACCGCGACCATCTCCGCCACGCAGAACGCGTACGGCACGCTCGAAATCGCCGCATCGAAAAACAACTTCCAGATTCCCGCCGTCGGCGAACTGACCGCCGAATTCGAAGTGCAGTCGACCGACGAAGACTGGATCTTCGAAACCAAAGACTGCCCGTGGCTGCTTCTCGAACAGCAGGGCGACAAAGTCACGATGACGCTCGACCCCAACGAGGAGATCGAGGACCGCGAAACGACCTTCGTGCTGATTGCCGGCGAGGGGGGGGGTAATCCCGTCTCTGAAACGATCCGCGTCACGCAGGACCGCGCCGTCTACGTCAACGTTTCGCTAAAAACCATTCCCCTCTCGCCCACTCCCACCGAATCCGACAAAAAAGAGTTGGGAATCAGATCCAACTACGACTGGGAGTACACGCTTTCCGAAAATTCCGACTGGCTCTCCGCCACGAAAACCGAGCAGGGACTTACAATCACCGCAGAGACCAATTCGAGCGGATCGTCCCGCACCGCAACCATCACCGTATCGGCCGGCGACGGCAAACAGAACCAGACCGAACAGGTCGTCACCGTCTCCCAGACCGGTCTGGACCTCGACGCCTTCATCCTCGGAATCGACATCACCTCGTCGAGCCTGAAGACCTATCTGCCGTTCGACAAGGCCATCGACGCCACCATCGACTGGGGCGACGGCAGCATCGAGGAGAACGTCACCTCCGCCTACCCCTCGCACACCTACACCGACCCGGGCTACTACATCGTCTCGGTCAAGGGCAGCGTGACGTCGCTCAACTCCTACGACATCCCCGACTACGGACTGGGCGAACAGTTCAGGGAGGTTTACAACTGGGGCCGCACGGGGCTGACCTCGATGGCGCGCGCATTCCAGAACTGCCGCGAGCTGAAACGGATTCCCTCCGACAACACCGAAGCCTTCGCCAAGGTCACCACCTTCCACTATGCATTTGCCGACTGCCGCGTCCTCGAAGCCGTTCCCGACGGGCTGTTCGACCATGCAACCGAGGCGGAAACCTTCGCCTACTGCTTCCAGAACTGCAACATGGTCACCGAAGTGCCCGCCGACCTGCTTTACAACTGCACGAAGATCACCTCGGTAGGTTCGCTCTTCTCCGGCACGGCGATCACCCAGATCGACGAGGATTTCTTCTCTCGCAACACGGAGCTGACCGACTGTTCGATCATCTTCTCGAACGGCAAACTGAAGACGGTTCCCGAAAAACTCTTCGCCAACAACAAGAAGGTGACGACCTTCAACTCGCTGTTCGCCAACACCGAGTCGTTCGAATCCGTCCCGGCCGGCCTGTTCGCCAACAACCCCGAGGTCGACTCGTTCCGCATGCTCTTCTCGGGAACAAGCCTGAAATCCGTCCCGGCCGGCTTGTTCGCCAACAACCACAAGGTCACCAATTTCCAGAGCGCATTCAGCAAAACGGCCAGCTGCGCAGTGCCGCTGCGGCGGCGGTATCGGCGGTAAGGGGCAGCACCAGCAGCGCTGCCCCGGCTGTGCCCCACGCCTCTCCTGCGGTCAGCATCCGCAGCACCTCGGAGCAGGGACGGTAAAACCCCGCCCCGCCACAGCGCACCAATGTAAAAAATTCTTCGGCGGAAAGCCGCCGTATCTGCCGCTGACGCGGCGGGTCGCATACCTGGATCATTTGCAGTTCCTCCGTTCTGATGTTCTTTCCATCAGCATACGGAAAACTGCGTGCGAACCGGCGCGAAACGGCGCGCCTTACAGTGCAAAAATCAGTCCAGCGAGATGTCCTCGCTCAGTACCTGCCCGATGGGCCTTGCGATGCACAGGTCGGCAGAGGCATCAGCCCCGGTGGGCTGCATATTGATGACCACCAAATTATCGCCCCGGAAATACCGGATGAGCCCGGCGGCGGGGTACACCACCAGACTGGTGCCGCCAATGATAAGGGTATCGGCATGACGGATGGCATCCACTGCACCGGACAGCACCTCCTCGTCCAAGCCCTCCTCGTAGAGCACCACGTCCGGCTTTACGATGCCGCCGCACTCGGTGCAGCGGGGCACGCCGGTGCTGTTTGCGATGAAATCCACATCGTAGAACCTGCCACAGCGGGTGCAGTAGTTGCGCAGGGTGCTGCCGTGCAGCTCGTACACCGTTTTGCTGCCCGCCGCCTGATGCAGGCCGTCAATGTTCTGGGTGACCACCGCACGCAGCTTGCCCTGCTGTTCCAGCTTTGCCAGCCGCAGATGAGCAGCGTTGGGTTTTGCCCCCTTTACGATCAGCTTATCGCGGTAAAAACGGTAAAACTCTTCCGGGTTTTCCTCCCAGAAGGTATGGCTGAGAATGGTTTCGGGCGGGTAGTCGTATTTCTGGTGGTACAGCCCGTCCACGCTGCGGAAATCCGGGATGCCGCTTTCCGTAGAAACGCCCGCGCCGCCGAAAAAGACGATGCTGCTGCTTTTTGCAATAATGTCTTCCAGTGCCTTGACCATAGTTGAAACGCCCCTTTCCTCACGGAAATTTTTGTGTTAAGATAATACCAGTATAGCACATTCTTACAGGAAAGGAAGAGGCCGATTTTGAACGTCTGGTACATCAACAGCATCCTTGGTGCCATCTGCTTAGAGGAGGAGAATGACGCGCTGTGCGGGGTACATTTTTGCCCGGACGGTGCGCCGGAGCTGGAACCTCTGCCACGCAGGGTGGTGGAAACGCCCCTGCTGCAGGAGGCCGAGGAGCAGCTGAACGAATATTTTGCCGGGGTGCGCCGGGAGTTCGACCTGCCGCTGGCGGCAAATGGCACGGCCTTTCAGCAGGCGGTATGGGCGCAGCTGCGCAAGATTCCCTATGGGGAGGTGCGCACCTACGGGCAATTGGCAGCGGCGCTGGGCAAGCCCAAGGCAAGCCGCGCCGTAGGCAGCGCCTGCCACCGCAACCCGCTGTGCATCGTGGTGCCCTGCCACCGGGTCATCGGCGCAGACGGCAGCCTGACCGGCTACGCCGAGGGACTGGAGATCAAGGAATATCTACTGGAACTGGAACAATTTTAAGAGAATGATAAAGGCTGCTGCGCATCGTTTGCGCAGCAGCCTTTGGCGTTTTATGCAGTTTTAAAAGCCCGTGGGCGGGACGTAATAGCTTGGGATAGACCCGCTTTTGGGCGTAGCTGCGGCTTGCTGGCGCAGCGCCGAGCGGGTAACCTCTGCCCAGGAATACTGGGTCATATACTCGCCCCGGTAGGCGTTGAAGGCCGAGCGGTCTCCCCGCAGGAAGTTATAATAATCGCAGTCCACCTTGCTGGTATCCAGCGCCAAGGTGCTGCGGCCGCGTACCAGCAGCCCGTTGACCCCTGCATCCTCCAGCGTATGGCTGAGGTCAAAGATCAAATTGCGCAGGTGGCTGTGCAGCGAGGCGGTGTCAGGTTTATCCTCCCACAGGACAGCCAGCATCTCGCCGTTGGTACAGGTGGCACCGTTTCGATCCACAAGGTAGGCCAGCAGCTCCTTGCTTTTGCTGCGCTTGAAGGAGAGCGGACGTCCGCCCACAAAAATCTCAAAGTTGCCGAAGCACTGGATCTTGATGCCCACCGGCGCAGTCTCCGGCGGGTAACGCAGGTTTTCCAGCACATTGCGCACATCGGCCTCGTTGGCGGGCTTGAGCAGAAAACCGCTGACGAAAATCTGCAATGCTTCCAGCGCATACTCCGGGTGCTCGGTGACCACGATAAGGTTGCAGCGGGGCTGCAATTTCTGGATCATGCGGGCAAGGGCAAGGCCATTCATGCCCGGCATTTCCAAGTTCAAAAAGGCAGCATCCATCGGGCCCTGCCGCATCCACGTCAGGGCATCGTCAGTCGTCATGGCACTGATATAGTCACAGTCCGGTGCTACCCGGCACAGGATGCGGATCAGCGAATTGATCGCAAGCTGACCGTCATCCACAACCAGTATTTTCATAGCTTCACCCCCTATCTGCTTACGCAAAACAATTCCCCGCTGTTAGTTTAGCACGCCGCAAACTTTTAGGCAAGTTTTTTTCCGGAAAAACCCAAAAAAGAAACGTTTTCGCCCAGATATATGTCCATCTTCTCCTGTCTCTTCAAGACATTTCCGCAGCTTCGGTCGCCTTTTTCGACGAAATACCGGAGCATTGCGCGCCTAACTGATATATCAAATCAGTGCTCATTTGTCCCCGCTTCCCGCCGGAAAGTACGGCTTTTCCCCGACAAACACAAGGCCGCTGCACCGGTCTTGTGCAGCGGCCTTGTGAATAATTTGCGTTTGGCGTGCTCTGCGGCGCGCTCCAAACGTTTTTTCATGGGTTCTTCAATGGAGATCCAGCTCCGGCGGGACATCCAGCTGGTCGGAGACATATTTCCCGTTCTTTTTGCGCTGACGCACGCACTCGGTAAGCAGATATTCGATCTGCCCGTTCACCGAGCGGAAGTCATCCTCTGCCCAAGCGGCAAGGGCATCGTAGAGTTTAGCATTCAGGCGCAGGGGCACCTGTTTTTTCGGCTCTGCCATATCAGTACAGGCTGCCGCTGTTCACGATGGGCTGGGCATCCCGGTTGCCGCACAGCACCACCAGCAGATTGGACACCATTGCCGCCTTGCGCTCATCGTCCAGTTCCACTACCTTGTTCTCGTTCAGACGATCCAGCGCCATTTCCACCATGCCCACAGCGCCGTCCACGATCATCTTGCGGGCGTCAATGATAGCACTGGCCTGCTGGCGCTGCAGCATGACCGCTGCGATCTCCGGTGCATAGGCCAGATAGGTGATGCGAGCCTCCACCACTTCGATACCTGCCTCGGCCACGTTCTTCTGGATCTCGTCCCGGATGCGGGCAGCCACCACCTCAGAGGAGCCGCGCAGACTGCCCTCGTCGGCCACGCCGTCGCCGGTGGTATCCACGTTGGGAGAAACATCATAGGGGTACACCCGCACTACGTTGCGCAGGGCGCTGTCGCACTGCAGGGAGAGGTATTCCTTATAGTTATCCACGTTGAACACAGCCTTGGCGGTATCGGTCACGCGCCAGATGACCGCAATGCCGATCTCCACCGGGTTGCCCAGACAATCGTTGATCTTCTGGCGGGAGTTGTTGAGGGTCATCATTTTGAGCGAGATCTTCTTGCTGGTCGATTCTGCGGTCTGGGAATTGCTGTTACCTGCCTTAAGCAGGGCCGCCATGCCGGTTTCGCCGCTGTTCACATCGCCGCTCTGGCTCAGTTTGGTGCCTGCCGCCGGGTTGACGGCGGTGCAGAAGGGGCAGACCCAGTAGAAGCCCGGCTCCCGCAGGGTGCCTGCATAGTGGCCGAAAAGGGTGAGCACCAGCGCTTCCTGGGGCTTGAGCACCTTAAGACCGCAGAACAGGAAAATGCCTGCGATGAAGTACGCAATGGACAAGATCAGCAGCGGCAAGCCCAGAAGCATCCGGTCGTCCAGCAGAATGATGCTGTAGAAAAACAGCAGGACGGTAACAGCATAGCCCAGCAGGGTGAGCAG
>OODG01002130.1_pt1 | contig 12411 bp, 5 predicted proteins | sample 1671621 | NCBI WGS metagenome assembly OODG01 (sample SAMN06348175, study PRJEB24527) | human gut metagenome | biome: human gut; feature: ankylosing spondylitis patient; material: feces | host: Homo sapiens | place: China | collected 2015-10 | reverse complement strand
CCGCGTCGTCTCCCGCGAAGGGTGCCGACGGCGCGCTTTTTCGAAAGAAAGAGAGAGGGTTCATTCGGTTGTTTACACTAGGTGTTTCGGAATTCAAAATTATCCCATAAAACGACATAAATAACGGTATCGTTCGGGAAAGTAGTCGTGCAGGAGACTTAATCTGTTCAAAATAAGCGATATGATATTCTGTTCCGTCCGTAAAATAGTAGATGGAATTCCGATTTGTCGTGCGATACGCTCGCGACTTTTTGTCCGAACTCCGGTCGGTCCCTTGTTTGGCAAGCCTGCGGAAACGAAGGCGGGAATCTACTTTATTCGAAGCCGGCCGAAAGAGGAATCCGCTGCCTTCTAATATTTTGCAACGTAACAAGAACTCTATTTTTCTCTTGAGATTGAATTCGAAGCGCTTTATGGAATAAATTTGCAAACTGATAAATTGATAAACCCCGCTATCCCTGATCGTTCCATCCGGCATGATTTCGAAAAAGAACCGGACTTCGACCCAAATCTCACCCGCAATGAAAAAGTTACTTGCATCCTTATTCTTTGTCTTCACGACGTTGTTCACGTATGGACAGCAGTTTCATGTGGCATCCTATAATGTCCGGTATGCGAACCCGGCCGATGAACAACGAGGCAATGGGTGGAGCCAGCGATGTCCGGTCATCTGCAATCAGATCGCCTACGAGTCGTTCGACCTGGTCGGCATGCAGGAGGTTCTTAAATCCCAGTTCGACGACTTGTCGAACCGTTTGTCTCGTGACTACGGTTGTATCGGAGTCGGCCGCAACGACGGCAAAACGTCCGGCGAGTACGCTCCGATATTCTATAAAAAAGATCGCTTCATCCTGCTGGATTCCGGCTGTTTCTGGTTGTCGGAAACTCCCGATAAGCCGAGCGTGGGATGGGATGCGAAATATCCGCGTATTTGCAGTTGGGCACAATTGCAGGACCGAAACACCGGAAATACCCTGTACTTCCTGAATACGCATTTCGATCACGTCGGAAAGCAGGCTCGGAAGGAGAGCGCCTGCATGATCGTGAAGTGGATCCGCAGGCATTCGGACTGCGGAGAGACGATTCTGGTCGGAGACTTCAATGTGGATCAACGCAGCGAAAGCTACCGGGAACTCGTAAAGACTGGATTCCTGACGGACTCTTTCGAAGCGGCACCCATTCGCATGGCTGCCACCGGAACGGTCAACGGATTCGACCCGCAGAGATGGACCGGCCAGCGTATCGACCACGTTCTGGTCACTCGAGGCATCGAAGTCCTCCGCTACGGTTTGCTAACGAACCCCTATTGGTCGGTGGACTGCGCGGGAAATCGGGAAGCCCGCCTGCCGTCGGACCACTATCCCGTCAGCGTATACCTAACGATTCCGTAACTCACATCCGGTTTCCACGAGAAATTCACGGCAGATGTTCCGATCGACAATCCCCTATGAACTTTTAACGATATCATGAAAATATGAAAAATGCCATTACAACTCTTTTGACACTCCTCGTGCTGGTTTCGTGCAGGCCTCATCGTACCGGCTCGGGGATGATGTTCGAAACAGATTGTCCAAAAGTAAACGAAGCGTGGGAATTGGCCGTGAAGACGGTCCGTTACAATATTCGCGACAGCATTCTGGCGGCAGGTGCCGACTATGGCGGAGAGTGGACCCGCGATGTGGCCATCAATACATGGAACGGGACGGATCTGTTCATCCCCGAGGTGATGGAACGCTCCCTGTGGCATGTAACCGACGGGCGACGAACCGTCGGACATCAATATTGGGATAAGATCATTTGGGTGCAGGGAGCCTATTATCACTATCTGCTTACCCGCGATACGAATTTCCTGAAAGAAGCCTATATCTGCTCGCGCAATACGATGAAACAGCTCGAGACGGTGGCTTACGATCCGAGCTACGGCCTGTTCACGGGACCCTCGGTGTTCAACGACGGCATATCGGCATTCGAAGAACCCATTTACGATGCATCCAAACCGGACCTTTCGGGCGTCATGCGGCATAATACGCAGAATATAAAGTGTCTGAGCACGAACTGTGTTTATTATATGGCGTATCGGGCTTTGAACGAGATGCACCGGATATTAGGAGAAACCGAGCATGTCGAGTATGCAGGCAAAGCTGAAACATTGAAGGAAAATATCCGCCGAAATTTCTTCAGTCCGCGGGGAAAACTCTATTATGCTATCGACGAGCAAGGCGGAGTTCATAAGCATCAGGAGGCATTGGGAAATGCCTTTGCCATTCTCTCCGGTATCGTAACCCCTCTGGAAGGACACTTGACGCTGATTCGAAACGAAACGACCGAGTACGGAGTCCCTTCGATCACGCCGACATTCAAGCGATTTTCCAAAGAGCGTCCCGGACGGCACAACCGTTTGATCTGGCCCTTCGTCAATGCCTTTTATGCAGAAGCCGCCTTGGTGACCGGTGACTGGGATATTTTCGAACACGAATTCAGGGCGATGGCGGCCTTGGCGTTGGATGAAGATAAGGGAAATTACAATTTCTATGAGATATTCGATCCCGAAACAGGGAAACCGGAAGGTGGAAATCAGGCCGGCCGCGCCGTATGGCACTCCCGCCGCCACCAGACTTGGTCGGCGACAGGATACATGACTATGGTCTGTCAGGGTATCTGCGGCCTTCGTCCAAATCCGGACGGCATAGAGATACGGCCCTATCTGCCGAGAGGAATCAATCGGCTGTCTATCAAAGGACTAAAATTCGGGAAGATGACACTCGACATCGACTTGCAGGGACAAGGTTACCGAATCGTCGATTTCCGGGTCGACGGCCGGAAATCCGCGAATCATTTCATCGCGGCGGACGAGACAGGACGGCGACACATCGAGATCCGGTTGGATCGGCCTCGATTCCCGTGATCGCGCCAACCCTACACGCGTCTGCCCGAAAGCGGTACGGAGAATCCTCCGCACCGCTTTTTCTTTGCCCGAAGGTAAAGAACGCTCATACGGCCGTTCGATTCTGAAATATCCCGCAGCATTCCCTTTTCCCGTTCGGATCACTTGCTCGTGCCGACACGTTCTCCGCCGATCTTTCGCACCCGGATTTCGAAATCATCGCGTGAGACGAGTGCGCAATTGCGCACTTTCGTGCGATAATTATATACGGTAGAGATCGAGCAGCGCAGGAACGAAGCGATCTTGGCACTATCGGTAATACCCAGCCGCAGTAACGCGTAAATGCGAAGTTCCCTGTTCAAAAGATGCCCGGATTTGGGAACGATCTGTTCATCTTTTTTCAACAGGGCATTGAAATCGGAGACGAAATTGGGATACATCCCCAAAAATATGTTGTCGAAATGGGTATACAGTTCGTCTATTTCATGTTCGATCAACCGGTTCGATTTCAATTGCTTGAAAAGTTCCTCCATTTGCCGGTTTACAGCCAGCCTGTTCAACGATTTACGGTAGGTTTCGAATTTGTCGATGTAGTTCGAATGCAGGTCGAAGAATTGAGTGATATACTGTTCCTTGACCATATTCGATTCGGTAAGCAGACTATTCGTTTCGATGATTTCCCGGTTTTGCTCCGTCAGTCGGACATTGCTCTCGGAGAGTCGCTCCTTGATCTTGGATATATTTTTCATCTGTTTGAGGATCTGAGCGATAAGCAAAATAAGAGATAGGGACAACAAACTGATGAGTAGTAGCGACCACTGAAGGTTGTGTTTTGCAGCGGCCTCTTTATCGCGAAATGCGGCGTTGACCATCGTATAAAACTCCGCCATTTGCGTGGTACGAACCTGCGCACCGCCGAATACGGCATCCTCGATGGCAGACTGGGCATATTTGAAAGCCCGTTTCTCATCGCCTGCGTCGAAATAGATAAGTGCTAGATTTTGAAGGGCGGAGGTCTCCTTGATAGCGCACCGGATGTCCGTTATGGCAGAAATCGTGTAGTATTTCTTGGCCAGATCGAGTCGGTTCATCCGTTGGTAGAGTTTGGCCAGCTGATGATTCGAACTGGCATAATCGGGAGTGTCTTTCGGCGTTTGAGCGAGAAGGTCCGCAAGTATCCTTTCGGCAAGAGCGTAGTTCGGCGGATCGCCGCTGTTCATAAGCTGTGTCACGCGATTCGAACGATACGTTCTGGATCGGGGAGCAGCTGTTTTCATTAGCGAATCGCGTAGCGCCGTCTTGATATCATGGTATTTGTTCGAGCTGGCCAGACCGTAATGGTCGTAAAATTGGATGCAGACTTCGTAATACCTGCTGAGCATCTCTTCGGGGAGCTGCGAAGGATCGATCGATTTCAGAACCGCCTGGGAGTCGATATACCGGCCGGAGAAAGAGTATAACGGCGCCAGTTGCAGCAGCGATTGATATATTTTTCGAGAGGATTTGAGTTCGCGAGCGATTTCGAGATTCCGCTCGACGTAGCGCACCGCCGAATCGAGGATGTATTTTCGGTACTCCTCATAGAGTTTCAGATTTATATCGTACTCATGTTCTGCGGAGAGCGAATCCGCTCGAAGCATCCGTTTTGCCTCTTCGATCGTTCGGTCTTTTTCCCGGATGAATGATACCTTGTTGTCGATAGCATGATCCAGGCAATCGGTCAGTTCGTCCGGCTTTTCACCGTAACAACCTGAAAGTCCGGATAAACATATCAGCAAAACTACGTGAAAGAATCTTGTTTGTGCTGACGACATACCGAGCTTCATATCTTAGGAGTTTATATTTGATGTCATCAGTATTTCATTAAAATCAGGACACTGATGAACTGATTTGACAAATCTACTGCAATATCTGAAAGATGTTTTAGTACCTGGTAGGGGCTCTTCTCAATTATACAAATTCAATATGCTTTGACAAATTTACTAACTTCAATGAGAATAATCGTATCTGATATAAGATTTATGTAGTTTATAAAGACGGTTCCCGACAATCAATCTATTTAAAACTTGATTTAAAGGCTTCATAAATCTCATCAAGTGAATAACCGGGTATGAGAGACCACCAGAAAGAGTTGCTGTGCCCACTTCCTTCACCATCTTCGGAAGGATAAACGATAACCGGAGGGATCATCACACTCGTCGAATCACGGGCCTCTATTCCATCGAGATCGATCAACCGGATCGGATTATTCCCGCAGAAAACATACGGGCTATGGTATTGCTGCAAGGGATCTTGCGAGAGCCACCGTCCTCGTTCTCGGTCGTACATTCGGGCGCCGTAGTCCGAGAACGGCAGGCCGGCGAACGATTGATCCTCCTTTCCATTGAAGCGGTCTCGGTTATCCGAGACAGGCATCGAAGGCGTTACCCAGCGTTTTCCGAAAGGATAGTAGTCGTTGCGTTCGAGAACCTCGCACCCCGAATTTACGACCGCGCGCACACTGCCCAGATGATCCGTCAGGAAATAGCGAACCTCGGTTTCATCGTCGACCGTTCCCACGATCCGCCCGCCGCCGAACGGCGTACTCTCGAATACTCGATCCGGTTGGGAACTTTCATCCGTACGATATGTAAAAGAACCTCGATACGAGAAACCGCAGCCGTCGCCATTCATGCCTGTGAGCTTCGTACCATCTGCAAGGTACGAATATTTCGCGACAATCGTATCGTTCCGCATGGCTTTTTCTAACAGATTCAGACTGTTGTATGCAAAATCCGTTTGCAGTTCCATGTCGTATGTCAGATTGCCGTTGCGGTCGTGCGCATAACGTGAATGCAAGATAATCCCCGGATCGACAGGATGTACGACCACACTCGTGTCGATGATAACTCCGGCAGCCAACGCAGAGGCTCCATTGTCCGCCATAGCAGCTCCAGGAACTACGATAGCCGGACCGCCAGGCTGACTATCGATTTCATCCCATGCGATCACCTTGTCTTTCTCCATCCGGTCGAGCCGGTTGCCGGTGTAGGTATAACGGCGATTGCTGCTCTGCTCGCCGTTCTCATAGCGGATCATCGTCAGCAGGTTTCCATTGCGGTCATAGGTAAGGAAACGTTCGACATTCTGCTTGTTCAATTCCCCGTTCACATACTGAGTCGTATTCGTCAGCCGCGACAGGTCGTCGTAAGTGAATTCATACCGGTTCTGCGGGCCGTCGCCGGACGGGTCTCCCTTGTGCTGCCACTGCCACGAGGTGATATTTCCCGTATAGGAGTGTCCGAGCGACATGTCGAACAACTCGCTGCTTTTCTTGGTCAGCCAGCTTCGGATGTCGTATTCCGACTGTTCAGCGATCGCCGACGTCCCCTCGCCCAGACGCCGCGCAGCAAGCCTTCCCAGCTCGTCGTACTCGTAGTAGACAACAGCCTCCTCGCCGCCGTTCACCTGTGTCGTCTCGCTTAATAACCGCCCGCGATCGTCGTAGGTGAAGGTGCGGTCGATGTCGTCGGTCTTGCCCGCGCGGGTGTAGCTTTCGCGCTGTGCGATGAGGTTTCCCACGAAATCGTAGCGCTGCGAGGTGCAGAGGATGCCGTCCTCGGTGTCGCGCTCGACGGTCTGGATCACGCGTCCCTTGTAGTCGTAGTAGCAGGCGCGCTGGTGATAGCCCGAGATCGTATCGTTGGCCAGCACAGCGAGTTTCTCGTAGGTCAGCGAACCCGTGGCATTGTCGTAGCGCAGCGATTCACCGTCCGTGGCCGTCAGACCTTCGATCGGCTGGAAATCGAGCCCTGCCGCCTGCACCTCCGATGGATAGGTGTCGTAAACATATTTCCGCAACGGTACCGAAGAGCTCAAATAGGGCGGTTCGACAGATTTGATCGGCTCACCGATTATTTCGACGAGCGGGCGTACGGGCGTCCATTCGATTTCGGCGGCGAGGCTCTGCTCCTGCACCCGTCCCAGTGCATCGTACGAATAGCTTATCCACTGCTTCTTCGCACGGAGGTTGCCGTCCTGCGACACTCGAAGACGGTCTCCTTCGTCGTAGCGCATATACTCCGCCTCGCGTCCGGGCATCCGTTTCTCGACCATGAGGCCGCGATCGTTGTAGGTGTAGACGTAGCAATACTTTTCGGCGAAATCGTCGTCGACGGGGACTGTCAGCGAATCGCTGAGCAGGTAACTGCCTTCGGGCGTGATGACCCACCGCAGCCGGCCGTAGTCGTCGTAGACGGAGTAGGTGTCGATCGGTTCGTCGTCATCGAACGTGCGGCTCAGCAGCGTCCGCCCCAGTCCGTCGGTGAAGCTCTGCACGACATGGCCGTCGGGATCGGTCGTCACGGTGCATGAGAGCGTTCCGGCGTCGTGGCACCCCTCGCAGACCAGTTCGCCGTCGACGCCCACTGCGAGCCATCGCACCTCGTCGGTGTCGTTTGTCCGGTAATCGAACTCGGTGTAGAGGACCTCGAAGTCTTTCATGTAACCGGGCAACGCCTGCTTGCGTACGCGCCCGAGCGGCGACGCCTCGTAGACCTTCTCCGTGAAGGAGCGCTGCGCATCGGCCTGTCCATACAATGTGCCGTAAAATGCCTGCTGGTTCGTCAGGGCCGACGCCTGTTTCCGTCCGCCACTCGACCGAGCCGCATAAGAGAGGTAACTTTTGGCGTCTTCACGCAGCAGCGCGTCATAACCGATCGGCGTTACCAGATCCCGACCGTCAGGCGATGCTGCGATCTGAATCGCCTGTTCGGGCAATCCCAGCCCATTGTAATAGGCGACATCGGACGCCGCCGGCTTGTCGCCGTTGAAGGTTCTGGTCAGAATCCAGTTCTCGTCTTTGTCGAGAGCCAGTATGCCGTCGTCATACCGGGCGCCGTCGAGTTCCTTTTCGTCACGGAGCCCGTTCTCTTCGTAGGCCGCCGTGACGTGGTAATATCCGGTGGCTTTCGGGGCGTACAGCGTGATGGTCTCTCCGTTGCCGAGCACGGTCTCCTGTTCGATTCCGTCGCGATAGAGCGTATAGACCACGTCGGGTTGAGAGTTGCCGATATTTGCCACGACAACGGAGGCTGTTTTATCGTAGTGATAGACGACAGGAAGTGTTCGTACTGAGCCACCTCCGGACTGATGTACTTCCATAGCCATATTGTCGTCGAAACGCAAATTCGTATAACTGCGTATCGTCGCATTCGAGAGGTTGGGCGGACAATAGATCTCCAAATAGAGTTTCCCTAAATTTTCGTCGTAACCATAAGAGATACGCATATGTGGATTCCATTGGCTTGAATCTCCCGAATTGTAAATTGCGAACGGCGCATCGAAGAAGGAAATGTCCGCAAGATCGTCGACTGGATACATCGTACCGTCCTTCCAATATCGGGTCAGTGTGTATCGATATACGCCGCCGTCGGGATCGGCTGCGAGAACCTCTTCGCCGGCATTGTAGACATACTCGAATGCCTCGTAGTACTTGATTGAAAAGTCCGAATCCGGGAAGTCGAACCGGTACGTGCCCGGAGTAGAGATGCGATAGGTATAGTCGCCACCCGTACCGAGGAAGAAGTCAGTCTCCTCCTCGGAATCGTCCTCGTAGGTCCGCCATAGGAAATAGCTCTTGTCGAACTCCGTGTCGTGCAGATGAATTTCTGCGGACTGCCCCGGACAGATGTAGAAACAGCGGTCGGCCGGCCAGTCGACGGACGGATACGAATACTGGGGTTTTTGCTTGATATAGACGTGACTGGCATAAGTGCCGAAAGCCACCGTGCGTTCGCCGCTCGTGGTGTTGGGATCGAGTTGGAGTTCGACCAGATAGGTTCCTGTTTCGGCGTTGTCGATATACAGGACGCGAACCCAGCGGATCCCATTATCCAGAAGTTGGCGGTTCATCTCCTCGACGGCGTTGCCCGGCGAAAACTCGTCGCCGTCTTCGGCAACGATCGTATAGGACGTATCGTCCCAGGACAGCGAGACCTGCTCCGAGGGCGGTGTTCCGAGATTCGGATGCCAGATCAACTGGGCGAAGGATACGTGCATGCCCGCTACTGCGAGAGCAAGCAACAGATATAGCTTTTTCATGAGTGATTCAGATTTACCGGTTTTCCGTAGCAAAATGATAATCATAAGATTGGACTTGTTCGCCCTTACCGTCTTTGACCGAGATCAGGCGGCCGAACGCATCGTACTCGTAGGTGGTTTCACGTCCCGAAGGATCGGTCATCGAGGCCATCCCCACCAGCGGGATGTATGTCGCCGTGGTGACGTGCCACTCCTTGCGGCTGGTTCGCAGGCCGTCGAGCGCCGCAAGATCGCCCTCCGACAGCACGACCGAGGTACGGATACGCTCGACGGTCGCCGCACCCAAGGCGGTCGTCACCTCGTCGTATGCGGCGTTGCGGATTTCGGCCACGAGGTACTGACCCTTGTAGCCCCACAGATAACAGATCGGAGGCTGTCCCACGGCCTGCACCTCGCAGATGTTGCCGTCGGCGTCGTAGCGCAGCGACGCCCGTCCGATGTAATGCGTGTCGGGCGTATAGGCGCCTTTCCCGTCCGTAGAGCTGCGGTTCGAGAAGCGGAACGATGCGGGCGAGAGGTCGAGCGAAGCCAGCGTCGAGAGGCTGTCGAGACGCCCGTAGAGATCGTAGCGGAACGTATCGCCGTGCGTGACGGTCTCGTCGGTATAGACGACCCGTTCGAGCGGGAGCGAGAGGAGGTTGCGATCAAGCATCGTCTGCACGCTCGACGGCAGGTAGTCTTCGGCGTAGAGCGTCCGCTCGGTGACGGTTCGGCCGTCGGCGTAGGTCGTCTCCTTGCGGCTGGCGGTATAGGGATTCGTGTCGTAATAATAGTTCGTCCGTCGGCGCAGGATGCGTCCGTCGTCTTCGCGCTGCTCGATAATCTCCTCCGAAAGCTGCATACAACCCACGTCGATGGCATTGTAGGAGTAACTATATGTATTTTTATTGTCGTCGTAGGGTGAAGTTGTCAACCGAGGTTGTTCCCGTAAGGAGCCATTCGCTTCGATCTGTACATGCCGGGTAGTTGGCCAGACACGTCCTCTGAAAATTTTCTTAGCCGAGAGATACGGCATATAGGTATAATCTCTGCGGACGAGCCATTCGAAACGACCGTCGACATACTTGTATTGGATGACGGAATCGAGACTTCCTTGATGCCAAGATTCCATTTCCATGGGATAGGGACTTCCGGGGAGTGCTATTGCGGGGCGATTCAGCGAGCCCTCGAGCGGCGGATCGAGCGTATATTTGTAGACGGTTTTTCCGGACAGAACTCCACCTTCGCTTTGGTATTCGGCCACCTCGTCGTACTGGACATGGCTCCCGTCGTCGTAGTTGGTGCGATACGTCGTATGAGGATAATATGTCCTGCAACGTAACCGCAGGGTGTTCGTTGTCGCTCCATTGTACGTCTCATAATAGACGATCGTCTGTAAGGTATGGCAATTACCCTGTTCCTCGCTCGTGTCGGGTTCATGACGAATGATGCCGTTGCCGCTTTCATTGGCTCCGTATTCGTAGTGTGTCTGTTTGAGCAACATACTGTCACGATCGAACGCACGGATGTCCCGAATACGGTAACTCGAGATATAACGGTTTATGCCTGAGCGATCGCAGAACTGGTTGTGGTCGCAGTGGAACTCCGTATAGCCGCCTGTGGGATAGGTAATCGTAAGCAGTTTTTTGGGGGCTGCCGTATAGAGATAAATCTCGGATGTATAGTACGACGGAATATATTTCTCATATTCCGAAAGAGGCGTATCGATCAATCTGTTACCGTGACGGTCTCGGGGTGAGCTGCCTTTCTCGATCGTCGTATAATGGCGTGCAATAGCAGGAATTCCGCGGTCGTAGCTGCCCATACGCGCATGTCCCCAGAAATCCGAGAAAGAATCTCCGTAGTGCATCGCTCCATACTCGAATCGATAACGTTGAGCGTCGATCGTCAGTGCGTTCAGGTAACGGCCGTACATCATGGCCAAATTTTCGTCGAGGTAATACCCCGTATCGATGGATTGTGTCAGCAGGATCGTCTTGCGCAGCACGCCTTGCAGATCGTAAACCTCGATACGTGTCAGAATGGGCCTGCGAATCGCTGTGCGATTGGAGTTGTATTGTTCGTAGACGAATTGCAGGGAACCGCCGCGGAATTCGATTCTGTCGATGTAATGGGTGTGTATCGTATTGAGGACTTTGCGGGCAAATTGTGCGCTTTCATCCTGTTCGGGCGCAGTTTCCATCTCCCAACCGTCGGCAATTTCATTGTCTCCTCTCAGAAAATAATCGCACGAAGTATTCATTCCGTAATGCAGCTCCTGCCGGGGCGTTCGAGCCAGCGATTCAAACATTGAAGAGCCGGAACCTGAAATCTCGGCATCGTCGTACAAATCGTGCGATCCCTCCAATTGTCGAACCAGATTGGATTCATAAGGTAGGTACGAGAAGGTGATCGCATCGCTGCCGTCGGCACTCTCGATACGAGTGCATTTCCATGCAGTCGGTGCCGGAGCCTCCATCGCGTTGAAATCTCGCACCCAATCGACGTACTGCGATGAGAAACTGTATTTTGTTCCGTCACTACCCACGATACTAAAATCTGTATTCCCGTTGCGGTTCGCATAATCGATCCTATCGCCGTTCATCGGTACGGTCGTCGGCCCCAGCTCTTTCTCGATGTAGAATGCACCGCTGCTACCGAGAAGCTTATAGTAAAACTTGTCGGGCTCTTCGTCTATATTCTTAATCCACATCGAAAAGAGATGTTGATCCGAAGGAACGATTTCGGGAGTATTCTTGTCGATATTGGTGTAGGATGTGCCCGTAGACAGATAACCCGAGGCGTGAAAATCATCACGGCCGTTGATGATGCGCGAGACCTGCAAGTCGCAGCTCAGCGACCATCCTGCGCCGGCCGCGCCGGCGAGCTGGTTCACGCGCGTGAAGTCGTCGAGGTGGAAACTCAGGTTCACGGGCAGCTCCAGCGATCCCGATCTGACGGTGTAGAGCGGGATCGAGATTTCGGGAATTCCCGTGCGGTGCGAAACGGGATAGTCGATGTACTTCATCATCGACACCGCCGACGGCGGATAGAAATGGACGTCCGTCAGATCGGACGTCTCCTGCGCCTGTACGGACGTCGCTCCGAGAAACAGGAACGACACGGCGCAACATACAAAGGCCGGATGCTTCATAGCCGAAAGAATTTAGGTTAGAATGAGAATGTGTATGGAGTTCGGTTCGTAAACCGGAAGATGCGCCTTGAACAAAGATAGGGAATCTTTTCGGAAAAAGAGGATGAAATAGCAATGACAGAATTTTCGCAAACTGTTACTAATCAATTCGTTGAAAAATAAAAATCTTACATTTTCCTTACAGACCGTCCAAAGCGTAAAATCGCACTCTTCATTTCCGCTTTTCAGCACGGACGGCAGGCCGTGATAAACGGAAATAGGCGGACTTGTCGATCCGCCTACTTCTTCGCCAACAGATGCCGCAGCGCAGGGT
>OODG01002114.1_pt1 | contig 12472 bp, 6 predicted proteins | sample 1671621 | NCBI WGS metagenome assembly OODG01 (sample SAMN06348175, study PRJEB24527) | human gut metagenome | biome: human gut; feature: ankylosing spondylitis patient; material: feces | host: Homo sapiens | place: China | collected 2015-10 | reverse complement strand
GGCGATAAGAGAAACGTGGATTAAAAAGCACCGATAACTTCGGACTAATCTGAACATTGATTTTGGTATTCATATTAGTACGGCGAACACCGGAACTTGCTACGATACCACTTTCATCATGATGAGTCAGTGAAGTGCTGAAACGTAACTTTTCACTCCCCCCTTTCACTGTCAGATTATACATCTGAGAAAGAGCAGAACCACCCATAATCTCATCTTGCCAGTCATGAGTCACTGCATTCCGATAAAGATCCATATCGTTCGGGTTACCGAAATCCTCGCGGAACTGATGTACTTTAGAGTTACTGCCTATCGTATAATCCTGCTGATAACGGACAAACTCATAAGTATCCAACAAATCAACTTTCCCTGCTAATTGTTTGAACTGTGCATAGGTGTTAAATTCCACTTGGATTTTACCGGCACTTGCCGATTTGGTCGTTACCAGCACAACCCCATTACCTCCCTTTGCCCCATAGATAGCTGTAAGGGAAGCATCTTTCAACACATCAATAGACTGAATATCTGTCGGAGGTATATCATTAATGTTATCTGCAATAAAACCATCGACAACAAATAGCGGATTACTGTTATCACCACTCAAAGAGGTACCGCCACCGCGAATACGGATATTAATATCTGCACCAGGAGCACCATCAACCGTCGTTACCTGTACGCCGGCAATCTTACCTTGCAGTGCTTCTCCGGCTGATGCCACAGGAACAGCTGCCAATTTAGCACCTGAGATTGAACCAACGGACCCCGTCAAGTCCCTACGTGCCTTGCTGCCACCATAACCGATGACCACAACTTCATCAAGTGCCTGCGAATCATCCTTTAGTGTAACTGACAAATCCTTTCCGGCAATTGCATCCACTTCTTGGGTTTCCATACCGATATAAGAAATCACCAGTTTCTTACCCTTACCAACAGATATCGTAAACTGACCATCCAAATTGGTGGTAACACCATTAGAAGTATTACCTTTTTCCACTACAGTGGCCCCGATAACGGTCTCTCCCTGCGAGTCTTTCACAGTACCTTTTACTGTAATGTTCTGAGCGAACACTCCGACAGGCACCATTAATAGCAGCGCCAATAATAGGAGTAATCTACTTTTCATCTTTCCATTTTTTTGTTTCATGATAGCATTACTTGGTTAAACAATAACTAAATTATTTATAAGCTTTTATTTAAAAACATTAATTTATTAAGGTATAACTAATTACAAAGCATCAAATAGTTTTTACAGCTATTACATTAAAGAATATCCAAAAACGAGAAGTTTTCACTTTTACCGAAACGAAAGACATTACTTGCGTAAAGAAAGCACATAGGTTGAGGACAAAACCATACTTTAATTTTCCTATTTCATATTCCGCAAAACAATAATTTTTCATCAGTGCATTTTTCATATTCAGAGTATTTTTCATATTTTGTTGCAAAATTCAGAAATACCAACACAGTTAAGGGGGAAAAATTATCGCAATAGGTGGAAACGAATGTTCACAATGTTTAAAAACAGCTTTCTGGGTAGTCACAAGCCCGATAATACACCTAAGGAAACAAATATTCCACATAGCTATATAATAATTACACATCCATGCTTCCTTTACCGAAGTGCTGAAAAATCCACCTACATTTACTATCAGAATACATAGTAGTAAAACAGATAATTTATATCTTTGCAAAGCAGTTACAAATTAGTCAATACTATGAAAAAGTGCATTATACTACAAATCAATTATTTAATATTGATTTGTCTTTTTATCCCCTGTGTAGCCATTGCACAACCGATTTGCCAAATTCAACGTTTCTCCGCTTACAACGGATTGGCACAAAGGTCTGTCACCAATATCCTGCAAGATTCAAAAGGGTTTATCTGGTTTTCCACTTGGAATGGCTTAAATAAATTCGATGGATACACTTTCAAAAACTATAAAGCATTTCCGGGAGACGGATGTACTTTAACCAGTAATCGTTTAGCCAAAATCACACAGACACAAACCTGTGACATCTGGTGTCAGACTTATGACTTACGAATCTATCTATTCGATAGCCGCCGGGAAAAATTCATAGATATCTTACGCCCTTATGAAAACGAAAAACAGCAGACCTACGCTGTACAGAACGTCTATACATTACCCAAAGGCGTCAGTTGGATCGTATGTGATCGTGGAGCATTCCGTATTGACGAACAAGCGTACAAGGCTCAGGAAGGAGAAGGAATAACCTTATATAATATCGAAGAGAAGAACCTGAAAGGGGATCAAATAATCACTATTTTTCAAGATAGCGATGGGGACGAATGGATATTAACCAACAAAGGAATTTCAATCATTGGCAAAAAGAAAATAGAATCTGATATTCCATTCAAGAATATCAAAGAAGATAATGGCAATATATATCTAGTATCTGCCAACAACCAGTTAGTGATATATCTACCCCAGACACAGCAACTTCAGTTTCATGAAATGCCCTTTTCAACCTCCAATGCTATCAATTCTATCAGTAGACTGGGAAAAGATAGCATAGGACTGTGCACAAATAATGGACTCTATATTTACTTTGCGGAAAATCAAAGATACAGATTAATAGATCCCCGCACTCCTACCAATCCCTCTACCGAAGTTTTATCCGTATTCAGAGACAGTTTCGGCGAATTATGGTTATACTCCGAAATGCCCGGAGTAGTGCGTTATAACTTAGAGACAGAAGAGAAACAACATTATATTACTCCCAAAGAGGATCTGCCAAAAGCCGAACGATTAAGTCGCGACCTGATATTCGAAGATAAGCAAGGAACATTGTGGATGGTTCCACATAGAGGTGGCTTCTCCTATTATGATCGAAAGAACAAACAACTGAAGCCCTATTATACTGATTATAATAATCCTGATACAAAATTCAATCCCGTCATTCTGAATTCTTTTTTAGATCAGCAGGGAAATCTCTGGATATGTAATCACTGGGACGTTACAAAAATCTCATTTTCTACCTACGCATGTTCACTACAAGCCATAGATGCCAGCTTTGAAACACGCGCTTTCTTGATAGATGAAAAAGATGAGCTTTGGACAGCCAGCAAAAAAGGATATGTACGAATTTATCAGCCGGATGGAAGTTTAAAAGGATATTTGACTCCCGCAGGAACCATCAGTTCACAACCTATTTCTTTCCAAAAAAACATCTACTGCTTTATGGAAGATGAAAATGGAGTTATTTGGATGGGAAGTAAGTTGGATGGGCTTTTCCAATTAGAAAGAACCGGTAATGATCATTTTCAAATACGTCAATTTACTCATCAGGAAGACAACCCGTATAGCCTGAGCCATAATAGTATCTATAGCATCTATCAGGATCATCAAAAACGTATCTGGATAGGTTGTCATGGTGGAGGACTGAATTTACTGGAAAAGACACCTGAAGGGGAAATCCGCTTCATACATAGCGATAACCAACTGAAAGGATATCCCAAAGAACATTTCTCCAAAGTCCGCTATATCACTGAGGTCAATCAGGCGATTCTTGTCTGTACCACAGAAGGGTTACTAACCTTCTCCAATGAATTTAAACAACCGGAAGAAATCAATTTCTACCGTAATCTCCGCAGTCCCAATACAGTTTCCAGTCTTAGCAGTAATAATGTGACCTATGTTTACACAGATAGCAGAAATACAACTTACATCCTTACATTTACCGGAGGAATCAATAAAGTCCTTTCTGAAAATCTTTTAAGTGAACACATCGAATTTAAACCTTATACGACAAAAGATGGCTTACCATCCGACCTCGTCCAGTCTATGATAGAAGATAAAGAAGGAAGTTTATGGGTAATTTCGGAAAATGCACTTACCCGTTTCAATCCGGAAAAGGAAACATTTGAATATTATGATAAAAAGTACATGCAACAAGAGCTTTACTTTACAGAAGCGGCTCCTGTGCTGGAAAATAATCAATTGCTATTAGGAACAGATATCGGAATACTCAAAATTAGTCCTGAACATCTTCAGAAAAGTAATTATGCCCCTCCCATTGTATTCACCGGATTTAAAATACAAGGAACCTCCCAGGATTTAGATATCAATGATCTGGAAGAACTAAGGCTGAAACCATCCGAACGCAATGTTACTTTTCAATTTGCAGCTTTGGATTATGTAGCGCCTGAATCAATCAGCTATGCTTACCGTCTGAAAGGATTGGAAGAAAAATGGAATGAAGTGGATAACAGCCGTTCAGCCAGCTATATCAACCTTCCTCCGGGAGAATATGAATTGCAAATACGTTCTACCAACAGCGACGGAGTATGGATGGAAAAAGCACGTATCCTGCCTATAACTGTACTTCCAACCTTTTGGGAGACATACTGGGCATGGATTCTGTATGTCGTATTATTCGTGTTATCCACAGCAACTATCGTCTATATCATTCTCTACATATACCGGTTACGTCATCAGATAAATATTGAACAACAACTGGCAAATATAAAATTGCGCTTTTTCACCGATATTTCGCATGAATTACGTACTCCGTTAACACTCATAGCCAGTCCGGTTAGTGAAATTCTGGAACACGAAACTCTCACAACCAATGCCCGTAAACATTTAACCCTGGTGCACAAGAATACGGAGCGTATGTTGCACTTAGTAAACCAGATATTGGATTTCCGGAAAATAGAGAATAAAAAAATGAAAGTGCTGCTGGAAAAGACAGATGTCCTCAGCCTATTACAAAAAGTAATGGATAACTTCCGCCTTATTGCTGAAGAAAAGAATATCAATTACCAATTGGAAACAAACCAGGAAGCTATAGAAACCTGGATCGATCAGGATAAGTTTGAAAAAATCATTTTTAATTTGCTATCCAATGCATTCAAATACACTCCGGCCAATAAGTCTATTACCGTCATTGCCAATGTGGAAAGTAGCAGATTAATTGTTTCCATAAAAGACGAAGGCATTGGTATCGATCTTCAAAAACAGCAAACACTTTTCCAACGCTTTGAAACATTGGTAAAATTCAACATATTGCAGCCCTCGTCAGGCATAGGACTATCACTTGTCAAAGAACTGATAGAACTACATTGTGGCAACATTGAAGTAAAAAGTCAACCCGGTGTAGGCAGCGAGTTTACCGTTATATTTCCAATGAATCAAAAAGTTTATGAGGGAAGAGAAAATACAGAGTTTATATTGAATGACGGAAATTCAGTCCCCGCTGAAAAGAAAAATGAAATAAGACCCATGGTTGAAATAGCTTCAATGGCCGACATTACTCCTTCAGAGACAGCCAAAGAACCAAATCAGATATCGAATGAAGAAGACCCTGTATCCATCTTAATTGTCGAAGATAACGTAGAGCTAAGAAACTTCTTATCAGATATCTTGTCAGAAAGTTATCGGGTACTCACCGCCACCAATGGACAAGAAGGATTGGACCAAGCCCGGGAATATATTCCCGATCTGATTATCAGTGACATTATGATGCCTGCTATGGATGGCCTTGATATGGTAAAGAATATTAAGGAGAACAGAGAAATATGTCACATACCTATCATTCTGCTTTCTGCCAAATCATCGCTGGATGATCGCATATCAGGACTGGAACAAGGGATAGACGATTATATCACCAAGCCCTTCAGTGCAACGTATCTAAAAATTCGTATCAAGTCTTTGCTTCACCAGCGTAAAGAATTGCAGGAAATCTACTGGAAAGCATGGTCGGAAAAATTAAACAATACCCAGGAAACCACTCTGGAAGAGAAACTGACTCCCTCGCAACCTCAGATCATTTCATACGATGAGCAGTTCATGCAGCAAGTGATGCAAGTAATGGAAGAGCAAATGGAAAACTCGGAGCTTACAGTCGACGAATTTGCCCAGTTACTGAATTTAGGACGTTCTGTCTTCTATCAGAAACTAAAATCTATCATCGGTCTGTCTCCCGTGGACTTCATACGCGAAATTAGGATTAAACGTGCCGTACAATTAATAGACAGCGGAGAATATAACTTTTCACAAGTGGCTTACATGACAGGCTTCAACGATCCTAAATATTTCGGAAAGTGTTTCAAAAGACAAATGGGAATGACGCCTTCGGAATACAAAGAAAATAAAAGAGATGATAGTTGAATATTTCAGCTATCATCTCCTCATAATTTTACCGAATGGTAAATGCCCGTGATAATAAACTCTTCTCACAGGAAGTACCTCCTATCATAACAGTATAATTTCCCGGGCAAACTCTCATTGTATTGCTCTGTTCATCCCACCATTCCAACTGGGTATCATCCAAAGAAAATTTAACCTCAACCGTCTTTCCTGCCGGAATACGCACACGCTTAAAAGCACGCAACGTTTTAACCGGTCCCTCTGTATCATCCATTTTTTTGAGATAGACCTGTACCACTTCATCTCCATCCCGACTCCCTGTATTAGTTACAGGAATCACCAGGTTCAGATTTTGACCGGCAGCAATTTTATCATCATTCATTTTTAACTTTCCATATTTGAATGTAGTATAACTAAGTCCATGACCAAATGGGAACAAAGGAGTCTCTTTCATGTACCTGTAGGTCCTTCCGGTCATATTATAATCCTCAAAATCCGGAATTTGAGCCAGGTTATGATAGAATGTCAATGGTAATTTTCCAGCCGGATTGTAATCGCCGAACAAAACTTCGGCAACAGCCTGGCCACCAGCTTGCCCAGGATACCATGCTTGCAGGATAGCCTCACAATTCTGACTTTCCGGCTCCAAAGCTATAGCTGCACCGGAGAAATTAACAAACACAATCCGTTTTCCTGCAGTTTTCAAAGCCTCAACAACACGTCGCTGTACAGCCGGCAACTCGATTTCGGTGCGATCTCCTCCCCTGAAACCAGCTGCATCAACAGGCATTTCTTCTCCTTCCAGTGCCGGAGAGATACCACCCGCAAAGATAACTACATCTACATCTTTGATACGCTCCAACAATCCTTTCACATCTATCTGAGCATTTACTCCCATATCAAAGCTAAGATTTGCCGTTTTGTCAAAATGACGATACTTTAATAAAATATCATAAGACTTTCCCGATTCTGCCTTCAACGTATAAATGGAAGTCATTTGCTTCACGGCTCCTTCGTCTTCCTTAACCAGTTTACCATTAATATAAAGTTCATAGGCGCCTCGCATCTGAATACGAAAAACAACGTCTTCTGTTTTTTCCGGATGAAATACAGAACGATATTCAGCAGAAAATCCTCTTAAAATAACTCCCGGTGCAAAAGGAGCAGCCCCATTAGTATTAAATAAGAATGGGGTGGATTGCTGAACTTCCGTAACAGCCTCCCCTGTAAAGGTATTATTATTCCAATATGTTGAATGAAAACCGTTTCCTTCCGAAGTAGAACATTTGTTGAATAAGCTAATGAACAAAGTACTATCCGTGTGTCCGCAAACCGGCTCATAAATAAGATTAGAAGTTGGCAGATAACGCTGCATACCTTCAAGCAAAGTAATGGTATGCGAAGGTAGCCCATTATAATTTCCCCATTGCATAACCGAATCATTTGCATTAGGACCTATTAATGCTATTTTTGCCTGTTTACTCAATGGAAGTATATTATTATTATTTTGCAACAATGTCATGGTTTCACGCGCCATCTGCAATGCCAACTGACGATGTTTGGGTGAGTCCACAACATCCGAAGAAATCCCTGTCCAGACATTCTCGTCCATTTCTCCCAACTCAAAACGAGCTTTCAACAAACGTTTCACTGAAATATCTATCTGATTTTCAGTAATAAGTCCAGCCTTTACTGCATCCGGTAAGGATTTATAGCTATTTCCACACTCAACATCCGTGCCATTTAAAACAGCATCTGCCGAAGCACTGGCAGCATCAGGATGCGTCTCATGCTTTCTTTTTTGCCAGAAATCCGATACTGCCCCACAATCTGAAACAACGACTCCGTCGAAGCCCCATTCATCACGCAAAATCTGAGTCAGCAAACGATTACTTCCACAACATGGTTCACCTTCAAAACGGTTATAAGCACACATCACTTCTTTCACTTTAGCTTCCTGAACTAAGGTTTTAAAGGCGGGAAGATAAGTTTCCCATAAATCTCGTGGAGAAATATTCTCAGCATTAAAACTATGCCGATTCCACTCCGGTCCCGAGTGTACAGCATAATGTTTTGCACAAGCGTGAAGTTTATTGTATCGTGCTGTATCGGGTCCCTGCAAACCATTGACTACTGCAACTCCCAAACGGCTGGTCAAATAGGGATCTTCTCCATACGTCTCCTGTCCACGCCCCCAACGCGGATCACGGAAAATATTCACATTAGGAGTCCACACTGTAAGTGCCTGATAACGTGTAAGATTTCCTTTACTATCCAATCTCCGGCTCTTTGCTCTTGCTTCATCAGATACTGCCGTAAAGACTTCATACAACAAACTATCATCAAATGATGCTCCCATACCGATAGCCTGTGGAAACACTGTAGCCAATCCTGTACGCGCGAGACCGTGAAGTGCTTCATTCCACCAACCATACGCTTTGATCGATAATCGGGGAATAGCCGGAGAACCGTTCATCATCAATGAAGCCTTTTCCTCCAAAGTCAATCTTTTGAGCAAATCATCCGCCCGTTCTTCTGCAGTTAAACTTGTATCCTGGTAAGGAAACTTTTCGGGCAATTTGTTTTGCGCCTGTATAGTCATACCGGAAGCTACAACCATACCAATCAAAATCCATCGTTTCATAGTCTGTTACTTTTATAGAGTTATTGTTAATCATTTTATGCAAATATACCCGGGAAAATTAGGTATTATGGGGGAAATTCAGGTACTATAAGTGCACTATCTCAAAATTCGAAAAGTTTTTCAGAGCAGATTAAACACAAAAGGAGGTTGTTCATATGAACAACCTCCCTCCATCATTAACAATCTTTCCTATATGGAATCTTACCTATTGTATCCACCATCTCGGGTCACCAGCTTTGCCCTCACCCTCAAATTTCAATTCCGGTTTGTAATGGAAATCCCCATTCATCGGATCTACGAACAATTCCAGAGATGTCATAGACAAAGACTTGGCATTCGTGAACGGCCTAGAGTCCACTTGGAAGTCAGAGGTCAAATAGCAACCGGAGAAATCCAGGTAGCCAGAATAATCTCCATTTCCGGAATTAATCTTGCTGCCACCATTCGTTCCGGTAAAGACAGTACTTGTCACAGCAATAGACTTCGGTTGCTTATCCAAACGGAATACCTTCGGCATACCAATTGTATAATTACAGAAGATACATTTATTCATTTTTATTTCATCAATAACAAAACGAACATCCATCAACTGATCACCAATCTCACAAAGCGTAGAGTTTTCAATAACGAGTTTCTTCAGGGATTTAGCTTTACCGAAATTGAACAGACCATAGCCGCTCAATGCTACATTCTTCACAATACAATTACTGATTGTAATACCACTTATTTCTACATCACCATTGTTCAAACGCACAAGGCTACGTGGAATTTCACTGATATGACATCCCTCAAAGGCTATAGTACTGAAGCAATTCGTATTACCTATTTCAATGAAGAATTGAGATTGTCCGTCACTTATCAAATCGATATTCTGCCATTTCACAGTTCCCAGCGGAGCAGTAAATGTCATTTTGGTAGCCGTCAATTGAGGCAGCTGACCGTTAATCACATTACCTGCCAAATAAAGAGCCTTCACATTTGTCGGCACAGTGATCTCACCAAACGTATAGCTTTCTCCACCTTTGAAAGCCAGAGTTACCGGTCCTACCGGGGCAGAAGCTAACAAAGCATTAATATCATCTCCTGATTGTACGTCTATTGTTTCTCCTACAGAAGAGCCCAGTGTCAAAAATCTATATTTACCTCTAAGCACATCGCCATTCAGGATATATGCCAGATAATTAGTTCCTGCCTTCAAGTCTTTAATGGAATAAGTTCCTGCCTGTTTTTCAGTTGCAGTTAACTCGTGAGCGGGTTCTACCCATACTGTATCAATCAAAACAGTCTGTTCTTCCCCTTCTCCTTCCACCGTAAACTTCAATTCGGCATGGCGAATATGAGTAGCGGTCTTATCGGCTTTCCACTTCAAGACAGCACCGGAAGTAGAAGGAACAACCTCCGTAAATATCTGCTCATCCGGAGTTTCAAAGAAAAGTCCCACATAACCGGACTCTTTACCTGTTTTTCCATCTACCGCTTTTACACGTACCGAATAACGACTGGTTCCATCCAAGTCTGTGAACAATGTACGATATTCCGTTTTAACCGCAGTAGTTTCCTGACGATACGGTGTCAAGGTGTCTGCCAGAATTTCCACAGTCTTCACAATATTTGTAAATTCCAGACTATCTCCTTTACTAAATTCAAAGATATACTTTGAAGCATCCGTTATACCTCTGTAACTTAACATTATAGAAGTAGGAGATGTATTATCAGCCACTTTAAATTCAGTAGTACGGAATAACCGGTCATGCCCTGGTTCTATCCCCCAGTCATTGGCATCCTCCTGGCAAGCAACGGCAGAAAATGCCAGAACTCCCAATAAGATATAATATATATTTCTAAGTTTCATATATTCATTCTTTAATAAGTTAACTTTTTATTTTTGCTTATCATATCCATAAGAGTTCTTCAAATACCCTTTTGACTTATAGATATCATCATAATAGATAGAATGGAAATGACGATAATTACAGATCTCATTACCTATATCTATCAGATTCAACTTAGCCTGAATCAACTCGCCATACTTCAAAGTACCCAGCAATTCCGTATAATCATAAGATTTACGCAAACCAGTGGCACAAGACAATATCTTTACTGAATTATCAACTAAAGAACTTTCTTTACCTTCGGCCAAATTCCAATAAGAACGGGGGAACCAATTCGCTTCTGAATAAACTTCCGTATCGGGATTATCGGCCAGGTTACGATAGAAATTGGCTGAAGACAAATCGATGAATTCACCTTCCTTATCATATCTATAGTACACTTTCACCGGGAAATCAGTTGGTTCATACGTTTTATCGAAGATTTGTATGGTATGAGTACCGTCCAGCAAATAAAGCATCGCCTTTTTCATATCCTCTATTTTAGAATCTAGTAATCCCCAACGGACTAAATCCAATTTACGGATACCTTCACCACCCAGTTCCCAGGCACGTTCGTTAACAATAGCCTCAAAGAAATCAGCATCATATTTATTCACTTCTTCAGAACCGGCACCGAAAGCTCTCGTACGAACTTGTTCCAATGCGTTGCGGGCACTGATATTAGCTATTTCACTATTTGAATCAATTCCTTTACCCAACATATAACGAGCTTCAGCAAACATCAGTAAGACGTCTGAATAACGCATCACAATCCAGTTAATACCGGTCGGAGTACGAGCCGTAGCTGTTTGTGCTATAGAACGATATGCATTAGAAGTCCAGAAGAAGCCCCATTTACCCAATTTCACGTTCATTATATCAGTCTGCATCACCTCACGATTTCTCTTCGCATCTGAATCTTTCTTATACTGAGGCCAGTAACAAGCATAATCACGACGAGTATCAGTCGGAGAAAATGAATAGAAATAATACGCATTTGAACATACATAAGAACCACCGAAACCACGGCTGCCATACCCGATTCCACCATTGCACGTCCCATCAATGTACCGATGTCACCACTATACCCTACTCCATTAGCTACTTCAAAAAGATTCTCATTATATTCGTTATAATTCAAGCCACAAACTGTTTTCCAGATATGTCCATAATCAGGATCCAATTGATGAGGATTCTCCGGAGCACCAATAATTTCAGCACATTGCTGCTCGGCTATTTCATAATAATCACGCCAATTCTTAGGTCTACCAACATAATAACCTCCTACTTCCTCCATACCGGGATTTCCTTCAACATTAGGATAGTGTTCTACATTAGAATCATCAGGAAACTGATTACCGTCACGAACAGACCATCCTCCTGCAAAAAGAGCAATACGAGCCAATAATCCCTTGGCAAATCCTTTATTCACGCGTTCGCAATTATAATCAGAATTTTCTCCTACCCAAGGCAAATAGTTAACTGCCTCCTGCATGTCACGAACAATACTTGAATAAATACTATCACGATTAATCTTTCCCATATATACATTGGAAAGATCCGAGTTAGACATACCTTCCTTAAAAGGAATATCTCCCCAACGCCTAACCAATTCAAAATAAGACAATGAACGCAATGTTAAAGCCTCACCCAAATAACGCTTCATCGCCGCATTACCACTTTTATAAAGCGCTGAAGCACGAATGCCATCCACAGCCGTACTGGCCAATTCTGCCATTTTAAAAATGTATCCCCATTGCAGGGTCTTGTTGTACCAGTCACAATAATAATTGGCCGGCTCCGATTCCGGGGAGGACTACGACCGGAGCCTCTACCTGGTCTTCCTC
>OODG01002110.1_pt1 | contig 12479 bp, 6 predicted proteins | sample 1671621 | NCBI WGS metagenome assembly OODG01 (sample SAMN06348175, study PRJEB24527) | human gut metagenome | biome: human gut; feature: ankylosing spondylitis patient; material: feces | host: Homo sapiens | place: China | collected 2015-10 | reverse complement strand
TTTCCGACGTGAAGAAAGTAGTATCTCCAGTATTGGTTAACAATGAAAAGACTACACTTTATCATATCGACTTCAGCTTCGATGAACTGAAACTGGGTGGTTCGGCTTTCGCCCAATCTCTGGGTAAAGTAGGCGATGATGTACCTTGCGTACAGGACGCTGAATATTTCCGCGATGCATTCCTTGCCGTACAGGAACTTGTCAACAAAGGACTGATTCTTGCAGGACACGATATATCTGCCGGTGGTTTGATTACCACATTGCTCGAAATGTGTTTCTCTAACGTAGAAGGCGGTATGGAAATCAGCCTTGACAATATGAAGGAACAGGATATCGTTAAGATTCTGTTTGCAGAAAATCCGGGTATCGTTATCCAGATCAGCGACAAGCATAAGAATGAAGTGAAGAAGATTCTGGAAGATGCAGGTATAGGTTTCGTGAAATTGGGTAAACCGACTGACGAACGTCACATTCTGGTATCCAAGAACGATGCCACCTACCAGTTCGGCATCGATTATATGCGTGATGTCTGGTATTCTTCCTCTTACCTGCTCGACCGCAAACAGTCTATGAACGGTTGCGCCAAGAAACGTTTCGAGAACTACAAGATGCAACCTGTAGAATTCGCATTTATGCCGGAATTCAAAGGTAAGCTTTCTCAATATGGCATTACTCCGGACCGTCGTACTCCAAGCGGTATCCGTGCCGCCATCATCCGTGAAAAGGGTACAAATGGCGAACGTGAAATGGCTTATTCACTCTACTTGGCAGGCTTCGATGTGAAAGACGTTACAATGACCGACCTTATCAGTGGACGTGAAACACTGGAAGATGTAAACATGATTGTTTACTGTGGTGGTTTCTCCAACTCTGATGTGCTTGGTTCCGCCAAAGGATGGGCGGGTGCATTCTTATTCAATCCTAAAGCAAAAGAAGCATTGGATAAATATTATGCACGTGAAGACACCTTATCATTGGGCGTTTGTAACGGTTGTCAGTTAATGATGGAGCTCAACCTTATCAATCCTGAACTGGAGAAAAAAGGCAAGATGTTGCACAACGATTCACATAAATTTGAGTCACGCTTCCTCGGCCTTACCATACCGACAAACCGCAGTGTAATGTTCGGTTCTCTAAGTGGTAGCAAACTAGGTATTTGGGTGGCCCATGGTGAAGGAAAGTTCTCTTTGCCATACGATGAGGATAAATATAATGTAGTAGCGAAGTATAGCTATGATGAATATCCGGCTAACCCGAACGGTTCCGACTATTCTGTCGCAGCATTGGCTAGTGCAGACGGCCGTCACCTGGCTATCATGCCTCACTTGGAACGTTCTATCTTCCCGTGGCAAAACGGTTGTTATCCGACCGATCGTAAAAACAGCGATCAGGTAACTCCATGGATAGAAGCATTTGTCAATGCCCACAAGTGGATTGAGACAAAAATAAAATAAACAGTCCTTTAAAATTTTATGCCACAAAGAGAGTGTGTCAGTTCTGATACACTCTCTTTTTTCTCCTTCTGCTTCCCGCTCTAACTTAATTCCTGTTTTCTGCAACTTAATTCTCTGAAATAAGCAACATATACAAACAGCAATAGAACAACTGATCCGCCAGATATTTGAGATCCACGTTATCTTTATCCAAAATTTTGTTATATCGAAAATTCTTCCTAATTTTGTCAAACTTTTCCTCCTCTAGAATAAGATTCAATAACCCTTAAAAGTCCTTTCACATGAAAAAATGGATTTTTCTATTATTATTGTTTCCTCTAACCTGTGTCGCTCAGACGTATCAATATCTTGGAGTGGAAGATGGGTTAAGTAATCGGCGAGTTTACTGCATTCAAAAAGACAAAATCGGTTATATGTGGTTTCTCACTCACGAAGGAATCGACCGTTATAACGGAAAAGAGTTCAAACAATATAAACTGATGGATGGCGACATAGAAGTGAATTCTCTGTTAAATCTCAACTGGCTATACATCGACCAAGAAGGAGTCTTATGGGAAATCGGAAAAAAAGGAAAGATATTCCGATACGATGAGCTTCACGATACCTTCGAACTTGTCTATAAGCTGCCGATAGAAAACTTTCGCGATTTACCTGCTCCTATCAGCTTTGCATGGCTTGACGAAAACAAACAAATCTGGCTATGCAATGAAGAAACAATCTTCCTCTACAACACAGCTACCGGCCAGATCGGTCACATAAAGAATAAAATAAAAGAAGAAATCACAGATATCGAACAAATAGATAAATCTCATTTCTTTATTGGCACGGAAAGGGGCGTTCACTATGCCAAACTGGAAAACAACACTTTGGAACTTATCGACTGTGACAAATTGGAAAATCAAAAAGTTCAAGTCATCGATCTCTATTTTGATAGAAAAATCGGGAAACTATTTATCGGAACTTTCCAACGGGGAATTTTCGTTTACGACATGAGTATCAAATCCGTCACACAGCCGGAACGCAATTTAAAAGATATCAGTATCACGCAATTCAAGCCTCTGAATGACAAAGAATTGCTAGTAGCCACAGACGGAGGAGGAGTTCATAAAATAAATACTGAAAACTACTTACTGGAGCCTTATATCATCACAGACTACAACAGTAATAATGGCATGAACGGCAACAGTATCAATGACATTTATGTAGACGATGAAGAACGTATCTGGCTGGCAAACTACCCTATTGGGATTACAATACGGAATAACCGTTACCCCAGCTACAAATGGATTAAGCATTCTATAGGCAACAAACAATCTTTAATCAACGACCAAGTAAATGCAGTCATTGAGGACAGAGATGGAGATTTGTGGTTCGCAACAAACAATGGTATCAGCTTCTTCAATTCAAAGACCGGCCAATGGAGTTCGGTCCTCAGTTCTTTTGAAAAACCGCAGGCAAACAAGAGTCACATCTTCCTTACCCTCTGCGAAGTATCTCCCGGCACAATCTGGGCAGGAGGATATTCCTCCGGAGTATACCAAATAGACAAGAAGTCTCTACAAATCAGCTATTTCATGCCACCGCTATATAGCGAAGGGGTCATGCGACCGGACAAATATATTCGCGATATCCGTATGGACTCACAAGGATATATCTGGTCAGGTGGATTCTACAACTTAAAACGTATCAACCTGAAAACGCAGAATGTACGACTTTATCAAGGACTGAACTCCATTACCGCCATTACTGAGAAAGATGCCAATAGTATGTGGATAGGTAGTGCAACAGGACTATATCTTCTGGATAAAGAATCCGGAAAATTCGAGCATATCAAACTTCCGGTGGAATCTACCTATATCTATTCTTTATATCAAGCCAAGAACGGTTCGTTATATATCGGAACCAGTGGTTCGGGATTGTTAATCTACGACTTTGCCCAAAAGTTATTCACTCATTACTACTCGGAGAATTGTGCCCTGATATCCAATAATATCTATACCATATTATCAGATGCGGACAAAGAATTACTGATGGGTACGGAAAACGGACTAACAAGTTTTTATCCGCAACAGAAGAAGTTTTATAACTGGACTAAAGATATGGGGTTAATGACTACGCATTTCAATGCGCTGTCTGGTGTTTTACGTAAGAACAACCACTTTGTTTTTGGTAGTTCGGAAGGGGCTGTCGAATTTCATAAAGATATGAAATTGCCTAGAGATTACTCTTCCAAAATGATTTTCAGTGATTTCAAACTCTTTTATCAGACTGTTTATCCGAGAGACAAGCACTCTCCGCTAAAAGAAAGTATCAATGATATCAAAACATTGGAACTAGGATATAATCAGAACATTTTCTCTGTACAAGTTTCTTCCATCAACTACGACTACCCTTCTAATATTCTATATTCCTGGAAGTTAGACGGTTTCTATGAAGAATGGAGCAAACCCGGAGCCGAAAGTACGATACGCTATACCAATCTCGCACCCGGAGAATATACCCTAAGGGTACGTGCAATTTCTAATGAAGACAAACGCGTCGTTATTGAAGAAAGAAGCATCGATATTATTATTGACCAGCCGTTTTGGTTAACATTCTGGGCAATGTTGTTTTATGCAGGTATCCTATTTCTCATAGCTTCCGTCTTATTGCGTATTATAATTTTAAGAAAACAACGTAAGGTCTCTGATGAAAAGATCCATTTCTTTATCAATACAGCACATGATATCCGTACTCCATTGACACTGATCAAAGCACCTTTGGAAGAACTCCGTGAAAAAGAAGAACTGAGCAAAGAGGGAATTTCTAATATGAATACAGCTCTGCGTAATGTGAATGCGCTATTGCGCCTTACGACTAATCTTATCAATTTCGAAAGGGCAGATGTATATTCTTCCGAGCTGTACATTTCGGAACATGAGCTAAATACGTTTATGAACGAAATATATGGAGCATTCCAGCAATATGCCAATATTAAACATATTAATTTCACCTACGAGAGTAATTTCAGATACATGAATGTGTGGTTCGACAAGGAAAAGATGGAATCCATCCTCAAAAACGTCATTTCGAACGCATTGAAGTATACACCGGAAAATGGCAGTGTACAAATCTTTGTTTCAGAAGCTGCGGATTCGTGGAGCGTGGAAGTCAGCGATACGGGAATCGGAATTCCTGCCAATGAGCAAAAGAAACTGTTCAAACTGCATTTCCGTGGCAGTAACACGATCAACTCAAAAGTGACGGGCAGTGGTATCGGACTTATGCTAGTCTGGAAATTAGTCCGGCTGCATAAAGGAAAGATAAATTTGTCAAGTATCGAAAATCAGGGATCAATCATCAAGATAACTTTCCCGAAAGACAGTAAACGTTACCGCAAAGCACACTTGACAATGCCAAACAAACAGCGTCCGGAAACAAAAAGCAGCAACGACATTCCACTCCCGGCACCTGAAATTTACGAGAATACACAAAAAGAAGAAAAAAAAGAAAAGAAAGAAAAGAGCCAACGTATTCTGATTGTGGAAGATAATGATGAATTACGCAATTATCTGTCACAAACATTATCCGAAGACCACCTCATTCAAGTATGTTCCAACGGAAAAGAAGCATTGACCGTCATTCCCGAATATAAGCCAGATCTGGTTATCTCGGACATTATGATGCCGGAAATGCGAGGTGACGAACTATGTCAGGCTATCAAAAGCAATATCGAAACCTCGCATATCCCCGTTATCTTATTGACCGCACTGAATAATGAGAAAGATATTCTTTCCGGACTGCGGATCGGGGCAGATGAATATGTGTTAAAGCCATTCAATATCGGTATATTGAAAGCAACCATCTCCAACTTGTTGGCTAATCGCGCACTTCTACGCAACAAATATGCCAGCCTGGATTCGGAGGATGAAGAGAATGATGATGATGAAGAATACATCAACTACTCCCAGGACATCGACTGGCAGTTCATAGCAGATGTCAGAAAGAATATAAAAGACAACATTGACAACCCTGCGCTCACAGTAGATGTACTCGCCAGCCTGATGGGCATGAGCCGTACTAGTTTTTATAACAAGTTGAAAGCGCTTACCGACCAGTCACCGGGTGACTACATCCGGCTGATTCGCCTGAAACATGCCATAAAGTTATTAAAAGAAAATGTACATAATATAACTGAAATATCCGAAATGACAGGATTCAATGATGTCAAGTATTTCCGTGAAGTATTCAAGAAACACTATAACGTGAGTCCCAGCCAATACTTTAAGGAGAAAAAAGAAGACAACAAGGAAGGAGGAGAAAAAGAAGAATGAACATATATCTCGAATCATTTGGAATCTTTTTTAAAATAGGCGCCTTCACCATCGGAGGAGGATACGCGATGGTGCCATTGATTGAAAATGAAATCGTAACCAAACGGAAATGGATTGCACAGGACGACTTCATCGACCTGCTGGCCATCTCTCAATCCGCTCCTGGCATTTTGGCAGTCAACATATCCATCTTTATAGGATACAAATTGCGCGGTATACGGGGAAGTATTGTTACGGCACTGGGAACGATTCTGCCATCTTTCATTATCATATTGACCATCGCCCTGTTTTTCCACAACTTCAAAGATAATCCGATAGTGGAACGGATATTCAAAGGAATCCGTCCGGCAGTAGTGGCGCTTATCGCCGCACCTACGTTTACTATGGGGCGGTCTGCAAAAATCAATCGTTACAATCTGTGGATTCCGGTTGTATCGGCACTACTTATCTGGCTATTGGGCTTCTCTCCCATCTGGATTATCATAGCTGCAGGTGTAGGAGGCTTCCTTTGGGGAAAGGTTAAAGAAGTTGAGAGTTGAAAGTTGAGAGTTGAGAGTAAGAGGCCAGTACTATGTACTATTTATTATTTGTTCTAAATAAAAAGAGATGATATATATTCAGTTGTTTTATACGTTTTTCAAGATCGGACTCTTCGGTTTCGGAGGAGGATATGCAATGCTTTCCATGATTCAAGGGGAAGTCGTTACCCGTTATGGATGGGTAAGTTCGCAAGAATTCACAGATATTGTCGCGATCAGCCAAATGACACCGGGACCTATCGGAATTAACGCCGCTACTTATGTGGGATTCACTTCTACAGGCAGTATCTGGGGTTCTATCATTGCAACCTTCGCCGTAGTCCTTCCCTCCTTTATCTTAATGCTGACTATCAGCAGATTTTTTCTGAAATATCAGAAACATCCAGTAGTGGAATCAATCTTCAACGGACTACGGCCAGCAGTCGTAGGACTGCTGGCCTCTGCCGCATTGGTATTAATGAATGTAGAGAACTTTGGCTCACCTACAAAAGATACCTATACATTTGTTATCAGTATCATCATCTTCCTGATTGCTTTTATCGGAACGAGAAAATATAAGGCCAATCCGATTCTGATGATTATCGCTTGCGGTATTGCAGGATTGCTGCTCTATTAAAGCTTTACCTTTTTACTTACGGACTTCGATTCATTATGAAGACGGTCCAAAGCCGTTACCACATAGCGATGTTTTGTTTTTCCCGTCTCGTATGGAAGTCTGTAGAAAGGATTACTGGTGATAGCTACAATATGAGAAGGATCGTCAAGGTTCACCTTCTCTTTTCCGCTAAAGCGGTAAACCACATACCGCACCGCTTTATCCATTTCCGTTTCCGCTTTCGGGGCAGTCCAGAAAAGAACATAGCCGTCTTCTGTCCACACCTTCTTCATTTTGCGTACTTTGCCCGGAGCCTTATTGTCCATAAAATCGAAGACGGGAATCAAAGCTGGATATTTATGATACTCGCTCACTAAAGCATCACGGTATCGGCCTTGATTTTCAACAACGGCTGAAGCATACCATTGACAACTGCCGCCAATCGTCTGATAAGCACGTTGTAAGGCCATTTTTCGCGGGAGCTGATTGATGGAAGGATTCTTTGGATCAGCATGTTGGATCGTATTCGATACCGACTGACCGATAAATAACGGACGGTTCTCCGAATGCGTAGCCCACCATTTCACTAAAGTCTCATAGTCGGCAGCCTTATGTCCTATTTCCCAATAAATCTGTGGGATATTATAATCAATCCATCCTTCACGCGCCCAAAGCAACACATCGGCATACAGGTCATCATAATTCTGCAAACCATTGGTATCACTGCCCAACGGATCACTCTTCTGATTACGGTAAATGCCGAAAGGACTGATACCAAACTTCACCCACGGCTTTACGGCACGGATTGTCTCATGAAGCTTTTTAATCAGCACATTGACATTACTACGACGCCAATCGGCCTTATTCGTAAAACCACCGCCATAACGGGCAAAGCTCGCATCATCCGGAAAGTCCATTCCTTTCACGGGATAAGGATAGAAATAATCGTCCATATGGATAGCATCCACATCATAACGGGACACGATATCGGTCACGATTTTACAAATATAGTCCCGACTTTCAGGAAGTGCCGGATCGAAATACAGCTGATCGCCATACGTAACAAACCATTCCGGATGTTGATGATAAATATGTTCCGGCGCCAACTGATTTTTCAGCGAAGTCTTCACCCGGTAAGGATTGATCCAGGCATGAAACTCCATATTCCGTTTCCGGCACTCTTCAATCATAAATTGCATCGGGTCCCACATAGGAGAAGGTATCTGCCCCTGCGTCCCTGTCAGGAAACGGCTCCACGGTTCATGCTGCGAAGCATACAACGCATCCGCTTCGGGACGCACCTGGAAAATAATGGCATTGATACCTGCCCCTTGAAGAGAATTCAATTGATCAATCAACGTTTGTTTCAGCTTCCCGGTAGGGATACCTTTGAACTGCCCGTTGACAGCTTGTATCCACGCTCCACGAAATTCACGTTTGGGATATTTATTGCCGGATGGCACTTGTGCCCTCACTCCTACCACCAGAAGAAGAGCGAAAAGTAAAAGATAGTTTTTCAGCTTCATAATATTCTTAAATCGTAATAATGTGACGCAAAGATAATACAAACTCCCGATAAATTCGCTAACTTTGCCGACTACCATAAAAAAGGAGTATTTTATGTCAGAAAACAACTATATTTCGATCAAAGGTGCACGAGTCAACAACCTTAAAAACATCGATGTAGATATACCCCGCAACAAACTTGTTGTAATCACCGGATTATCGGGTTCCGGTAAATCTTCCCTCGCTTTTGACACTCTCTATGCAGAGGGGCAACGCCGCTATGTGGAAAGCCTGAGCAGCTATGCCCGTCAGTTCTTGGGACGAATGAGCAAACCGGAATGCGACTTTATCAAAGGCATCCCACCCGCCATTGCCATCGAACAGAAAGTGAACAGCCGCAACCCACGCTCTACGGTAGGTACTTCGACCGAGATTTACGAATATCTTCGCTTGCTCTATTCACGCGTAGGAAAGACATTCAGTCCCATTAGCGGACAAGAGGTGAAGAAACATTCGACAGAAGATATCGTCAACTGTATGCTTACGTATCCGGAAGGGACGAGATACACCGTATTGACACCCATCCGTCTGCGTGAGGACCGCACCTTGCAACAACAATTGGAAATAGACCTGAAACAGGGATTCAACCGTATCGAAGTGAACGGTGAGATGAAACGTATAGATGAATATACCCCTGTGGCAGGTGACGAAGTTTATCTGCTGGTAGACCGCATGACAGTAGGCAACAGCAAAGACTCCATCAGCCGACTGACAGACTCTGCCGAAACAGCGATGTACGAAGGCGACGGAACTTGTCTGCTACGTTTTTATCCGGCAGACGGAACTACGAAACTACATACTTTCAGTACTAAATTCGAAGCAGACGGCATCACTTTTGAAGAGCCGAACGACCAAATGTTCTCATTCAACTCTCCTATCGGTGCTTGCCCCACCTGCGAAGGATTCGGAAAAGTCATCGGCATTGACGAGCATTTGGTCGTGCCTGATCGCTCTTTATCAGTTTATGAGGGAGCTATCGTATGCTGGCGCGGTGAGAAAATGGGCGAATGGAAAGAAGAACTGATTCATAATGCGGATAAGTTTGATTTTCCGATTTTCACACCTTATTATGAGTTGACGGACGAGCAACGCCGGATACTCTGGGAAGGTAACCAATACTTTCATGGCATTAATGATTTCTTCAAAATGCTGGAAGAAAACCAGTACAAAATACAATATCGGGTAATGCTTGCACGTTATCGCGGCAAGACGCTCTGTCCGCAATGTCACGGCACACGCCTGAAGCCCGAAGCCGGTTATGTACGGGTAGGCGGAAAGAACATTTCCGAATTGGTGGATTTGCCCATCACTGAACTCAAGCAATTCTTTGATAACTTAAAACTTAGCGAGCACGACAGCAATGTGGCACGACGAATCCTTGTCGAAATCAACAGCCGCATCCGTTTTCTTATTGACGTAGGGTTGGGATATCTTACCTTGAATCGTCTCAGCAACTCTTTATCGGGAGGAGAAAGCCAGCGCATCAACCTGGCAACTTCATTGGGCAGCAGTCTGGTAGGCAGCCTTTATATCCTCGACGAGCCAAGTATAGGATTACACAGTCGTGACACCGGCCGTTTGATTTATGTACTGCGCCAGCTACAACAGTTAGGCAATACGGTAGTGGTCGTCGAACATGATGAAGAAATCATCCGTACCGCAGACTACATTATCGACATCGGTCCTAATGCCGGGCGTTTGGGGGGCGAAGTCGTTTATCAAGGGGATATGAAAGACCTAAAGAAAAGAAGCAACAGCCACACGGTACGCTACCTCTTGGGAGAAGAAGAAATCCCAGTCCCCGCACACCGCCGTCCGTGGAATAACTACATCGAGTTGAAAGGAGCACGCGAGAATAACCTGAAAGGTGTAAACGTACGTTTCCCGCTCAATGTGATGACGGTAGTCACCGGAGTTTCCGGTTCCGGTAAGAGTACGCTCGTCCGGGATATTTTCTATCGGGCACTGAAACGTGAATTAGATGAATGCAGTGACCGTCCGGGAGAGTTCTCATCTATCGGGGGCAGTTTGCGCGACCTGCGGAATGTAGAGTTTGTAGATCAGAATCCGATCGGCAAATCCTCCCGTTCCAACCCCGTGACTTATATCAAGGCTTACGATGAAATCCGCAAGCTCTGGGCCGAGCAGCCGCTAGCCAAACAAATGGGCTACACAGCCGGATTCTTCAGTTTCAATAGTGAGGGGGGCCGTTGCGAAGAGTGCAAGGGGGATGGAACCATCACTGTGGAAATGCAATTTATGGCAGACTTAGTGTTGGAATGCGAATCCTGTCACGGAAAACGTTTCAAGTCCGACACGCTGGAAGTGAAGTTCCATGATAAAAGTATCTATGATGTATTGGAGATGACCGTGAACCAAGCTATTGAGTTTTTCAACGAACACGGACAGAAGAAAATAGTAAAGAAGTTACTTCCATTACAGGATGTCGGATTGGGATATATCAAATTGGGACAGTCCTCATCCACTCTTTCCGGCGGTGAGAACCAACGCGTGAAACTGGCTTTCTATCTAAGCCAGGAAAAAGCGGACCCTACCCTGTTTATCTTTGACGAACCGACTACAGGCCTACATTTCCATGATATCCGGAAACTATTGGACGCCTTTGACGCACTGATTCGTCGCGGACATAGTATTGTAATCATCGAACACAACATGGATGTCATCAAATGTGCTGATTATGTAATTGATCTCGGCCCTGAGGGCGGTGATAAGGGAGGAAATATCGTAGCAGTAGGGACTCCCGAAGAGGTAGCCGCTTGTGGAGCCAGCTATACGGGACAGTTCTTGAAAGAAAAGCTCAGTTAACGAATTCGGTCTCCTCTACAATAAATTAAAAGAAAGATTTGCTGTCACCTGTCACAGATTATCACTTAATAATCTGATTATTAAATGATAATGACGTGACAACAGCAAGTGACAACACTGTGACGGCAATCATACCGTCACGCAGAGATACAATACCCACACACTTTATGCTTTACACCACAATGCTTTACAGTTTCCAACAGCGAGAACTAGTGTTTCGACCGTTGGAACTTTAGTTTCAACGGCTTGAAACTTTAGTTTCCCTTGCTTGAAACCAGAGTTTCTTCGGCTTGAAACTAAAGTTTCTACTGCCTGAAACTAATTGTATTCCAGTTTGAAACCAATAGTGAAACTATGCTTTATGGAAGTTGTATGATAGTAAAAAGTTACTCTCATGCCTACCCTCATACTCGCTATCATGGTTGAAACACCGATGAATAAAGGGATATAGACTATTTATGACAGTATGACAGTAAAACTGCACAAAACTTTTTTTTGTGTGAGATGAATGCGGATAGTTAAGTAGTCAGATATCAACGGTCAACCTATCACCGTTCAGAAACACCGATGGGCAATTGGATTCACACATCCGATGATAGGTGACGAAGATTATCTTTAAAAGTAGAATCCGAATCCTACCTTAATGCCGAAACGTGAGTTGTCGGAGTCATCAAAACGCCATTTGTAATAAACGGCAGGTTCGATAGTCACCGTCCGGGAAAGGAAATAAGCATATCCGGCTTCAATACCTACCCCCCAATCGTTATTATGCTCACCACCTTTCAGACGGATACGTTCCCAATCAAGACCACCTCGCGGAGCATCTCCTTCGAGTTTTCTTCCGTAATGCGGGCGTTCCCAATCAAGACCACCACCGATATAAATGCCTGTAGTATTGAAATAACAACGAACTCCGGTACCAAGAGTATACGTATCTTTAGGCTGCGACCAGTCTGCTCCCGCATTGACCATCAGCGCAAAACCATCCGCCAAGAATGTACCGACCTGTGCTCCCAAGCCAAACTTCGCATCGTCATTCTTGCTATACGAAAAGTCCAATCCTGTGACGGAAGGATTAAGAATCATAGTACCTTTTTCAAATTGAGCCTGTGCAGTAAACGAGACTGCCAATAGGCAAAAAGCTAAAGCTAATTTCTTCATAAACTTACTTTTTAAAGTGAATAGA
>OODG01002105.1_pt1 | contig 12504 bp, 10 predicted proteins | sample 1671621 | NCBI WGS metagenome assembly OODG01 (sample SAMN06348175, study PRJEB24527) | human gut metagenome | biome: human gut; feature: ankylosing spondylitis patient; material: feces | host: Homo sapiens | place: China | collected 2015-10 | reverse complement strand
TAAAGGCATTTCGGGGAGTACGAGCTATTTCCCAGCTTGATTAGCCTTTCACCCCGCACAATATTTTGCAGATGAGTACGATGGACTTTGCGCTCCGTGAGACTCAAACTCGTTTTTATGCACTTGACTTGAAGAATCTGGCAGATCAGTTTTCTGTGGATGATTCGTTTAATTTGCTTCGTCTAAATCTGAAAGACGCGGATGCGGACGGTTCTCTGAAGTTTATTGTTTCGACATACGATCCTTATGATCAGGTTATTCGTGACGGTTACTATCCTGGCGGGCGTAAGATATTGTCTTTTGTGAATGTTCTTCAACATGAGGTTTTTCCGTTGGCCGATACGCTCGATCAGATACTGCATGTCGGACAGGATGAGATGGGGCGGCCTATCGAGATTGAGTTTGCGGTAAATATAGATCCGCAGAATCCCGGTTTCGCTACATTCTATCTGTTGCAAGTCCGCCCGATCGTGGATAACAAGGAGGTAATGGAAGAAGACCTGACGCTTGTGGAACAAGAGGATACAATACTTACATCGACAAGCGTTTTGGGACATGGCATTGTGACGGATGTGCAGGATATTATATATGTAAAGACCGGTGCTTTCTGTTCCTCCAACAACCAGTCGATAGCCTATGATATCGAGAAGATGAACCGCCAGTTCACAGGAGAAGAAAAGAATTATGTTTTGGTTGGTCCTGGGCCAGATGCGGAGCTATTTCGCACTGGTCATGCTCCTGACAACGGCCATCGCCGGGGTCTACTTCGCCTCGAACCTCGCCGTGACATGGATCTTCCTCGAGGCCACGACCCTCTGCTCGGCAGGCATCATCTACCACCGCCGCACGGCACAGACGCTCGAGGCGGCCTGGAAGTATGTCTTCGTCTGCTCGACGGGCATCGCCATGGCCTACCTGGGCATCCTGCTGCTGGCCGCGGCGACCCAGTGCGAATCGCTCGACTACGAAGCCGTCGCCGCAGCCGCAGCCGGCGGCAACGCCCTCTACCTGAAGACGGCCTTCCTGCTCATCCTCTGCGGATACAGCTGCAAGATCGAACTCTTCCCGCTCTACACCGTGGGCATCGACGCCAACTTCGCCGCCCCGTCGCCCGCCTCGGCACTCATCTCCACGGGGCTGGTCAATGCGGGATTCCTCGCCATCCTGCGCGTCTACAAGGTCCTCGCCGCCACCGAAGTCTTCCCCTGGGTGCGCTCCGTGCTGCTGGTCGTGGGCATCCTGTCGCTCGTCATCGGCGCACTCTTCCTGCGCCGCACGAACAACTACAAGCGCTTCCTCTCCTACTCCACGGTCGAGAACATGGGAATCGCCGCCATCGGGCTCGGCATCGGAGGCGTGGGGGTCTGGGCTGCCGTCTTCCACGTCGTCTGCCACACGCTGGTCAAGAGCAGCCTCTTCCTGCAGATGGCCGTCGTCCGGCAGGTCTACAACGGCTACCGCATCAACCGCATCGGCGACTACATACACATCAACCGGGTGGGAGCCGTCGGGCTGCTCGCGGGCATGGTCGTGCTGATGGCCTTCCCGCCCTCGCCGCTCTTCGTCTCGGAGTTCACGATCCTGCGCGAGGTGATCGCCGCGGGCAAATGGTGGCTCGTCGGCGGCATCCTGCTGCTGCTCTGCATCGTCATCTACTCGTTCTGCATGCGCATGATCCGGCTCTGCTACCAGCCCAACCAGGACGAGCTGCACCCCTCGAAGGTCGATCGCACGCTCTCGTGGTCGGCCCTGACGCTGCTGCTCGCCGCCATCGTCGTAGGGGTCTGGCAGCCCGGAGCCCTCGAACGTCTGATCGCCGAAATCGCTTCGCTATGAAATCCATGAATCCGTACATAACCGACAACACCGCCTCCGCCATTCCGCTCGCGGAGATTCCCGAAGCGGCCTACGCCGACTTCTACGACGACCTCTCCGACCGGCTTTCCGACCCGCGCTACCACGTGGCCCACTACTTCGCTCTCCCGGCCGGCGACCGGATGCGCTTCATCTGCATCCTGCTCGACGACGCGGAACACCGCATACTGGTCACCTCGCACGCCATGGAGTATTACGACGAGGAGGCCCTGCCCTCGCTGACGGCCGTACACCCCGCCCTGCACCCCTTCGAACGCGACATCACCGAGCGCTACGGCATCCGCTTCGACGGCATGCCGTGGTCCAAGCCGCTGCGCTTTCCGGCCGACCGCTACGACCGCCGCAGCACGATGGACAACTACCCCTTCTACACGATGGACGGTGCGTCGCTGCACGAGGTCAATGTCGGCCCGATTCATGCAGGGATCATCGAGCCGGGGGCCTTCCGCTTCATCTGCAACGGCGAGCAGGTGCTCCACCTCGAGATCGCGCTGGGCTACCAGCACCGCGGGGTCGAGCAGGCCTTCGCCGAGACGGACAACCGCCTGCGGCAGGTGTGCCTCGCCGAGGCGGTAGCCGGAGACAGCGCCGTGGCGCACGCCACGGCCTTCGCCGAGGCGGTCGGCAAGCTGACGGGATTCCGCACTCCGGAGCGGCTGGCGGTCGAACGCACCGTCGCGCTCGAACTCGAGCGCATGGCCATGCAGATCGCCGACACCGGGGCGCTGTCGATGGATGTGGGCTACCAGCTGGGGCAGGTGGCCTGCGAGGCACTGCGCACGATGACGATCAACACCACGCAGGCCTGGTGCGGCAACCGTTTCGGCAAGGGGGTCATCCGCCCCGGCGGCACGGACCACCCGCTCACGGAGCAGACCGCGGAGATGATCCGCACGAACGTCCGCGAGATCGCCCGCCACTACGACGAGGTGCGCCGCGACATCCAATCGTCGCCCTCGCTGCTGGCACGCTTCGAACAGTGCGGCATCGTGCCGCGCGAGGAGATGCTCCGCATCGGCGGCGTCGGACAGGCGGCCCGGGCCAGCGGCGTGGCGCGCGACCTGCGCAGCTCGCATCCGTGGGGGCCCTACACCGGACTGCTGCACCACGAACCCGTCGTCCGCACGCAGGGCGACGTGATGGTCCGCCTGATGGTCCGCTGCCGCGAGGTGCTGCAGTCGGCCCAATACATCGACCGCCTGCTGGAGGCGTGGCGTTCCCCGGCCGGGGAGCTGCCGGCCCCCGACTACACCGCCCCGCTCGCCCCCGACTCGCTGTCGGTAGGGCTCGTCGAGGGATGGCGCGGCGAGATCTGCCACGCGGTGGTCACCGACTCCTCGGGGCGCATCGCCGCCTGCCGGATCAAGGACCCGAGCCTGCACAACTGGCTGGCGCTGGCACTGGCCGTCCGCGGGGAGGGGATCTCCGATTTCCCGATCTGCAACAAGAGCTTCAACCTCTCCTACTGCGGACACGACCTCTGACACAGGGCCGGACGAACACGAACCGTTAAGAGTGAAAACGATATGATATTTCCGAAAATACGCGTATTACGCAGCCACGGGAAGCAGTATATCCCGGACCTCGACGCCGTGGAGCTGACCGCGGCCTTCCGCGGACGTCCCGAACTGGACGAACCCGCGACGGACGGGGAACGCCGGGACGTGGAGCAGGCTGCGGCGATCTGCCCGACGGGCGCGATCACGGCGGAGCCCTTCACGCTCGACCTGGGCCGCTGTCTCTTCTGCGGCGAATGTGCCCGGCGCGCGCCGCACAGCATCCGCTTCACGAACGACTACCGCATCGGCTCGCCCACGCGCGAGGGGCTCATCCTGCGTCCCGGCGACCGGCGCGTGCCCTTCGACCCGGCACAGGTGCGCCCCGAGATCCGGCAGTTCTTCGGCCGCGCGCTCCAGCTGCGCGAGGTCTCGGCCGGAGGCGACGCCTCGGTCGAGATGGAGCTCAACGCCACGGGCAACGTCAATTTCGACCTCGGCCGCTACGGCATCGGCTTCACCGCCTCGCCGCGCCATGCCGACGGCGTGGTGCTCTCGGGCCCCGTCTCGCAGAACATGGCCGAAGCGCTGGAGATCTGCTACGACGCCGTAGCCGAGCCGAAAATCCTCGTCGTCTGCGGCTCGGAGGCCTGCTCGGGCGGGCTCTTCGCCGGAAGCCGCGCCATCGACCGCACGTTCCTCGAGCGGCACCGCCCGGACCTCTGGCTGCCGGGAGCACCGACCCACCCGATGACCTACATCGACGGAATGCGCTGCCTGCTGGGCAAGAAAAAAAGAGAGTAAACACCTTATGGAACAGACCTCGCTTTTCGAACTCTTCAGGAGTTTCTTCAAGATCGGCATGTTCACCTTCGGCGGCGGATACGCCATGGTGCCGCTCATCGAAGCCGAGGTGATCGAACGGCGCCGGTGGCTTGCGCAGGACGAATTCCTGGACCTGCTGACGCTGGCCCAGTCGTCGCCCGGGCCGATCGCCATCAACACGTCGGTCTTCATCGGCTACAAGGTCCGGGGCCTGAAGGGAGCCGTGGCGGCTTCGCTCGGGGCGACCCTGCCGTCGTTCCTGATCATCCTCATCGTGGCGATCTTCTTCGCCGGAATCCGACACAACCCGGTGATCGATGCCGCCTTCAAGGGGATGCGTCCGGCCGTCGTGGCGCTGATCGTCGTGCCGGTCTTCTCGCTGGCCCGGGGCATGCACCCGGCTCTTGCGGGTGTGGTCGCAGCCGTAGCACTGATCGTCTGGAGGCTGGGATGGTCCCCCGTACTGTTCATCGCGGCAGGAGCCCTCGTCGGCATCGTGTGGGCGCTCACCGTCGGTAAAAAAGCCAAGCAAAAGTCATGATTTTCCTGCAACTGTTCCTCTCGTACCTCAAGATCGGATTCTTCGGATTCGGCGGCGGATACGCCATGCTGGCACTCATCCAGCACGAAGTGGTCGTCCGCCACAGCTGGATGACCAACACCGAGTTTACAGACATCGTGGCCATCAGCCAGATGACCCCCGGGCCGATCGCCATCAACTCGGCGACCTACGTGGGCTACACGGTCGGCATGCAGGCCGGCGACAACACCCTGTTCGGCATCCTCGGCTCGGCCATCGCCACCCTGGCCGTCTGTCTGCCGTCACTTACGGTCATGCTGCTGCTCACGCGCTTCTTCCTCCGCCTGAAGGGCAACGCGATCCTCGCCGGAGCCATGTCAGGCATGAAACCCGTCGTCATCGGCATGATCGCCTCGGCGGCCCTGCTGCTCATGTTCCCCGCCTCGCACGAGGGCGAGAGCTTCATCGACGGCTGGAGCTGGGCGATCTTCGGCGTATGTGTCCTGGCGTCGTGGCGCAAGGTGAATCCCATCCTGCTGATCGTCCTCTCGGCCATAGCGGGAATCCTCATCTACCACATATTCTGACAGCGCCTACGCGACCAGCAGCATACCGCCCGCCAGCAGCAACAGCAGGAAGACCACCAGCGACACCAGCCCCAGGAGGGCCAGCAGGGTCCCGATGCACCCCCAACGGCGGTCTTCACCCGGCAGGGGATCGGTCAAGAGGGCGACGATCAGCCCCACGAGCGGCGTGAAAATCAGGCTGATCAGAAAGGCCCAGCCGAAGCCGATGCGGCGCCGGCTGCCGATTACGCCGACCAGCACCGAGAGCAGGCATCCGCTCAGGGCGCCGAAAAGAATCACAAGAAAAGCAGATCCCATAGTCTGTTCGTTTGGACAGGTTTTCAAATAGAAGCCCCCTCCGTCGGTTGCGGAAGGGGCTTTGTCGTTCGTTCCCGTCGCGCAACGCCGTCAGCGCACGAAACGGTAGTAGGTTCCCAGCGGCAGCTCCTTGCCGCCCCGGTCCGTGAAGCACAACTCACCCCACTGCTCCTCGCGCGGCGCGCCGAACGCCTGCCGCACGGCCGTGCGGGCCAGCGTCGGGGAGAGCCCCATCGAGTAGAGGTTCAGCACCAGGAACGAGTGCGAGGGGGCAAGCAGCCGGGCGCAACAGGCCAGCATCTCGCCGATACCCTCCTCGAGCACCCACTTCTCGCCGTTGGCACCCCGACCGTAGGCCGGGGGGTCGAGGATGATGCCGTCGTAGGCATTGCCGCGGCGCACTTCGCGTTGCACGAACTTCAAGGCATCCTCAACGATCCAGCGCACACCGTCCAGACCGCTCGCCTCCATGTTCTCGCGGGCCCACGTCACCACCTGCCTGACCGAATCGACATGCGTCACCTCGGCTCCGGCAGCCCGGGCCGCCAGCGTCGCACCGCCCGTATAGGCGAAGAGGTTCAGCACGCGGGGCGTACGGCCGGCAGCCACGGCCTCGCGGCAGCGGTCGAAGATGAAGTCCCAGTTGGCGGCCTGCTCGGGGAAGATACCCACGTGCTTGAACGAGGTGAGGGCCAGCCGCATGCGCAGCCGGACTCCCCGACAGTCGTACTCCACCGTCCAGCGGTCGGGCATCTTCGGCGCAAGGCGCCATTCGCCCCGTTCGTCGCTGCGCCCGTCGCGGCGAAGGAACGAGGCGTCGGCCCGCAGCCACTCCGCCTCCGGAAGCGTCCGCCGCCAGATGGCCTGCGGTTCCGGACGGCGGGTGACATGGCGTCCGAAGCGTTCGAGCTTTTCGAAATCGCCCGTATCGAGGAGCTCGTAGTCCGGGAAGTCGGGCGTGAGTTGTTCTTGCATGAAAATCCTTATTTTACCGTCGGCCGCAGCAGGAAGCGGAAGGTATAGTCGCCGTAGGGGATCATGTACTGGTCCTCGGGCAGCTCACCCCACGAATTGATACATCCGAGACCCATCTGCCGCAGGTCGAAATTGACGTAGGTGCGGTCGCCGCTGCGGAGCGGTCCCGAGTGCTGCTGCGGCGGGAAGTTCGTCACGTCGAGCGCCTCGGTCGCATAGGGCAGCGCCGAAGCCGAGAAGGGAGCCTCCGAGAGGATCACGAGGCCCGAACCCGACGAATCGACCACCGACCACCAGCGCAGGTCGCTTTTCGTTCCCGACTCCTGCGGGCGGACATACTCGTCGTGGTACTGGTCGGCCACCTTCTGGCTGTAGAGGCCCAGGTCGGCCGACGAGAGGCGGTCGCAGTAGTTCTCGTGCGCACCGCGGCCGTAGTAGACGATCTCGCTGTAACGGGCCGGCATGGCCATCGTCATGCCGAAGCGGAACATGCCGGGGGCCTCGGCATCACCGGCCTCCAACTGCTCGGCAACCGAGACCTCGCCCGCACCGTTGATGCGGTAGGTCATCGTCAGCACGCCCTTGACCTGCGGCATCTCGTAACGGGCCGTAACGACAGCCACACCCTCTTCGGTCACGGCATCGAACTGCGTGAGCTTCAGCACGGGAGACTTCCATACGCCGAAGCGCGCATCGAGCCCTGCACCCAGGTCGTTCTCGGTCGGGGCACGCCAGAACTGCGGACGCAGTGCGGCCCCTTCGGCCAGCAGCTCGCGGCCGTCCACGCGGTATTGCGAAAGGAATCCGTCGCGCGAGAAGAAGAGCTCCCAACGGTCGCCCTCGACGCGTGTGCCGCGCTCCCAGCGGGTGATCTGCACGGGGCGCTCCGTCTGCGCGAGCCCGGTCTGGCCCGTGCAGTCGTACTCGCGGACGACAAACTGCTGACGGGCCACGGCATGGCCGGCATCGAGCAGCGCCTCGGGGCTCCTGAGCCTGTAGGCCACGTTCACCAGCACCTCGGAGGCATCGGACGGGAAGTCGGCCTCACCGAATCCCAGCGTGTATTCGCGGCGCTGCTGCGGAGCCACCTCCAGGTCGGTCACACGGCCCGTCTTCACGACCCGGCCGTCAGCCACAACCTGCCACTCGAGCTCGCAGTTGTCGAGTCCGATGAAGAAGTTCTCGTTGTAGACCGAAACGCGGCCCTTCGCCAGATCGACCGGCTCGGTCCAGACGGACTGGTACTGGCGCTGCACCTCGTAGGCGTGCGGGTGGTAGGTCCGGTCGGCGGCGATCACGCCGTTGTTGTTGAACGAATTGTCGGTGGCGTCGTAGTTGTTGAAGTCGCCGCCGTAGTAAAACGACACGCGGCCGTCGGCCTCATAGTGGGCCAGCGCCTGATCGACGTAGTCCCAGATGAAGCCGCCCTGGTAGGACGGATACTTGCGCACAAGGTCCCAGTAGAGGTCGAAACCGCCCATCGAGTTGCCCATCGCGTGAGCGTACTCGCACTGGATCAGCGGCTTCCGGGGATTCGACTTGCAATAGTTCTCGCATGCCTCGTAATCCCAGTACATCGGGCAGACGATGTCCGTGTAGGGACGGCCCTCGTCCTCCTTGTAGTAGACCGCACGCTCGTAGTGCACCGGACGCGACGAATCGTAATTCTTGATCCATTCGTAGCACTTCTCAAAGTTGGGGCCCATGCCGGCCTCGTTGCCCATCGACCAGATGATCACCGACGGGTGGTTCTTGTCGCGCAGCACCATGCGCATGTTGCGCTCGAGGTGCGCCTTGGCGAAGAGCGGATTGGCGGCCAGCGTCCGGTCGCCGTACCCCATGCCGTGCGACTCGACGTTGGCCTCGTCGAGCACGTAGATGCCGTACCGGTCGCAGAGGTCGTACCAGATCGGATCGTCTGGATAGTGGCACGTTCGCACAGCGTTGATGTTCAGCTCTTTCATGATGCGGATATCCTCGATCATCCGCTCGCGGCTCACCACATAGCCGCCCAGCGGGTCCATCTCGTGGCGGTCGGCGCCCTTGATCAGGATCGGCTGCCCGTTCACGAGCAGCTGGGCGTCGCGGATCTCCACCGAACGGAAACCGACCGTCTCCGTGACCGTCTCGGTTGTTCGGCTGCCGTCCGAAACGGCCATCTCCAGCGTATAGAGGTTCGGCGTCTCGGCCGTCCATTTGGCCGGATCGGCCACCTCGAAGGTGTAGTCGCCCTTACCGCCCGAGATGCGGACAGACTGCGTCGCCACGCTCCGGCCGGCAGCGTCGCGCAGCGTCAGATCGACCCGCTTCACGCGCGGCGTGGTCTCCAGCTCGACACGCAGCTGCGCGTCGCGGTACTCCCCGTCAAGCGCCGGAGTGATGCGCACATCCTGCAGGTGGGCCTTGTCGCGGGCCGTCAGCTCGACACCGCGGGCGATGCCCGACAGGCGCCAGAAGTCCTGGTCCTCGAGGTAGGAGCCGTCCGACCAGCGGAACATCTGCAGGGCGATGAGGTTCTCGCCCGGCTTCACGAACTTCGTGACGTCGAACTGCGCGGCCAGCTTGCTGTCCTCGCTGTAGCCGACGAAACGGCCGTTGATCCACACGTAGACGTTCGACGTCGCAGAGCCGATCGAGAGGAAGATATCCTTCCCGGCCCAGTCGGCCGGCACCTCGAAGGTCCGGCGGTAGGAGCCCACATGGTTTTCGGCATCGGGCACGTGCGGGGGATCGTTGCGGAAATTCCCGCGCCAGGCGTAGCCTACATTGACATAGATCGGGTCACCCCAGCCGTAGAGCTCCCACATCCCCGGCACGGGGATCGTCGCCCAGGCGCTGTCGTCGTAGTCCGCACGCCAGATGCCGTCGGGCCGCTCCGAAGCGTTGCGCACCCAGTCGAAGCGCCATACGCCGTCGAGCGACAGCCGCTCACCCGCATCGAGCGTCGAGCGCATCGGCAGCCGGTTGATCTCATTGACGGCCGGATCCTGCCATTCAGTCCAGGTCTGCGCCGCCGCTCCGTAGATTCCGCCCGTCAGCGCAAGCGCCGTCAGGGCCAAGATTTGTTTTCTCATCGTCATTCGGGTTTATTTTAAGATTCAAGGTTTTTCCCTTTCGTTTGCTCCCTCCGCCATACCCGTACAATCGACCAGGCTCATCTCGCACCGCGCACAGTCGAAATCGAGCCGGTAGCGCGAACGTCCCCGCTCGAGCCACAGCTCGCCCCGCAGCCGGGGCCGGCGGAGCAGGCACTCGCCGATCTCGCGGCGGATGCAGTAGGCCGTGCGCAGCACGACGTGGCCGACGGTTGTCGGTTCGAGATCGAGTCCCCGGGCAATCTCCCGGACACCGTGGTCGCGGTAGAAGGCCTCGGCCAGACGGTTGGTCACGTTCTCCTCGGCGGCAAGGCGCTCCGCGGGGTAGCGGGCCGCCCGATTCTCGGGAAGGATGCGGTGCTCCGGCGGCTGCGCCGTCCGTTCGCGGAGAAGCGCCTCGAGCACCTCGCGGCGCACCTCCGCGGCCAGCGAGGCCGGCACAAACCACTCGCCGCCCCGGACCTCGACGCTCCGCACGGCGAAGATCGTCTCACCGCTCCGTGCCGCCTGCGTCCGCAGCGCCCCGGCATTCGCCTCGGGGCGTTGCGCCGCCGTGAGTGCGGACTTCCGGAAGGCCGTCGCCGTGAACCCTTCGGCATCGGTGCAAGTCATGCGCACCCCTTCGGCCGAGGCTTCGACAACCATCCGCGCAGGAATCACCCGCCGCGTACGGCTCCGCTCGACACGCAGCGTGAAGAGGCGGTCGCTGTTGCGGTAGACCTCGGCCCCGGTCTCGATGCCCTCCATGCGGTTGGGAACGATGCGCGTTCCCTCGACGGCATTGACATTGGTCCCGACCAGCCCCTTGCGGGTCAGGAAGCAGAGCCCGTCGCCCGGAGCCACGGGCTGCGCCGCTTCAAGTACGAACGAGCGCGCATCGACACGCACAACCCGTCCGATCCGCTCGCCGACGGCCTTCGGCGTATCGAACGACGCCACGCCGGGACGTTTGCCCGAGAAGAAATAGGTCGATTCCCCGCGCGTGAAGCTCTTCGCTGGGTCGGGTGTGAAATCGGGGATGCTCTCGCCCGCCGAGGAGCGGTGCAGCTTCGGCCGCGAGGCCAGCGCCGCATCCACCGCCTGCCGGTAGTAGGCCACGACGTTGCGGATGTAGTTCGTATCCTTGAGCCGCCCCTCGATCTTGAACGACCGCACCCCGGCATCGAGCAGCTCGCCCAGATGGGTCGAGAGATTCAGGTCGCGGACCGAGAGCAGGTGCTTGCCCGTCAGGTAGGTCCGCCCGCGTCCGTCGGTAAGGTCGTAGGTCAGCCGGCAGGGCTGGCTGCAGGCACCGCGGTTGCCGCTGCGCCCGGACATCGAGCGCGAGAGGAAGCACCGCCCGCTGTAGCCGACGCAGATGGCCCCGTGGACGAAACATTCGACCTCGGCCTGTGTCGCGGCACAGATGGCACGGATCTCATCGAGCGAAAGGTTGCGCTCGAGGATCACCCGCGCAAAGCCCGCCTCGCCCAGGAAGCGAGCCCCTTCGGGCGTGCGGTTCGAGACCTGCGTCGAGGCGTGCAGTTCGACCGGAAGGTCCATCCGCCGCAGGGCCATGTCCTGCACGATCAGCGCGTCGATGCCCGCGGCGATCAGCTCGCGGGCCTGACGCTCGGCATCGGCCAGTTCGTCGTCCCACAGCAGCGTGTTGAGCGTGGCATGGATCCGCACGCCGTAGCGGTGGGCATACTCCACCGCACGGGCGATCTGCTCCGTGGAGTTCCCGGCCGCCTGACGCGCCCCGAAGCGCGCCCCGCCGATGTAGACGGCATCGGCGCCGTAGTCCACGGCCGCAACGACCGAGTCGTAATCCTTGGCCGGGGCCAGCAGCTCGACGCTCCGGCTTTTTCCGTTTCCGATCAGGCACTTTTCCATCAAGAAACAAAGGTACGCTTTTTTACGGAATTTCCCGCACCGCAGGGCAAATTCGTCCCGTCCGGGAGATTGGCCGCCCGCTGCTGCACCGCCCACCGCCATACGCCGAAAACGCGTGCTCCACGTTTTTTTCGCGCCGCCCGGTGCAATATTGCGGTGAAATGCTTATTTTTGCATCTCGAAACCGAATATCCTAAAGAAGACAGATACCATGCTTACACTGAAGCAAATCCGCGATGACAAGGAGGCTGCCGTCCGCAAACTCGCCAAGAAGGGCGTCGAGGCGGGGCCGGTCATCGAAAAGATCATCTCGCTCGACGACCGCCGCAAGGCCATCCAGGCCGAACTCGACTCCACGCTGGCCGCACAGAACAAGGCCGCCAAGGAGATCGGCGCCCTGATGGGACAGGGCCGCCGCGAGGAGGCCGAGGAGCGCAAACATTTCGTTGCGGACCTCAAGGAGAAATCCGCCCGCCTGCAGGCCGAGTCGAACGACGTGCAGCAGGAGCTGCAAACGGCCCTGGTCTCGCTGCCGAACTTCCCGGCCGAGATCGTCCCCGAAGGCAAGACGGCGGCAGACAACCTGGTGGTGAAACTCGTGGAGAGCTACACCACCCTGCCCGAGAACCCGCTGCCCCACTGGGAGCTGGCCAAGAAGTACGACATCATCGACTTCGACCTCGGCGTGAAACTCACCGGAGCCGGATTCCCCGTCTACAAGGGCAAGGGCGCCCGGCTGCAGCGCGCGCTGATCAACTACTTCCTCGACTGCAACACGAAGGCCGGATACCTCGAAGTCGAGCCTCCAGTGATGGTCAATGAGGCCTCGGGCTTCGGCACCGGACAGCTGCCCGACAAGGAGGGACAGATGTACCACGCCACGGTGGACAACTTCTACCTGGTACCGACGGCCGAAGTGCCCGTGACGAACATCTACCGCGACGTGATTCTCGACGAGA
>OODG01002101.1_pt1 | contig 12510 bp, 10 predicted proteins | sample 1671621 | NCBI WGS metagenome assembly OODG01 (sample SAMN06348175, study PRJEB24527) | human gut metagenome | biome: human gut; feature: ankylosing spondylitis patient; material: feces | host: Homo sapiens | place: China | collected 2015-10 | reverse complement strand
GATCAACTTGAAAAGCGGGTCGTCATCATCGAGCATGGTCAGATGGCCTTAAACAAAGCTCCGAGGCGACCTCTCCTGCATTTTCTCCACCAACGCCGTCGCAAACGGCTGCAATAAAAGGAGCAGCGACAGTTGATTCATAGCTGCCGCTGTTGATGACCTCGTGGTCTATTAAAATGCAGTCCTCATTCTGTTCACGGTAATTTCCCTTGTCTGTTATTCCGAAAATATAATAATACATTTATTATCACCGTCTGAAAACTGGTATCGTGCTGTTATATCATATCTGCAACAAGACTGCCCATTTCCTTACAGCCAACGAGCTTCATGTCCTCTGACATGATATCCCCTGTTCTGTAGCCTGCTTCAAGGACTTTCTTGACAGCATTGTCGATAGCGTCTGCTTCCTTATCCATATCGAAAGAGAATCTCAGGAGCATTGAAGCTGAAAGGATAGTAGCGATAGGGTTAGCCTTATCCTGTCCTGCGATATCAGGTGCAGAGCCGTGGCTAGGCTCATACATACCGAACTTTGTGTCATTCAGTGAAGCGGAAGCCAGCATACCAAGTGAGCCTGATATCATAGCGGCTTCGTCTGAAAGGATATCGCCGAACATATTCTCTGTAAGGATAACGTCAAACTGCTTAGGATCTCTTACAAGCTGCATTGCGCAGTTGTCAACGAGCATATGCTCAAGCTCGACCTCAGGATAATCCTTTGCTACCTCGTTTACTACCTTTCTCCAAAGTCTTGAAGAATCAAGAACGTTAGCCTTATCAACGCTTGTAACTTTCTTTCTTCTCTTCATGGCGATGTCAAAGCCACGGATAGCAATTCTTCTTATCTCGTTCTCGTTATATGTAAGAGTATCAACGGCAGTTTCAACACCGTCAACGTTCTCTGTCTTTCTCGCACCAAAATACAGACCGCCTGTAAGCTCTCTCATTATCATCATGTCAAAGCCGTCGCCGATTATATCGTCCTTAAGGGGGCAAGTTTCTCTAAGCTCAGGATAAAGATTTGCAGGACGCAGGTTAGCGAACAGACCAAGCTCTTTTCTTATTTTCAGAAGTCCGGCTTCAGGTCTGAGGTTCGGAGCAAGCTTATACCATGGTGAAGTGGAAGTATTTCCGCCGATAGAGCCAAGCAGAACTGCGTCTGAGTTCTTTGCTACCTCGACAGCCTCGTCTGTAAGCGGAATGCCATATTTATCTATAGAACAGCCGCCCATAAGGATATCAGTATAGACAAACTTATGACCGAACTTTTCAGCAACCTTGTCGAGGACCTTCTGTGCTTCTGTTACTATTTCAGGGCCTATCCCGTCGCCCTTTATAACTGTTATTTTCTTTTCCATGTTATTTTTCCTCCTCAGAATTTAAAGTCGAAACGCTTATCTCGCAGGAATAGCTCTGCTTTTCGGCTGTCATGAACAAAATGCCTGTATAGACCGAACACTCGCCGTCAATAAGCTTCTTTTTGCAATAATCGTCAGCAGCCATGCCTTTGAGCTGATACTGCATATAACTGTCCGCCGTATCAGTGCCGTCAAAGTTCACCTGACTATAGTCTATCTCCTCGCCGTCCATATAATATGACCAGTAGTAAGACAAACCGTCAGAGCCTTTGACCTTTATGCTGTTGGGTGAAACAGTGCTGTCTATGCTTGCTTCGTCTATATTCGCCCAAAGTCCGTTGAAAGTGGAAAATCCAGCACCATTTATCTCAGGCTTATTGCAGGCAAAGGTCTTTGTTGTAACGCCTTTTTTATCGGTCTTTTCGTCCTTTTCCACAAGCACTATACTGCTGTTTGAAGCAGTTCCCCTTGCAAAACTGCCGCCAAGCTTTCTGTTTATCTCTGCAGAGCTTAGGGTCAGGTCTATCTTGCTGCCGTCCACCATTACCATAAAAGGCAGAAAATCCTTGCTGCTGTATTCAAATTTACCGCTGCTCTCCTCTTTTTTCGAGCAGCCTGCGCTGCACACCAGCATTACCCCTGCTGCAAGTGCCGCAAATAGCTTTTTAGCTTTCATAGCTTCACCCCTTCATAGAAACAGTTCAAGGGCGACCCCTTTTGAGAGATCCCCCTTAAAGCTTCAAAATATCTTATTTAAGTGAGTTAAGAAGACCATTGCTGTTGATGATATTGATAAGAAACTCAGGGAACGACTGACCCTGATAAGTCTCATTCTTGGTCTTGTTTGTGATAACGCCACTGTCGAAATCTATCTCCACCTCGTCACCGTTATCTATCTTCTCAGCAGCTTCCTCGCACTCGATGATAGGAAGTCCGATATTTATAGCGTTTCTGTAGAATATTCTTGCGAATGTCTTTGCGATAACACAGGATATTCCGCTCGCCTTGATAGCAGCAGGCGCATGCTCTCTTGATGAACCGCAGCCGAAGTTGCTCTTTGCTACCATTATATCGCCCTTCTGAACGTTCTTTGCAAAGTCAACGTCAATATCCTCCATGCAGTGCTGCGCAAGCTCCTGCATATCAGGTGTGTTGAGGTATCTTGCAGGGATAATAACGTCAGTATCTACGTTATCCCCGTATTTATGTACTTTTCCGCAAGCTTTCATTATGAAAACCCCTTTCGTCAAACTTTATCAGCCCTGCTTGAACTCTGACGAATGGAATATATTTTCTCCTATCGCCTGTTTTCTAAGCTCTTCATATATCTTTTCAAGATACGGGCCGTCTATAGTATCCTTGTTTCTTGTAATAAAATAGCAGATCTTTACCTTGTGGAACATTCCCTCTTTAACGAGAGCATACACAGGTGTACCCCCGATATTGGAGGTATAAAAGGTATTGAAGCCCTTCTTGTCAATAAGAGCCTGCGTCATTTCCACGGTAAATGTATTTTTGTCATGGAGTTCCTGAATGATCTCGTCAGCCTTCTCCTCACGCTGATAGTCATTTAGTGAAGTTCCGTACTTCTTTGTAACAATACTAAGAAGTATATCGGAGAATATTTCCCTAAGATAATTTTTCATCTGTTCTCGCTCCCAAGTCGTATATGCGGTCATGCCGCATATCAATTATTCCCCCAACGCAAGATCTGTCAGCTGATTTTCTCCCCGAATATCACATAACTTCCGACGGCTGTGAGATCTTGCCTGTCACAGCTGAAGCGGCGGCAACGTAAGGTGAAGCCAGATAAACCTCTGATTCTGGGTGACCCATACGTCCCACGAAATTTCTGTTTGTTGTTGCAACGGCTCTTTCGCCCTTTGCAAGAATACCCATATGTCCGCCAAGACACGGACCGCAGGTAGGTGTAGAAACCGCACAGCCTGCATTTATGAATATCTCCAGCAGACCCTCTTTCATGGCCTGCATATATACCTTCTGTGTGGCAGGGATAACGATACATCTAACGTTCTTTGCCACCTTTTTGCCGTCAAGTATCTCAGCGGCACATCTCAGATCCTCTATTCTTCCGTTCGTACATGAGCCGATAACTACCTGATCTATCTTGACCTCAGGGATATCGTCAAATGTTCTTGCGTTCTCAGGCAGATGAGGGAAAGCGACTGTAGGCTTTATCTGGCTGAGGTCAATAGTGTATTCAGCCTCATACTCAGCGTCATCGTCAGCCTTGTATATCTTATACTCTCTGTCTACCTTATCCTTGATGTAATCAAGTGTAACATCGTCAACTGCAAATATGCCGTTCTTTGCTCCTGCTTCGATAGCCATGTTAGCCATGCAAAGCCTGTCCTCCATGGAGAGGTTTTTCAGACCCTCGCCTGAAAATTCCATAGACTTGTAAAGTGCGCCGTCAACGCCTATCATGCCGATTATATGAAGTATAACGTCCTTAGCGGCACTATACTTTGGAAGCTTGCCCACGATATTGAACTTGATAGCGGCAGGGACTTTGAACCAAGTCTTTCCCTTTGCCATGCCTGCGCACATATCTGTTGAGCCGATACCTGTTGAGAATGCGCCAAGTGCACCATATGTACAAGTATGTGAGTCAGCACCGATAACGCAGTCGCCCGGAGCGACAAGTCCTTTTTCAGGAAGCAGAGCGTGTTCAATGCCCATATCGCCAACGTCGAAATAATTCTTTATGTCATACTTTGAAGCAAAGTCACGGCAGGTCTTGCACTGTGTAGCGGATTTGATATCCTTGTTAGGTGCAAAGTGATCCATGACCATTGTGACCTTATTCTTATCGAAAACATCTGTGAAGCCCGCTTTATTGAACTCGTTTATAGCCACAGGGGACGTAACGTCGTTGCCAAGAACCAGGTCAAGGTTCGCCATTATAAGCTGACCTGCCTTGACTTCGTCAAGACCTGCGTGGGCTGCCAGAATTTTCTGAGTCATTGTCATACCCATTTAATATTACTCCTTACTATCAGATCTCAGAGCATACCAAGATCCTTTATTTTTTATACCCATTTATTATACCACTATTTTGATGTTAATGCAAATACATATTTATTATATATCTATGAATAATATTTATACTAAACGTTTGAGATATGAACATATCTCTTTTACATTTACATATAAAATGCGAAAATTTTAATCACATTTTAAACAATAGCACTGCGTATCAACTGAAATATCTTTCACAACATCACAAAATACTAACATTCACGGGAAAATACCGTCAGCCCTCTTGACTTCATTTGCATGGCATAGCTGTTCTCTTTCTGCAAAAAATAATATTACAAAGAAAAAAGGAGGAAACAGCAATGAAGATGAAGTCAATGATAACAGGCGTTTCAATGGCGATAGCCGCAGGAACAGTGGCTTATGCAGTCACAGAGGCGACATCAAGCGAAAAGAAAATGCTCAAAAGCCGCACAGGACGTGCTATCAGAGCTATCGGTGACGTAATGGACGGCATTTCAATGATGATGAAATAGTTCTCGTGCAGGAGCGTTCCATGGTGGTAACGCTCCTGTTTTTTTGCATTTTTAACTCTGACTTATCTTTTTCAGCAGCGTAAGAGCGTCGATAACATCGACCTTTCCATCACCGTTCATATCCGCACGCTTTAGCTGAGCGGGATCAAGCTGCGTCTTGCCTGCATTGTAACGCAGCATGAGCAAAGCGTCCACAACTGTCAGATACTTGTCACCATTCACATCTCCCTGCTGCAGGGTCTGTGAAGCGGCTTTTCTTGTTATTTTTATGGTGTACGTCCGTTTCACTCCGCTTGCCGCTGTGCAGGTGACCTTGATGGTATTCTCGCCCGTTTTAAGGCTCACCTTGCCCTTTCCAGACACCTTTGCACTTTTGCCAAGAGGGTTTGCGTTTATAGTAACGGAAGAAACCTCCGCATTGACTTTAGCAGTATAGCTAGCGGTGAACTTATCGAATTTTGGTGAAATGCTCGTGCCTGAAACGCTGAGAGATTTAAGATAATTGTTGTTATCTCCACTGCTTGTAGGCTTTGGGCAAAGTTTATCAGGCATATTGTTGTAAACAGGTATCTTGAACTCCATTGCACTGTTCAAAATATCCTGAGAATAGGCGTTTTTAAGGCTTATGGCTTCATTTGCCTGACCGAAAACGCAGGTCATATACTGGTGGTAATAAAGACCGTTTCCGCCGTCTACCATATCAAATTTTTGCAGATAAAGGGTATCCTGACCCTTTGTTATGTAGCCTGTGCCTAAGAATATCGAGCCGCCCACTATGGACTTGTATTGATTTGTCCAAGGGAGAAGATAGGTCGGATTAGTAGTTTTTGCATACTTACAGCCCATTTCTGCGGCTGTCATGGTAGAGGTCGCATAAGCCTGAATGTCAAAGAAGTTGAAATAATTCTCATAGCCTTTCACAGTACCAAGGGATTGCGGCGCACCATTTACGCCCTGCTCGTTCCTGCACCTTGAAGCAAGGTGATAAGGTGAAACGCCCGATTTCTTTGCAGCGTCCATAAAGGTCTGCGAATATGTATACTTTTTCTTTGTGTCAGGACAAGTGTAGCTTCCACTCATAAAAGTGTCTGCAAGAATAGTTTTTACACCGCTTTCCGTCTGATACGAGGGATCATATGACTGATTTTCAAACATGAAAATGTATGTATCGTTGAGAAAATTTCTCGGATCCATATAATACATTATTATCTCTTTTGAAGCCGCCACCCACGAGCCGTCAAGCCCATACCAATAACCGCCGTTAAAATCATATGCACCCTTTTCCATGGACTTCCACGAAGCCAGTGCCGACGAGTGGACAAGGTTTCTGCCCACAACACATTCTTCCTTTAACGCAGTGTTCCAATCCACGCCAAGCTTCTGAGCGGTAAATATCCACTTTGGGTGCTGTTCATGGAGCGTTCGCAGATATGGCTTATAGCTTTCAGGGAAGCCCTGCTTTGTCATATAGCTCTCAAAATCAGCGTCAGAACTGCCCTGCGAGCCGCTTGATGTTAGCTGAACATATGCCGCCGAAACATAGCCCGTCACATTGCCGCATGATATCTTATACCATTTCGCACCGCTTGAGTCGGTGGTTTCGGAAAGTATAGTCAGGCTGTCGCCATAGCTTACTGTGCCTGTTTTAGAATAGCCTGTCCCTGCACCGCTGCGAACGTTCAGAACGTCTGCCGTACAGCTTCCCGTCATATTTGCCGCCGAAGCTGTCAAACATGAAGCCGCCATTGAGGCTGCAACAGCAAATGACAGGATATGTGAAATTATCTTTTTTATCAACTCGTTCACCTCAGAAGATATAGGCAATACCGCAACAAGGCACGCCTATGTATAAGTCCTTATTTTTACACACATTGGTTTGTACATTTTTCTGTATCAAGTACAAAACTTCACCCTCATTATAGTACATTTCTCAGGCCTTTGTCAACAGTCTTTTTGATTCATAAAAAATTTACATTTAGTAAAATGCAGCTTTCTCTTAAAAGTTACAGATTTATTACAGCCTATTTAGTGGCTTTGCTGTTGATCGGTACATACATATTGTGACGCAAATGCTCTCATTATAAATATATCCAAAAAAATATACTTATTTTCGCTGTTTTGACTATTGACGTGTTACTTTATATTGTGATATAATCCTATTACGACAAAGGTAACAGAACTTGTAATATTTTATAATGAAATATTACAAATTAAAGACAAGACAATAGTAAACAAAATTAATCAAGAGCAAAATACTGACAGAAAAACACGATTTTGCAGCGGAGGTATCAAATGAAAAAACTGAAAATAAACAAGGTGGCGCTGTCGGTGGCAACAGCGTTTCTTATGCTCACGAGCATTGTTTCCACAGTGGCTAGTGCATCGGGCGGAAACGAGATAAAGCTCACAAGCGACAAGAACTTTGCACAGGCAGGCGACAGCATAAACGTAAAAGCGAGCCTTGAGCCTGATAAAACAGGCGTTGCAGGCTTCACTATAGACCTGCATTATGACCCGTCAAAGGTAACAGTATATGTGCCGACCGATGAGGAGAGCGAGAGTACATACAATGTGGGAAGCAAATTCTCTGTTATAACCAACTATGTTGCTTCATCAGGCACTATAAAAATAGTCGGTGCAAACCTCACAGGCTCTAACATAAAGGACAGCACAGACCTTGCCCTTGCGACTTTCAAGGTAAAAGACGGCGTAACAGACAAGATAAACTATTGGGTAGAGGTTGAAACAATGGTGGCGGAAGCTGACGGTGGATACAAGTCAGTTTCATACTCAGCACCTACAGAGGGTTCACCGCTCACTGTCAGTGCTGGGGAGGAGATCACAACAACTCCTGCAACGACCACTACGACTGCTTCATCTAAGGCTGAAGCTACTACAACCACATCAAAGTCGACCACAACTACAACGACGACTACAGCAAAGACTACGACCAAGTCCGAAGCGACTACCACAACTACGGCTAAGTCTGAGAAAGTTACAACAACTACGACAAAGCCTGTTGAAACCACCACAACGACTACAACAGCAAAGAGCGAAACTCAGACCACTACAACCTCAACATCTGCACAGCCTGAGTCCGAACCGCTTTTTACACACAAGCAGGGTGACGCTGACTTCAACAGCGAAACTTCCCTTCAGTTCGGCTTCAAGCTTTCTGACTACATAACAGACTATTCACAGCATTACAATGTAAAGGTCAACGTAAAGTCATCAGGCAACGCAAGCGGTGCAGTCGGTGCGTTGGTAGACGGAAGCTGGTCTGCACAGAGCACGAAGCTCACAGGTGGCGAGGAAGCACAGTGGATATACTCAGATCTTGACCCTTCAAGAACAAGTGACGAGGTTTTCGTACAGCTTTATTACTTAAAGGCAAATGCAGATTTTCAGATAGCTTCCGTGGAAGTAACACCTGTCAAGGAAGCAGTTGACACATCAGCCGTTACAAAGGTCACAGCGGCAGAACCAAAGCCTGCTGACGATACAACGACCACAACTACTACAACAGCAAGCACAGAGCCAAAGGCTGACGAAAACACACAGCCTGAAAGCACCACCACAACAGCAGCCGGACAGCCTGCAAATGCCGGTGCGGCTGTTACTACAGTAAGCGAGAGCGACAGTTCGCAGGAGCTTACAGGATCACAGGCAACAGAAAAGATACAGCAGATAGTTGACGAGGCCTCATCGCAGGCTGACAGCTCAAAAGTAAATCCATCAACAGGCGTTGAAATGACAAAGAACATTCTCACTGTCATTGCCGCAGGATATGTTATTTTTGCGATATTTGCAGTTATCTTCAACAGATTTGCCGCAAAGGACGAAGAATAATAACCGAATATATTTCTTTTGGCTATAAAAACGGACGTTTCCATCGGAAGCGTCCGTTTTTTCGTCAGGAACACCAAGGGGATAGTATGATCCTGCATTTTATTGATCTTCTATAACAGGCGGAATGAAATTCTCTAAGGCGCTGAGAAGCTTCGGGTGTCGTATAACAAAATGTATAGCAGGCGCGTTTCCCTTTGATATCATCGCCCACTGACCTTCATGGATCAGTATTTGCAAATTGCAAAAGGTCTGCCGCTTAGCATATTTAAGGCTATAGTTTTCGTGTGTCTGTGCATAGCGTTCTGTGCTTTTTAAATGTGCAGAATAATCATCATAGCAGTAAAGAACATCACTGGCACAGAATACACCCGACAGGTCAAGGGCATGGGGACGTGTTTCAAATTCCTCTCGGGAAAGACAGCATATCTCGTCCTCTATGGTCATGGTTTCCAGTATGCTCTCAACTCGCTTTTTACGCTCGCTGACATAAGCTTTTATATCTCTGCCCCGTCGGTCGTCAATACCGTTTCTGTCAAGTATATTATTGAGCAGGTCATTATCCATAGTATAAACAGGCAGAGCAGATAAAATACTCCTGCGCCTGCCACGTCTGTGAGAGTCGGCAGTGAGAAAATCGCTGAAATCTTTTTCCCTGTCACTTCGGTATATCTCCATAAGCGGGCAGGCGTTTGAAAGCAGATCATTGGCACGTTTACGATAATATCCAAGCTCCTTTTTGGACTTGGTCAGATAATATCTGCCCTCGCTGTGAAAGCCTGCCACGGCTTCCCCTGAAAGAGCCGCTGCACCTGATACCTTCAGCAAATGCAAAAAAGCATTATTCTGTACGTTTTTCAAATAGTAAGGTGCTATCTGCCCCGTCATATACATCGGTATCCAGCTTTCAAGACCAAGCATCATATCATCTAAGGAGCGGTCAAGATTATGTATCTGACAAAGGTGCAGACCCTTTTTAAGCATCAGAGCCATACCGAACATCCACTTCTTCGGAAATTCGGGATCATCAGCCATTTCCTTCATAGGCATATCACTGTACATTATCACAGGCTCATTAGAACGTGACAAGACTGTGGCTTTCAGAAAATCAAGCTCACTTTCCATCATTTCCTTGATGCCAAAATAACTTTTTGACACAGGAAGCTGAAAAGGCAATGCAGGTACTTTCATTTCATCAAAACGTATCACCTTTATGTATTCGTTCAGGTCAAACTCATCAAGCTTATCAAGAAACTTTTCAATTCCACCGCTTTTTATCTCTCTGCTCTGTCTGGCATGATCGCTGAACAGCCATTTGCATATCACTTCATAACGCTGTGACACATCCTCTATATCACTTTCATTACAGCCCACAAGCTGTGCGACCGCTGATATCTCTGTGGGAGTTTTAAGCTCCCTTGCAGTAAAGCCTGCTATTGCGGCGACAAAGCGTTCAGGGTCGGCAGGCTTTCTAGTACCGTTCCGTATACGGAAAACGGTGGAAACATCATAATTTATCTCCTTGCACATACGCTTAATGTTTATATCAAGGGCTGAGATAAGGGTATTGAAATTTTGCCGCATAGACTCTCTGTCGGCAGGTATGATATCTTCACAGTCAAGAAAGGCTCTTTTTATGTTCTCCCTTGTCATATCGCCATAGCCCTTTTCCCTTGCCACAGCCTCAAGAGCGTTGCAAAGCCCGTCAAACGCCACAGTGTCTATCTCAGGTATTCTCTCTCCGCTTCTGTATCTGCTAAATGTTGAGGGAGATATCCCTGACAACTCGCAAAGCTCCTTTGCCGTGCAGGAAAGCTGTTCTATATACTTACCAAGCTGTTCGCAAAACTTCATTTTAACGATTCCTCCCGCTGTCATATGGTATTACGTTAATTATATATCATATTTATCAAAAAAGGAAGTCCCCCACGATATATAATTTCAGAATTGGCATATGACTATTATGAAATAAATCACAAATTTATTCATAGATTTGTTATAATGTGATAAAGGATATCACATTAGGGAAAATACAAAGTAATGGAGGTGTGCTTATAGGATAATAACGAACATGAGAAAAAATATAATATCAAAAGGAGATGTATATTATGAAAAAAACAACCACAAAACTGCTGACAGCCTTGCTTACGCTGTGTATAGTGCTGACACTGATGCCGATGACAGCGTTTGCAGAATCCGGAACGTATGCTGTTGAATTTTACCCCGGAGATCATGGGAGCATGACCAAAAACGACCAGATCCCGTTTGTATATTATGGCATTGACGATGATGTTAACAAGCCATACTACTACAAGCTGAATGTATCCGAAACAGAAACTCTAAGCTTTGCCGGCAGCATCATTAATGTTTTGTCACCAAATCCAGGCTATGAGTTTTCCTACTGGACAGCCGATGCTGCCGTCTACCAGATCGGCGGTGATACTGCCATTCCCGCTGGCACCGCTCTTTCCTCTGTTCAAATACAGAGCAAAATTACCGTGAAAAGTGATGTGACGTTCACAGCTCACTTTAAGCAGATATCTGAATATCCTGACGAATCAGAGATCACCAATGCCACCATTGAAGATGTTAGGTTTAATTATGGGGCTGGCGATACAACTGAGACATCGGCTTTTGTAACACCAGTAGACTACGAGAAATATGATGTGGCTTATGAATGCTGGCAGCAATTTGAAAACAATGAACCTGTTGCCGCATGGTATTCTGACAATGGTTCGCACGGATCTTTGCCAACCTTCACAAAATTTGAAGGCGGCAAAAAATATGTGTATTCCCTTATGCTTAAACCAAAAGACGGATATTCCTTCAGCAGCGAAACTATAGTTACTGTAAACGGGCAGAAAGTGTCCGCACATTTCGTCGATGGCTTCATGTATGTCCCGGCTGTTAAAACGATCACTGCATCTACGGTGACAGTCATCGATGTGGTGGAGATAAATGATGTCACCGTCAGCTTCAAGAACGGCGACAAACCCGTATTCACCGGCGATGTATCCGACGGCAAATACTACTACCGAGCTGAATGGTGGGAACTGGACAGCAAGACCGGTGCGATTTCTGCGGATTTCTTCAGCGGTGCTTATGAAAATAAGATCACCACTTTTGAAGCCGGAAAGACCTATCATTACGGTGTGTATGTGGTATCTGAAGGATTTGTTGAAAGTGAAAATACCTCTTATGTATTCGGACCCAACACCAAGCTTAAGATAAACGGCGAATTTGTGAATTACAAACGCTATGAAAATGATACGAGCGACGGCTCTGACGGCACTATGTGGGTCATCACTGACCTTACTATGACTCCAAAGGCAAATGATACAAACTCTGACAGCAGCGATACAAACTCAGACAGCAAAGACACAAGTTCAAATAACAGTGGCACAAGCACAAACAGCAACTCAAATACAGACAGCAAGAACCCTGCCAAGAACAACGCAGGAAGCACAAACCCTAACACAGGCAATAATGTTAGCGGTATACTGCTTACATTCGTTATAGCTGGAAGCGGACTTGTGATCGCAGGCAGAAAATCACGCAAAAACAAATAACAGCATGAGCTGACAAAAAACGGGCGTTTCAAAGCGAAACGTCCGTCTTTTTATAACCATATCAAATTTACTTGTTCTGTGCCTTAAAGATAACGCCCGTCACCTTTGGACCTGCGTTTATTGCAATTGCCGCACCTATTTGGAAACACTCCACAGGTGGATCTTGGAGATTTTGGCACGCACGCGCACTACGCCTCCTCG
>OODG01002093.1_pt1 | contig 12547 bp, 9 predicted proteins | sample 1671621 | NCBI WGS metagenome assembly OODG01 (sample SAMN06348175, study PRJEB24527) | human gut metagenome | biome: human gut; feature: ankylosing spondylitis patient; material: feces | host: Homo sapiens | place: China | collected 2015-10 | reverse complement strand
AGCCAATCAATTATCCGACAAAGATGTCGCGCTTGTTTTTGCGCATCCCCGCCCACCCTCTTATTCTTTTTATTCTTATTTTTTCCTATTTATGTGTCCGGCACAACGAGAGCCGAAAGGAGCGACCCGCCATGAAAAAATGCAGCAAGACCCTTCTGGGCCTGGCCCTGGCGGCGGCCATGTCCCTGTCCCTGATCGTCCCCGCTTCCGCCGTCTATTGTCCCCACGACTATTACGCATCCACCGCCGTCTGGTACACGGATGACGGCCCCCGGCTGCAGACCCGGCACTGGCAGATGACCATCCGGTGTCATAACTGCGGCTACGCAGACGCCGAGAAGGAACACACGTTCCCGGTCCGGCTGGAGCTGCCGGAGGGCTGTTCTGTTCTGGTGTGCCGCAATCTGCGGGTGATCGGCTCCGCCCCGGTGGCGGTATGAGCCGTCTCTATGAAAACTAAGGCTTGACAGGCAGGGCTACTTATGATAAACTCCGTATATGATTTATCATAAGTAGCCCTGCCTGCACCCATTTGACCGATGCGAAAGGAGCTGTTTCTATGAATCCCATGCACCAACTGACCCGGCGGCCGGTGAAGGCGGCCTTCGGCGCACTGCTGCTGGCCCTGGCCGGGGTAATTCTGGCCCTGTCCGGAGGGCAGTTCTGGGCGGCGGTCCAGACCCGGGCCGGGGTGGAGGAGACCTACACCACCGTGGCGGTGGTCACCGGCGGGAAACGGCAGCTGGTGTCCAGCGGCGACATAGTATACGAGGATATTGGCCCCACATACGAAGCCAACGAGTTTCTGAAGGAGGCCGCCCAGAAGGGCTGGAGCATCATCCGCGGTCAGGCCACCATGGGCCTTGCCGGGGGGTACAGTCCGAAGCTCACGCCGCTGACCACATTTTATCAAATGGACGTTGACAGCTCCGACACCCGCATTGATAACGATGAGGACGTCCCCTATAACTTCGCCATCCTGGAGATCGAGATCACGGAGGTGGGGGAGGAGAGGGTCTATTATCCCAGAGAGTATGATACAGGCGCTTTTTTCAACTGGGTCGTCTCCGGCAAGGTGCTGGGAGTGCAAGCCATGAGCGGCGATTGGAACGACCCCACCGGCCGGAACGCAAATTTTTATTTGCAGATCACCGGCGAGTCGGATGCGGCGGGCAAGGCGCTGCAGGCCGGACAGCGGATCCTGGTGTTTACCCACAATTACCGCGACCTGGATTTCGAGCAGCGCTGCCTCATTGCGGAGGACCTGAGACTCAGTGGCTATGAGGTGGACCCCCGGAGCCTGGATATTGAGAACAACATGATCCGTTATGCCGACCGCACCACCGACATCACCATAACGGACGGCGAGGGAAATCCCTGGCCGGACGATGCGCCCCTGTATAAGGACCCCGTCACCGGCAATGAGTCCACCATAGACCTTCGGCGACTGAACACCATTGCCTTCAATGTCGATGACTGCTCCCAGCCCTGGACGTTATACGATGAGCAGTGGAATGTGGAGGAACAGAAATGGGAGTGGACCGTTCAGCGGGTCATTGCCTATGACACGGATTATGACCTGGCCTCCTTTACGGTGCTGCCGGAGGGCGTCACGGCGGAGGAGATGATCGCCTCCTCCCCCACCTGGCAGAAGGCCATGGAGTCCGTCCGGGTCAACAGCCACAGCGTGCCGGTGCTGGCGGTGAATCACTTAGAGGCTCTGGCGGATTTCGCCGCCGGGACCACCATGGTCACCCAGGGCCGCAGCATCTCCCAGGCGGAGTACGACTCCGGGGCGGCGGTGTGCCTGGTCTCCGAGTCCCTGGCCCGGGAAAACGGCCTGAACGTGGGGGACGTTCTGCCGCTGTCCCTGTATGAATACGACCAGGACCTGCGGTATTCCTACATACACGAATATAACCCCCGGCCCTCCTGCTATCTGCCGGACCAGGGCTTTCAGCAGGAGACGGAATACACCATCATCGGTCTGTATCGTCAGAGCAACGAGTGGGTGACTACCCCCACCAGCTTTACCCCCAACAGCGTGTTCGTGCCGGAGAAAAGCGTCACCTGCCAGACGGTAACCGGCAACTATGGCGTGTGGTCCAGCCTGATTCTGCAAAACGGCACCATCGACCAGATGGAGGCCCGGCTGGAGGAAAACGACCTGGGCGGCGCGGTGACCTACTACGACCAGGGGTACAGCGATATTGTGGAGAGCCTGGACGGTTATACCCGGGTGTCGCGGACGGTGCTTCTGGTGGGTTTAGCCCTGTGGGCGGTGGTGCTGGCGGCGTACTGCGTACTGCTTCCCATGCAGGAGGGAAAAACCGCCCTGCGTATGTGGACACTGGGTGCAAAACGCCGGGATATTGCGGGACAAATCTGGACGCCCTCGGCTCTGATGGCCGCCGCCGGAACCGTCATCGCGTTGGCCGTCAGCATCCCCGGTATGTCCTGGGCCACGGACAAAATCCAGGCCCTGACCGGCTCTGATCTGACGCTGAAGGTATCTACCGGCCAGACCGTCGCCCTGTGCGCCGGGGCCCTGGCCATTGCCCTGGCAGTGATTGCCCTGGTCAGCGTATCCACCGCACAGCGGGGTATCCGCAAGGCGGAATAAGCAAATCAAAAGGCGAAAGGAGGACCGCCTATGACGCCCTATTTTTTCAAGCAGATGCGCAAGCGCACCAGCCTGTGCCTGGTGGTGGTGCTGACGGCCTTAGCGTTTTCCCTGGCCCTGTGTATGCTCCAGCGGTCCCGGGACCAGATGGCCGCACGCATTGAGGAGGTTTATGACAATCTGGAGGTCCGGTGCAGCGTCACCAATCTCACGGGGACCCAGTCGGACCAGCTGAACCTGCCGGATTGGGTGCTGCGGCTGTTCGACGGGGAAAAGACCTACGGCAATTTCCAGGACAACGACCTGTTCGCCCCCTATGTCCGGGATGTGCAGGTGCGGTCCACGGTGTACTGCACCACCCCCGGCGACCAGGACCGGCTGACCCTCAGCGGCGTCACCGGGTTGAAGGCGGACAGCTCCCTGCTGGCCTCCTCGGGCTGCACCGTCATCTGGCGGGAGGGCTTCGGCGAGGATATGTTCCGGGGGCGGGGCTTCTCCCTGCTGCTGCCGGAGGAGCAGGCGCATCTGGTGGACGGGGACGGCTATGTGACCCTGGAGTTCACCGGGGTGGAGGGGGACAATATCCAGCACCGCTTCCTGGCGGCGGGGACCTATACCGGCGGGTCCGGGCGGCTGTACTGCTCCTGGTGGGTGGTGCGGCAGCTGTGCGAGGAGACCTACGGCGGTCTGACGCTGGACAGTCTGTCCGCCGCCATGGCGGACAACCGGGAGATCGGCGAGTTCTGGGACGGGTACGCCAGCCGCTATTTCGTGGCCCCCACCAAGGACGGCACCCCGGTGCCCTGGGAGGGGTCCCGGCTGTACCGCACCTATCCCTTCGCCCTGGCCGTTTATGACGATGTGCTGGTGAAAACCGTGGAGCAATTGCAGCAGAACCAGCGGCTGCTGGGGCTGGTGTCGTGGCTGCTGGGGCTGGCCTCCTTCGGAGTGGGGGCGGTGTTCAGCATCCTGCTGCTGCGCCACCGCAGCCGGGAGCTGAAGCTGCAGTTTATCCTGGGCCAGAGCCGGGGCAGCATCTTAGTGTGGGCCCTGACGGAGCACGGGCTGCTGAGCCTGCTGGGGGCGATCATCGGCGCAGGGGGCTTCTGGCTGGCCTTCCGGACGGCCCCGGCCTGGGGGCCGGTGGCGGGTTTCTGGGTGATGAATCTGGCGGGCACGGCTCTGGCGTATCTTCTGACCATGCGGCGAAAGTTTCTGGAATCAAATCTGGGGAGGGAATAAATATGAACATCCAGCTGCAAAACGTTACCTATACCTATGCCGGGAAGTATCAGCGGGTCACCGCCGTGGACGGCGTCAGCTATACCTTCCACGACGGGACCCTGTACACCATCATGGGGGCCTCCGGCAGCGGCAAATCCACGCTGCTGAGCCTTTTAGCGGGGCTGAAGCTGCCCACGGAGGGGGAGATCACTCTGGACGAGCAGCCCATCCGGCTCATGGACCGCAGCGCCCTGCGGCGGGACACGGTGTCGGTGATCTATCAGGATTTCAACCTGTTTCCGCTGCTGACGGCGGAGGAAAACGTGTGCTATCCCCTGCGGCTGCAGAAAATGGACAAGGAAAAGGCCCTGGAGCTGGCCCGGCAGCGGCTGACGGATATGGGCATCCGGGAGTCGTATTTCCGGAAGCTGCCCAATCAGCTGTCCGGCGGCGAGCAGCAGCGGGTGGCCATCGCCCGGGCGCTGGCGGCGGGCAGCCGGGTGATCCTGGCCGACGAGCCCACCGGCAGTCTGGACAGCGACAACGGGCGGATGATCGTGGAGACTCTCCAGCGGCTGGCCCACCAGGAGGAGCGCTGCGTCATCGTGGTGACCCACGATCCCAAGGTGGCCGAGGCCGCCGATATCCGGCTGCATATGCAGGACGGAAAGCTCAGCGGGGAAGAAGCATAAAGCCCGGAAGGGCAAAAAATCAGCTGGCTGCGGGGGGCAGCCAGCTGATTTTTTCAGGATTCGCCGAATTCCCGGGTCAGGTCCCGGTCCAGCAGGGTGCGCAGCTCCGCCATGGGGTCCGCGCCGCAGTAGAGGATGCGGTGCACCGCCTGGCAGATGGGCAGCTCCACGCCATAGCGCTCCCCCAGCAGCACCAGGGCCTCCACGGTGTAGTACCCCTCCGCCAGGTCCGTATAGGTCTCGCCCCGGATGAAGGACTCGCCGAACTGCCGGTTGTGGCTGTACCGGGAGAACACCGTGGCCTCATAGTCCCCCAGGTGACACAGGCCATAGGCCGACAGCTGGCTGCCGCCCATGGCCTGGATGAGACGGGCTACCTCCCGGGTGCCCCGGCTCATCAGGGCGCCCTTCAGGCTGGACAGGCCCTTGCCGTCTAAAAATCCGGCGGCGATGCCCACCACGTTTTTGGCGGCGGCCCCCACCTCGTTGCCGATGAGGTCCTCCCCATAGTAAAAGCGGATCAGGTCGCTGGAGAAGGACTGCACCAGCAGGCGCTTCACGTCCTCCCGGCTGCTGTCGATGACCATGCAGTTGGGGATGCCCCGGTAAAACTCCTGCACATGGCCCGGGCCCAGCCACACCGCCACGGCGTTGGAGGGGTCCAGATTCTCCTGGGCGATCTGGCTCAGGCGGCGGCCCGTTCCCTGCTCCAGGCCCTTCATGCACAAAACGAAGATCTTATCCCCCAGGGTCAGGGGCCGCAGCTGGTCCATCAGGCCCTGGAGTCCCTGGGAGCCGATGGAGATCACCACCGTCTCCGCCTGCCGGACGCAGGACAGGTCCGTGGACAGCCGAATGCTTTCCGGCAGCTCCAGCAGGTCGTTGCGGCGGGTGGCAAGAAAGCGCTGCATATGCCGGGAGCCGGGGCGGCCATACAGGGTGACGGCGTGGCCGGTGCGGTCCAGATACCAGGCGATCAGCGAGCCCCAGCGCCCGCAGCCGATGACGGTGATGCGCATATAAAAATCCCTCCTGCGGCATGATAACATATCTTGTTTATCATGCCACAGGAGGAGTTCTTTTGCAAGTTAATTTTCTGTGACGCCGGGCTGTTTCAGCTTCCGGGCATAGGCCAGGGTCTGCTTCAGGGCGCTGTCGTGGGTCACCGCCGCCAGGTGGAGCTTGTGGGCATAGGCCAGCAGCTCCCGGAAGCGGCTGTCCGGCGTGAGACCGGCGGCGATGAGGTCCGCCCCGGTGACCTGGGGCCGGGCCATCAGCTCCCGGTACAGGGCCAGGCGCTGCCGCAGCCAGGGCTCCGTATCCTCCCAGGGCCACAGGCTGTGGGTGCCCCGGCCGTCTGCCACGGCCAGCAGAATCAGGTCCTCCGGCTCTATGGACCGGTCAAACATCCGGTTGCTGGCCTTGACGGAGGCGTCGGCCCCCACCAGGGCGTTGGGCTTCATGTGCAGCTGCACCATGTTTCGCACATAGGCCGCCGCCTTGTCCCCCACGATCCGCCGCACCAGGGCGTCCGCCAGGGGCACCCCCGCCGACTCGTGGTCATAGGCGTGGATGCGGCCCCGGACATACTCGGTGGCGGCCGGTTTGCCCAGATCATGGCACAGGGCTGCCAGCATGAAGGGAAAGGGCTGCCGTGCCCGGCTGCGCAGAGCCGCCGCATGGTCCAGCACCAGCATGGTGTGGGTCCAGACGTCCCCTTCCCGGTGAAAGCGCGGCTCCTGGGGCACGCCTATCAGGGCCTCCACCTCCGGGAACCAGTGGGACAGCTGCCCCATGTCCCGCAGAGTCTCGAAAAACAGCGAGGGGCGCTCCGCCTGAAGCAGGGCTTTGCGCAGCTCCCCCTCCACCCGCTCCGGCGGCAGGGCGGACAGGTCGATGCCCCGGCACAGGGCGATGGTCTCCGGGGCCGCGGCGAACCCGAACCGGGCGGCAAACTGGGCCCCCCGCAGCACCCGCAGAGGGTCCTCCGGAAAGGTCCGGTCATCCACATGCCGCAGCACGCCCCGGCGCAGGTCCCGGACACCGTGGAAATGGTCCAGCACCCGGCCGGTCAGCACGTCCTCCATCAGGGCGTTTATGGTGAAGTCCCGCCGCCGGGCGGCCTGCTCCGTGCCCAGAAAGGGGTCCACGGTCACGTCGAAATCCCGGTGGCCCCGGCCAATGGCCCGCTCCCGCCGGGGCATGGCAATGTCCAGGCCATAGCCCTTCAGGCCGTAGATCCCGAAGCTGGCCCCCATCTCCAGGCGGCCGCCCAGGCCGTCTAAGATCTCCTCCAGTTGGCTGGGAGTCAGGCCGTGGACCTCGATGTCCACGTCGGTGTTCTCCCGGCCCAGCAGACGGTCCCGGACGAAGCCCCCCACATAGTAGGCCCGGCCTCCCAGGGCGGCGGCCTGCCGGGCGATGGCCCGGGCGGCCTCCATATCCCGGACCGGGTCCCGGCGGCCGGTCATCGCTTCTGCCGCCGGGCCAGGAGGTGGTCGATCCACACCAGCACATAGCCCAGGGCCAGGAAGGCTGCGGCCATGGCCAGGAAGATCAGCAGCACCTTGCCCCAGCCCAGAGCGTCCACGTCCATGAAGGGGTAGGGGTACGGCGAGCCGTTGTAAAACCGGAAGCTGCTGACCCGGGCCCGGATCATGGTGTATACGAAGTAGGCCGCCGGGAAAATGCCCCACAGGAAGGGCTCAAACCGGCGATAATGCCCCTTTTCGTCAAACAGCAGCCAATCCAGCACCGTCAGCAGCGGGGCGGCGGTGTGGAGCAGGTGGTTGGTAATCAGCTGGGTGGGGCCCATGTTGAAGTCCCCGGCGGCCAGGAACAGGTGGAAGGTGATGCCCGTGATGGCCATGGCCATCACCAGGGCTCCCTTGCACACCGGCAGCCAGGTGTCTCCCCGGCGGAGGGTGCGGACGGCGGCTCCGGCAAAATACACGGCGCACAGGATGTTGCTCATCAGGGTGAAGTATTGCAGGGCGGCCAGGTTCAGCCTTCCGCCGAAGAAGCCGCATTGCAGCACCACCCCCACGGCGGCGCACAGGGCGGTCAGGATATGCACGGCCGCAGCAGCGGCCCTGGAACGAATGGGCATAGCAAAATTCTCCTTTTTTGAAAGCGCTGCGGGCCGGTACAGGCAGCGCCTATACCGGCCCGGGAACAGATGGGGTCACTGCTGGCTCTGCTGCCAGCGCCAGGAATCCCGGCACATATCCGCCAGGTCCTTTTCCGCGTGCCAGTGCAGCAGGCGGGCGGCCTTGTCCGTGGCGGCATAGCAGGTGGGCAGGTCACCGGGGCGGCGGGGGCCGATGCGGTGGGGCACCGCCACGCCGTTGACCCGCTGGAAGGTCTCCACGATCTCCAGCACGCTGCTGCCCCGTCCGGTGCCCAGGTTGATGGCCTCCCAGCCCGGATGGCTCCGGGAGTAGTCCAGAGCCGCCGCATGGCCCCGGGCCAGGTCCACCACATGGATATAGTCCCGGACGCCGGTGCCGTCGGGGGTGGGATAGTCGTTGCCGAACACCGTCAGCTCCCGGCGGATGCCGGCGGCGGTCTGGGTGATATAGGGCATGAGGTTGTTGGGGATGCCGTTGGGCAGCTCGCCGATGAGGCCGCTTTCGTGGGCCCCCACGGGGTTGAAGTACCGCAGGCACACCGCCGCAAGAGAAGGGTCCGCCTTGGCGGCGTCCCGCAGGATCTGCTCGATCATCAGCTTGGTCCAGGCGTAGGGATTGGTGCAGCCGCCGGTGGGCATATCCTCCCGGCAGGGGGCCTCCGCATTGCCGTACACCGTGGCGGAGGAGCTGAAGATCAGCCGGTGGACCCCGTGGTCCGCCATCACCTCCAGCAGGGCCAGGGTGGTGTCCAGATTGTTGCGGTAATAGGCCAGGGGCTTCTGCACGGACTCGCCCACGGCCTTGTATCCGGCCAGGTGCACCGCCGCGGCGATGTCATGGGCCCGGAACACCCGGTCCAGGGCCTGCCGGTCCGACACGTCCATCCGATAGAACACCGGGGCCCGGCCGGTGATTTTTTCGATGCGCTCCGGCACGTCCGGGCGGCTGTTGGACAGGTCGTCGGCGATGACCACGTCATAGTCCCGCTGCAGCAGCTCCACCGCGATGTGGGACCCGATGAACCCGGCTCCGCCGGTAAGCAGTACGGTTTCCTTCATGATGCTTCCTCCCGAATCCTGTGGTTTACTGCGGCGTCTGGCGCACAACGGCGGAGAACCGGTACACGCCGGTGCCGTCGTACAACGGGGCCGTCAGCTGCTGGGCCAGGCCGCTGTGACGGTGGACATAGTACAGGGGGATGACCCAGCCGTCCTCCACCAGCATGGCCTCCGCGTCCTCCAGATAGGCGTCCCGGACCTCCACATGGCCGGAGGCGTCCGCCGCCCGCAGCAGCATGTCATAGGCGGTGGAATAGAAGTACCCATTGCCGCTTTCCCACAGGGACAGCAGGCCCGAGGCGTCGCCCCGGTCGGCGGTGACGGTGGTCAGGGCCACCATAAACTCGCCCTGGTTCAGGGCGTCCGCCAGCTCCTGGGCCGTGGCCCCCCGCAGGATGGCGATAAGCCCCAGCTTCTGCTTCCAAGCGTCCTGGACGGCGGCGGCGGTCCGGGCCGCCGTCTCGTCGGTGCTGTCATACAGCAGGGTGATCTGCCCGGCGGCCCCCACGCCGCCTGCCTCCTCCAGCAGGGTCTTGGCCTGCTGGCACAGGGCCTCGTAGTTATCAGGCTCGTTGTCGATGAGACTGCCGCTGCCCTGGCGGAAATCGCCGCCCATGGTGTTGCGCAGCCCCGGAGGGACAATGCCCTGGGCGGGGTCCAGAGGCTGGCCCTCCGTCAGCGCGTTCCGGTCGATGGCCAGGGCCAGGGCCCGGCGCAGGGACTCGCTTTCCAGGCTGCCGGTCCGCTGGTTCAGCAGCAGCAGGGTGGTCTGGGGATAGGGATCGGAGGTGTCACCCTCCGGCAGGTTCATGGCAAAGTCCACATCGCCGCCGGACAGCAGGTCCGCCCGGGCCTGGCCGTCCGTCTCGAACCGGAACTCCAGCACGTCCGGCCCCAGGCGGCGGGCGTCATAGTACCCGTCGGCCGCCTGGGCGGTGAGGCCCGTCTCGTCCCAGCCGGTGGCCCGATAGGGGCCGTCGGTCAGCAGGGTCTCGGAGTGCAGGGACCAGTCCTCCCGCTCCGCCGCATCGCTGCGCACCGGCATGGTGGCCGTCCCGGCGCAGACATCCGTCAGGAAATAGGCGCACTTGTAGGAGAGCTTCACCACGAAGGTGAAGTCGTCCGGGGCGGATACCTGAAGAAGGCTTCCGTCCTGCTTGGCCTGCACCTGGTCAAAACCCGCCACCATGTTCAGCAGAGCCGCATGTGGAGAGCCGGTGGCCGGGTCCGCCAGCCGCTGCCAGGCATAGACAAAGTCGTGGGCGGTGACGGTCTGCCCGTCGGACCAGCGGACGTTCTGCCGCAGGGTGAAGGTATAGGTCTCGGTGCCGTCCAGGTTGTCCTCCACGGTGTAGGATTTGGCGGCGGCGTAAACCGGCTGGATGCCGCCGTCCTCCCCCCGGGAGAGCTTCATGAGGTTTTCAAACAGGTGGGCCACCACCGTGCGCTCGGCATCGGAGGAGGCCATGGCGGGGTCCAGGGTGGCCGGGGCGGCGTCCAGGCACACCCGCAGGGTCATGGTGTCCCGCGGCTGGGCGCAGCCGGTCAGGGCCAGCATGCACACCGCCAGCAACAGGGCCATGTACCGTATCCGTCGTTTCATAGGGGCCACGCTCCTTACTTTGATTTGGGCTCCGCAGGAGTCACCCGTCCGTCCTCCTCCAGGGTGGCGGGGATGATCTGGCTGCGGGTGTTGCGGGCGATGTCGTCCAGCCGCATGCGGGAGGGGAAGTCCGACAGCAGGGTATAGGCCACGCCGTGCTTCTTGGCCCGGCCGGTGCGGCCGATGCGGTGGATGTAATATTCGTTCTCCTCGGGCACCTCGAAGTTGAACACCGCGTCCACATCGTCCACGTCGATGCCCCGGCTGGCCACGTCCGTGGCCACGAACACACGGAGCTGTCCGTCCCGGAAGCGGGCCATGACCTCCTCCCGCTTGCGCTGGGGAATGTCGCCGTGGATGCACTGGGCGTCCACGCCCCGCATCTGCAAAAATTTTGTCAGCCGCTCCGTGCTGCCCTTGGTGTTGCAGAAGCAGATCACCCGGTCATAGTTCTCATGCGCCAGTATCTTCGCAATGGCGTCCACCTTCCCGTCGGAGGGAACCTCCAGCCGGTACTGCAGAATGTCCGGCTTGTTCTCCTTGGTGGCCTGCACCGTGATCTCCTCCGGGTCCCGCTGGTATACCCACGAGATGTCCATCACCTCCCGCGAGATGGTGGCGGAGAACATCCCCAGGTTTTTTCGGCTGGGGATCTTGTCCAGAATACGCGTCACATCGTGGATAAAGCCCATGTCCAGCATCCGGTCCGCCTCGTCCAGCACCACCGTCTGCACGCTCTTCAAATTCACGGTCCGCCGCTTCATGTGGTCGCTCAGCCGCCCCGGCGTTGCCACCACGATCTGCGGCCGCCGCTTCAGTGCGTCGATCTGCTTGCCAATGGGCTGTCCGCCGTACAGACATACCAGCCGAACGCCCTCGTGGCACACGGCGATGTCCCGCATCTCGTCGGTGATCTGCATGGCCAGCTCCCGCGTGGGGGCCAGAATGACCGCCTGCACCTCCTCGCTCTCCCGGTCGATGCGCTCGATGATGGGGATGCCGAAGGCCATGGTCTTGCCCGTGCCGGTGGGAGCCTTGGCGATCACGTCCTTCCCCGCCAGCATGGGGGGGATGCACCCGGCCTGCACGGGGGTGCTGACGGTGTAGTGCTTATTTCGTATGGCGCGCATGGTGGCCTCTGACAGGCCAAAGCTCTCAAACGGTGCGCCCTGTGTTACTTCCATAGTCGTTTCCTCATTTTTCCACATAGTATACCAATAAAGAATTATACCATATCTGTCAACGTCTTGCAACCGCGCAAAAAACCGTCCCCGCCGGCGGGGTAGCTCCGGCAGGGACGGTGCGGGGGAAGCGAATGTGTGCTGGGAAACATGAAGAATGTGAAGAAGATCGTGGTATCCTGGCGGCGCAGTGGTCAGGTGCGCCGCGGAGAGCTCCGGTGCGGCTCAGCCCCGGTTGCCGAAGAAGTAGTTGTAAAACTCCTGCCAGTTCTCGGGGATCTGGCCGCTGTAACCGCCGTTATTACCGCCCTGAGGGGAGGTGTCCTCCTCCGTGTCGGTGCCGGTGATCTGGGGCTGCTGGTCGAAGGTGATGTCGGTGGTGATGTAGCTGCCGTCGCGGAACACGGTCAGGGTGGCGGTGTCGCCGGAGCGGTAGCTCTTCAGCGCCGCGGACAGATCCTGACGGCTGGTCAGCGTGGTGTCGCCCATCTTGGTGATCACGTCGCCCAGGCGCAGGCCGGCCTTGTCGCCCGCGCCGCCCTTGACAACGGAGTAGACGAACACGCCCTGATCGATGTCGATGCTGTACTGAGCGGCCATCTGGGAGTTCATGGTGCCCACGGTCACGGCCATGTATGCCTTGCCGGTGACGGCGCCGTTCTCCATGATGTCGGTTATGATGGACTTCACATCGTCAATGGGAATGGCGAAGCCCAGACCCTCCACAGTGGTGGAGGAGTAGGTGGAGTACTTGGCGGACACGATGCCCACCACCTCGCCGTACAGGTTCATCAGGGGGCCGCCGGAGTTGCCGGGGTTGATGGAGCAGTCCACCTGGATCATGTTGAAGGGAGTGCCGTCCACGTTGATGGCGCGGTTGCAGCTGGACACATAGCCGCCGCTCATGGAGAACGTCAGCTCGCCCAGGGGATTGCCGATGGCCAGCACGGAGTCGCCCACGTTCACGTCGGCGCTGTTGCCCAATGTCACGGGGGTCAGGCCGGCGGCGTTGATCTTCAGCACCGCCACATCGTA
>OODG01002078.1_pt1 | contig 12635 bp, 10 predicted proteins | sample 1671621 | NCBI WGS metagenome assembly OODG01 (sample SAMN06348175, study PRJEB24527) | human gut metagenome | biome: human gut; feature: ankylosing spondylitis patient; material: feces | host: Homo sapiens | place: China | collected 2015-10 | reverse complement strand
TCTGTGTGGCGAAGCCATATAGGGGAGGTGGCACGCAGTGACGGAGGGGTTAAACCAGACAATCAAAAAATTCTTATGCTATCTTTTCAACCCCTCTCCTCCGGAACTTCGTTCCTTCGGTCTCTCCCCTATACCGCTACGCGACACAGGGGAGAAGGTTGAATAGTTCCCGCTCACCACATAAAAAATGCTAGACCATGAAAGAAAAAGAATCTCCCTTCCTCCTATATTCTGAAAAAAAATAGGAAAGTCAACTCTTAAAATAAGGATTCACGTTCCACTATCGAAAGGATATTTTAAAACTCCTCCCCTGCCGTGCCCAGCAGCCTTACGAGGTGTCGTATATAAAATCGAAGCAGAAGCGAAAGGGGAATACATCTCACCCTCCTCCTCTGTGTTTTGCGCAGCAAAACATAGGGGAGGTGTCCGGAGGACGGAGGGGGTAAAAAACAGAGACAGCAACAAAATCAAGTATCAAACTCTCCCCTGCCGTGTCCCGCAGCATTGCGGGGTGTCGCACAGCGATAGGGGGAGTGCCCAAAGGGCGAGGGGATTAAAATACAGCGACAGCAACAAAATCAGGTATCAAACTCTCCCCCTGCCGTGCCTAGCAGCATTGCGGGACGCTACAAAACAATAGGAAGAAAAGACTACTTCTCAACCCTCCTCCTCTGTGTTTTGCGCAGCAAAATATAGGGGAGGTGGCCGAAGGACGGAGGGGTTAGAAAAGAATAAAAAAAGAGTCGATGTCTAAAAGAGAAATAAGTAAATAAGGATAAATTTATGTTGCATCTTTATAATATCTATCAATCTGAATACAAGATAGATAAAAATTATTTATTACAAAATCGATAAATAATTAAGAAATCACTATAAACTAATTAAAAATATGCTTATATTTGTGTTGATACCGTAAATGGACTCGCGGTGGTATCGAACAGATATACCACGAGAGGAGGTTTTATATAGCCTCCGGTCCATGATGATGCAAATAGCGATTTGCATTAGGAGTCCATTTACAGTATCAATTACTCACTCATCAGGGTCGGAGGCTTTTTTATATAAAAAGCGATGACAAAATATTCTTTCTTACGGCTTAGATTATTAAGAACAATCCGGGAATGGATTTGTTCAGCGAACATGATTGATATAGAACATTTTACAAAAATATTCTATTCACTCGGCGAAATCGATCAGTCTATTGTTAAAAAATACATACACGGAGATTCTATAAGAAACATCTCCCGATGTCTCGGCTATTCAGAGTCCTTTATTTACGAAAGGATATACAAATTTCACAAGAAAATACGAAAAGTTTCTCGTCACGAGAAGGCACAAGATTTCGACTAAATCCAGCTTCCGCAGATTTACTCCACAACGACAGACTCGGTACTGACAATAACAAAGCAGCCGGTCTCTAAAAGACCGGCTGCTCAATAACTCTATCCTTAAAAGGATCAACGAATACTTTTCATTTTAAGATTTTGTCTGATAAGGGACTGCATATGAAGTTTTTCTGTTGCAGACAACGGTTTCATTTCCGACAATTTCATCTCGTTTTTCAACAACTTTATCGACGACGGGATATTAGTATTTGCGGCTGCGGCTTGAACAGATCCTTTAAAGAAGAGAGATGCATTCCACAAATCATACCACCCTAAGCTAAAATTGCTGTCACTGGGGTCGGCATCGGCATTAAAGCAATAAAGTCCACACCAACGATCTTGCGCATATACAACCTCGTCGCCTTGTGCATTTTCAGCGAAGTTTACATATTCAAAATTATCGGTTTCACTCTCTGGAAGTCCTGCGAAAGTGAAAATAGCGTTAACCATTCCGACATTAGTTTCTACCTGCATAACTCCCATAATTTGTAAATCAGCAATTCTAAAACCATTATCGGTCACTTCGGCTTCCAGTTGATTGGGATACCCATCCTTAAAATAGAAATGGTCTATTACAAGCGTATCAGGATTATTTGCATGTTTTAATGAAAACTCAGTATCGAATCCCATAGGTGTACTTCCGGGTTGTTGTGTTTGAAGATCATATTGATAGAACAAGAATCCGAATGTACCTGTAAAATCACTTTCTTGTGCAGCAGTATACTCCCAATAAGGAGCTGCAACGGTTTGAGTTTCTTCATCGACGCCACCAACCAATGCAGCAGACACATTTCCGCCGGCATCAGCGAAAGCACCCTCGGCAAAATCGAGGAATACATACGATACGGCTTCATTCTCGTCAAACACTACACTTTCGGGCAAAGTAATCGTAACAGACTCATTATTGATAGCGACACTCTCGATCGTACCGCTGGCATAAGAGGTAAGGTTACCCTTCGTCACATCGTAGGTGATAGCACCGCTTCCTCGAACAACGGTCTCGTTGAAAGTCAAAACGACACTGCGTCCGCCGTTCGTAGCTTTATATTTATTACCGTCGGGAACGTTCACCAAATAAGGAGCCTCTTCGTCGGGCAATTCGACAGATGCCGAAGCCACAGCCCCGCAAACGCCTTTGTCATTGGATGCCACAGCATATACATAGTACGTAGCCCCTAAATTCTGGTTAGAAAGCGTACCGCTCACGCTGGGTTTTTCGGCAGCTTTCACCAATGTAGAGCCTTCGTATTTCGCTTGCAATAACTGGTCGGGATCGACAGTCATCGCCTCGTCGGTCACAATATAAGAATAATATACGGTTCCCTCTGCCGGAGTAATGGTTACCTTGAAAGCATCCACGGCTGTTTTCTCAGCCGTCACCGTTACGGCAGGACCTTCGCCCATATCCACCGGCGTAAAGTCTTCGAATTCGGTGCAACCTGCCCCCATGAGGCAGATTGCAGAGAATAATCCTATAATATATTTTTTCATTGCTCTATAATTTTATTATTCTTCAACTTTTTTCAGAGTGACGGTTTGTGCACCGCTTGCAGCATAGCCCGGTTGTTCCACAATCGTCGCGATCACATAGGTATTTATGGAAATGGTTCCATTAGAAACCTGAGCCGTTGCCGAGCTTGCGCCATTGAAATCGAGACTCAAAGTATAAGAACCAGCAGTACCCAAATCCTGACCGGCGTTAATCGTTATCGATCTGAAATCGGAACTTACCGTACCCATTACCGATTTATAAGTCGCGCCACTCGCCGACGGAACGATCTGCGTAAACCAAACTCGATCTACATAGTCTGCGTCTTTCACGACTTCGCAAGTCCAATTTTGCATTTGAGACGTACCGAACGGATCCAGACCCGATGCATTATATTTACCCAAGATTCCGGCAGCAGCCAGCGGGTGGTCGTCATCGCTGATGGTGACGGTAGTCGTGTAGTTCGCACCTAAATTACAGCCTTCGGGAGCAGAAAGTTTGATATCGAAACACACATCGCCATTATAGTCGTCGTTATCGATAGGTTCGATCAATATGTAAGCGACCATCTCGCCGTCAGCGGTAAACGACAAAGTATTCGACGTATTTTTCAAACGGTAATTCACGCCCTCTTTCGCAGCGTTTTTACCGGCATAGGCAGTCGTATCGATTTCAAAACCCACCGACACGTCGAGCCCTTTGGAAGCGACCAACGAAACGGGTATTTTAACCTCGCTACCGGCATTCTCGGCTATGGAAGTGGACTTACTGTCAAAAGCCACGAATGCATCTTTATCGCTGAACATAGGAGTATCCACCGATTGGCACGAAGCTAACACCCCTCCTACAACAGCCGCATATATAAATTTACTTATTTTCATAATTGTCTTCTATTAAAATTTATTTGCTTTGATAACCGGGATTCTGATCCATATTGTCGTTATACAAAATATCGTTCTCGGGAATTGGCAATGCCCAACGATAGCTCGGGAAATCGATATTTTTCGTGAGCGGATCCAAGTCGTAATCGGTCCGAACCAACGACTTCTGCAAACGTTTCATATCGAAGAATATATGGCCCTCGAACAAGAACTCTTTGCGGCTTTCCTCGAACAGGTTGTCGAGCGTTACCGAAGCGTAAGCCTCGGCATTACGGTTCGTGGCTACGCGATTCAAATCGTCGATAGCGGTTACGCCCGATACCGTAGCTCCACGGTAAATAGCCTCCGAACGTATCAGATACATTTCCGAGATACGCAATACCGGCACGTTATTGTAGGCCAACTGTCCGTTTTTACCGGGATACTTGGTCGACCAGCGATAACCCGGATACTTACTGTTGGTTTTCGTCAATCCGGTCAACCGCACATCGGTTGCGTCATACAAATCGATGAGGTCGTTCGATACTCGAACGTCGCCATAACCGGCTCCGCCTGCAACTTCGGGTGCTGTCAGGTAGTCTCCGAGGTCACTGCGGCTGCCGTCGCTCTGAGATACGTAAACTTCAAATATGATTTCGCTGCCCGATTGGGGGGCTACGTCTACCGAACCGTCCCACATCGATACGAAGCGGTCACCAGAAAGCAAACGGAAACGCCCGTTCTTGATCACTTTCGTCGCATAATCAGCGGCCAACTGCCAATCTTCATGGTGCAGATATACCCGTGCCATCAAGGCTTGAATAACCGGTTTCGTTACCGTGGCTACGACATCTTTCACCCCTGCGCGCACATAGCTGTCGCTCATCAGGCGTTCAGCTTCCACCAAGTCGGGTATAATGAGGTTTTCATACACTTCCGCTACCGTGTTACGGGAGGGACGGGCCGAGAGGTCGTCCTTCAACACGATGGGCACACCCATCGCTTCTACTCCGGTAATACCGTTTGCCTTGATATAACCGTAGGGTTGGGCGTAAACTCGTACCAAATCGAAGTAAGCCAAAGCACGCAAGAAAAGATTCTCGGCTTTGATGTTGTTGATTTGCTCGTCGCTTACCCCGTTGCGCGAGAATTTTCCTTCGTTAATCGCCGTGAGTGCTTTATTACAGCCCAGTATCGCGCTATATGCGCTCGACCAAAGACCCATCGTGCTGGTCGAAGTATAGTTCCATGCCGGTTCCATACGCATACGTCCTGTATTGACCGGGCCTACCATACCGTTGCCGCACATCACGTCGAATGTCAACGGGAACGATGCCCCATACCACGAGATGACTGCCCGATAGTTACCCGCCGTCGCTCCGTCGATCCCTTCAAAGGTCGACAGAGCCAATTCGTCTGACTGATCCATAGGCGGCTCCTTCGTCAGGAAGTCCTCGCAGGAAGAAAGAGCCAACGCTAAAACTGCTATCGATAAAATTATTTTTTTCATTGTAACAATTCTTTTTTAATTGATTAGAAAGTAATATCCACACCCACGATCATCGAACGGGTCATCGGGTAACTGATGATGGTAGCACCCGAGGTTCCGTGTTCGGGATCCCAGTAGTTCATGTTGTGGAACGTATAGAGGTTCAATGCGCTGGCATAGATGCGAACACCGCTCATCAATGCCTTTTTGGTCCATTTCGAAGGCAAGCTGTATGCCAGCGTAATATCCTTGATACGCAAGTAGCTGCCATCTTCGAGATAACGGGTAGAAATAGCAGAGCTGTTGCTCGAATTGTTGTAAACCGGTTTCGGCAATACATTGGTGTCGCCCGGTTTCTTCCAATAATTCATGGCGCCTTTCCAAATGTTCGAATCGCCGTAAGAGCCGTCTGCTTCGAACAACGAACGGTCTTGGTTCAACACCTTGTTACCATAGCGGGCTTCGAGCTGAATGCCCAGCGATATGCCTCTCCAAGAAAGCTCGGTATTGAAACCGCCCGTCCACAGAGGTTCGGGAGAACCGGCATTGATACGGCGAGCCTCTCCGTAATTCTCGGTCAACAGCCCCTCTTCGTTACGCCACAAAGCGTTACCGTTCTGAGGATTCACCCCGGCATAGTCATACAACCAATAGGTATAAAGCTGTTCGCCCTTGACATAACGCAAAGTCGTTCCTATAAAATCCTGACCCGGAGCAAGTTCGAGCACTTTCGAACGGTTGGCCGCAAAGTTCACGCCGGCCGTCCATTTGAAGTCGTTGGTATTGAAAATCTCGGCATCCAACTGAACCTCCACACCGCTGTTGCGAATCTTACCCACGTTCTGGGCCTGCGAAGCAAAACCGGTCGTATAGGGCAGAGGAGACGCGATCAACATATCTTCGGTACGACGGGTGTACCAGTCGATAGAACCGTTCAAACGGTCGAACAGACGGAAGTCGATACCGATATTGTGAGTTTTGTTGGTCTCCCAAGTCAATTTGCGGTTCTGCAACTGAGAAGGCAACTGACCGGTAATACCGTTGTACACGATGTCGGAGTACAAACCGTAGTGTGCATAGGCTGCAATATTGTCGTTACCGTTCACACCATAGCTGTAACGCAATTTCAATTGATTAAGTACCGATTTGATATCCTGCATGAAATCTTCGTTGTGAATATTCCACGAAGCGCTGGCAGCCCAGAAAGTACCCCAACGTCTGTCGGGACCGAACTTGGAGCTACCGTCCGTACGAATAGAACCTTTTACATAATAACGGCCTTTGTAATTGTATTCGGCTACACCGAAGAAAGAAACCATCGCCATTTCGGTAAGACCGTCACCCACTCGTTGGTCTTCTACCGAAACACCCACAGAGTGGTAAGGACGTTGTTGATTCACATGATAAGATATACCTTGCAAGAAAGAAGATTCATACGTATTGGCTTCCTGACCGATCAACACATTCAACGAATGGTCGTCGTTGAACAGGTCGTCATAAGTGATCGTATTCGAAGTAGTCAATATGCGATATTGGCTCTCGGCCGTGTTCAAAGAAGCGCCATAAGAAGCCCTGTTCACGAAAGCCGGACTGTAAGCGCGGCTGGTAGTCGTGGCATACTCGATAGAGTTGTTGGTACGGAACGTCAGTTGCTTGATCGGTTTCCATTCCAAATAAACGGTTCCGTTGAATTTATACTGCTTGTCGTATTTGTCTTGTTCGCGAATAGCGGCGATCGGGTTCACGTTGAACACGAAAGGCAAATCGAAGTTGTAGCTTCCGTCCTCGTTGTAAGCGTTCATGGTCGGAGCCAAAGCCATACCCGAATAGAAGGGATTCGTAGGAGCCAAACCGCTATCGCCCAACAAACTATTTTGCACATCGGAAACCTTCATATAACCGCCATGCAGACGAGTTCCCATTTTCAACCATTTGTTCAACTCGGTATCGAGGTTCGCGCGAATCTGCATCTTCTCGAAACCTACGGTCGGCACGATACCGTTCGTTTTATTATAAGACAATGAAGTATAGTAAGTAGTCTTGCCCGCACCGCCCGAAGCGATCAGCTCATACTCTTGCAAGCTGCCGTTACGCGTCAACTCTTTCATCCAGTTGGTCGCGCGTCTGCCGGCCATAGCCTGCGGAAAATAATACTCCGACGAGGGATCATCGGGATTATACCCGGCATTGATACGGGCATCGCGTTGATATTGCACATACTCTTCGAGGTTGGCCATGCCGAAGTCATTGTCATTGGCAAGCGTGGACACACCGTAGCGGGCACGGGCGGTAATCTTGGATTTCCCCGATTCTCCCGATTTGGTGGTAATCAAAATCACACCGTTGGCAGCACGCGAACCATAGATAGAAGCGGCAGCGGCATCCTTCAACACCGTCACCGAAGCTATATCGCTGGGGTTGATCAAGGCAATCGCGTTCATACTGTTGGAAAGTCCGCCTACATCACCGCTTTCCACGGGAATACCGTCGACCACATACAAAGGGTTGTTACCGGCGCCGATAGAACTGGTTCCGCGCACCCGAATCGTAGCCACAGATCCCGGTTGCCCGTTGCTCGACGAAACCGACACACCGGCCATTTTACCGGAAAGCATCTTGTCCACCGAAGTCTCGGGGATAGAAGCCAGATCATCACCATCGACCGTCGCGATAGAACCGGTTTTGGCCTCCTTCCGTATCGTCTGGTAACCTACCACCACGACATCGTCGAGAGTATGATCGGCAGAATTCAATTTAACGACCATACCATTACGCGCAAAAACCTCCTGTTTTTCCATACCGATGTAGGAAATAACCAAAGTTCTCGATGCCCCGGCAGGGATCTTGATTGTAAACTTACCGTCCGTGTCGGTAATAGTAGAAGCATTCGCGCCCTTCACCAAGATAGACGCACCGATAACCGGCTCGTCATTCTCTGCCGACAACACCGTACCGGAGATACTCGTTTGAGCCACCGCTAACGAAATGCCAGCCAACAGAGCGCACAATAACAATGTTAATTTTCTCATACGACTGAAATTAAATTTAAATAAACGATTATTCCTTCTTCTTTTTTCACATTACACACACTCGACAATCTTTGTCAAGTTTTTTTTCATTACACACTACTAACACTAAAACTTTTCTTTCCTTTTTTAACCTTATTATATATATAAAACTTAATAAAAATAGCGAATCTCTATGCTCAAATCAACTTCTCATAGAAGTATTCAGCATGCAAAGATAACAAAAAAACCTCAATATAAAAATCAAATTGAAAGAAAACATACCTTTCGGGCTTTCTTTTTGATAAAACCCATTCTCTTTTTTCGGAGATTCATAAATATACATTTTTCACAACAAGACTAACTTATTAAGAAACAATATAATAGATAATTCTTAATTTAATTATAAAATAATACGAGAAACAAGAAGTATTCTATGTTAATAAAATATAAAACAGAACCTACTATAATCGTATTATCGCCAAATAGCGCTAATCTTATCAAAATTTTAACTCAATTCGTTTATTCAATTAACATTCGATACTTCTCCCCCACCTCCCCTGCCGTAGCATTACGGGGCATTTCTCCCTCCTCCCCTGTGTTTTGTTCAGCAAAATATAGGGGAGGTGTCACACAGTGACGGAGGGGTTGAAAAACAGCGGCAGTAACAAAATCAAATCTCACCCTCTCCCCCTGCCGTGTCACGCAGCAATGATAGAGGGAGAAGGTGAGAATGTTTTATATTGTTATATAGAAAACACATCGGACTGTAAAGAAAGACATGTATCACACTCCTCCCCTGCCGTGTCCCGCAGCATTGCGGGGTGTTTTACGCAGCAAAATATAGGGGAGGTGTCACACAGTGACGGAGGGGTTGAAAAAACAGCGGCAGTAACAAAATCAAATCTCACCCTCCTCCCCTGCCGTACCCCGTAGCATTACAGGGTGCGACAAAACAGCATAGAGAAAAAGGCTGCGTTGCAATCCTCCTCCCCTGTACTCCAAAAAAAATAAGAAAGTCAACTCTTAGAATAAGGACTTATATTCCACTATCGGAAGGATATTTAAAACTCCTCCCCTGTGTTTTGCACAGCAAAATATAGGGGAGGTGGCCGAAGGACGGAGGGGTTGAAAAAACAGAGGGGTTGAAAAAAACATCGGCAGCAACAAACCGGGTATCACACTCTCCCCCTGTGTTTTGCGCAGCAAAAATATAGGGGGAGTGCCCGCAGGGCGAGGGGGTTAAAACAACAGAGAAGTTAAAAAAAATTACACAAACAGAAAAAACAAATGACTCCAATTAAACACTTTGACCAGAAACCTTTAATCTCCGAACAGTCTCTTTCAACAGCTCTATCACAGCCGGCTGATTCTCGAAAATCGCTCGATTTTCAATCCTCAATACGGTTATCCCTCGTGCAGATAACCTGTTATCCCGGCTCCCGTCTCTAAGACTCCCTTCGATTGTATAATGGCCTTGCCCGTCCAATTCTATTCCCAACTTCAATTCGGGACAGTAAAAATCCAATATATACTCACCCACCGAAAATTGCCGGCGGAATCTCACTCCATCGATTTGTCGGTTTTTCAATATCAGCCAAAGAGTCGCTTCGTATTTTGTCCCGTTGGAACGAAGCTCTTTCCGCTGGACCTCTTTCTCCTTTCTGTTGAAACTTCGTTTCATAACTCATTTAGAATGATTTACAAATATAATTTCCTAGAATGGTAAATCCAACTACTTCCCCTCTTATTTTTTCAAAGCTCCTCTATAATATTTATTTACCTCTACCGATATTTCTACCCCCTACAAATAAAAATCACCTTGTAATATTCCTCAACCCCTCTCCTCCGGAACTGCCGTTCCTTCGGTCTCTCCCCTATATTTCCCTACGGAAACACAGGGGGAGTGCCCATAGGGCGAGGGGGTTAGAATACAAGCAAAAGCAACAATCCCCGATTCCGCCTTTATCGGGCGGTGAAGTCGCAAGGAAGACGGAGGGAAAAGGGCGAGGACTGTTTGAGCGGAGCGAGTTCCGCAGACCCCGACGGCGACCGTAGCGACAAGCCAAAAAGCCCGATAACTGCGGCGGCGCTTTCTTTGACAGGGAAAGAAAGTCCTTTGTATCCCCCCTACCCAGCCTTACGAGCAGAAAAAAACAGCCCCATTCCGAAAACACAAGCGTATAAAAAGGGAGTTGAAAAATAGAAGAAAATAGACAAAATCGCCCCATTAGTATAAATCTGAGAAAAAAAAGAACCGTTCATGCATGCATACACATTCTCTTTTGTACTTTTGTCTAAAATTTTAAGCTGTGAATCTTATCATCGATCAAGGAAACTCGATAACCAAAATGGCACTCTTTCGGGCAGGACGATTGCAAAATGTCTATTTCTACCCGAAATGGGACTCAACGACCGTTATCGACTTCTTGAACGTTCACGAAGTCGATGCCGCCATATTCTCGACAGTCACCGAGTACGATCCCCAAGCCATAGCGATACTGCGACAGCGACTACCCTACTTTTTAAAATTCGACCATTCATCGGAACTCCCCATTAAAATAGGATATGCCACCCCCGAAACATTAGGTCTGGACAGAATCGCCGCAGTAGTGGGAGCCGCCATGCAATGCCCCGACAAAGCAGTGCTCATCGTCGATGCAGGCACATGCGTCACCTACGATCTACTCACCGCCGACGGCACGTTTGCCGGCGGAAACATAGCACCGGGCATCCGATTGAGATTACGGGCCATGCACGAACACACGGGAAAACTCCCCCTCATCGACGATGCAGGAGAGACACCCGAAATAGGATTCAGCACCGAAACCGCCATGCGGGCAGGAGCTGTGCTCGGTGTCGCTTATGAAATAGAAGGATATATAGCCCGGTTAAACAAGGTTTATCCCGACCTTTTCGTTTTTTTAACAGGGGGAGATGCCTTAAAATTGGCTGCAAAAATAAAAAGTCGCATCTTTGTGGACGAAAACTTGGTACTAACCGGCTTAAACAGAATCTTACAAGAAAATGCTAAAATATAAAATTCTCTTTATCTGCTTGTCGATAGGGCTCGTCGCCTTTGCCCAAAACGGGACAAGCTCGCCCTATTCCAGATTCGGATATGGTATTTTGGGTGACAACGCCATAGGCGCTCAACGAGCTATGGGTGGCGTAGGATATGCCTTGCACAACAATCGGCAAATCAATGTGATGAACCCGGCTTCCTATGCAAGCATGGATTCGCTCACTTTTCTTTTCGATATAGGACTCACCTATCAAAATACAATCACCAGAGAAGGCTCGCTAAAAGAAAACAGCCAAAGCGGGTCGCTCGACTACATCGTCATGCAGTTTCCATTGGGACGGTACATGGCCGGTAGCGTGGGACTCCTGCCCTATTCCAATGTAGGCTACTCTTTCATAAACAGCATAGACAACGGCTCGGATAGCCGGTCGGGCGATGGCAACATCTCACAAGCCTATGTGGGAGTAAGCGGTAGACCCTTCAAAGGATTCTCGATAGGAGCCAACATCAGCTACCTCTTCGGGAACCTCACCAATACCAGCACCGGAATACCGAATGACGGCAGCAGCGGCATGTTCGAAACCATGCTCAAAGTACGCGACTACCATTTATCGTTCGGAGCCCAATACGCCATAGAATGGAACAAAAAGCATACCATCACGCTCGGTGCGGTTTACTCCCCCGGGAAAGCCCTATTGGGCCGAGCATACACCAGTACCTACGATGTAAGCTCCAACACGACGATCGATGCCGATACCCTGAAAATGAAAAACAATTATTCATTGGCCTCGACATACGGTGGTGGTATCAGTTATAACTACGATAAACGCCTTACCATAGCGGCCGACGTAACCTACCAGAATTGGGCGGACGCCAAATTTACGAATCTCCTCGCCGGACAATCACAACCTTCCAAAGGACAATTCAATAACCGATTAAAAATAGCGTTGGGAGCCGAATTCCGTCCGAAAAACATGGGAGGAAACTATTTCGAACACGTCAACTACCGGGCAGGTATCTTCTACAATCGCTCTTATCTGAAAATAAACGGGAACGATATGGACGAAATCGGAGCCACTTGCGGTTTCGGTTTTCCCCTTGCCACAGACAAATCGGTAGTCAACGTATCGTTCGAGTACATCAATCGCCAATGCACCCCCGTTAAACTCATTACCGAAGACCATTTCAGAATATCGGTAAGCCTCACTTTTAACGAGATGTGGTTCTGGCAACGCAAGTTCGAATAAAATTCTACTACCTATAAAAACGACGAAGCGATTGCGTCAAAACTAAGAAGCTGTTTTAAATTTATTCCGAGACGATTGAAACCTATGTTGAAGCAGATTGGAGTCCGAGATATGCAGTCAATAGCGGGCTATTGA
>OODG01002057.1_pt1 | contig 12728 bp, 13 predicted proteins | sample 1671621 | NCBI WGS metagenome assembly OODG01 (sample SAMN06348175, study PRJEB24527) | human gut metagenome | biome: human gut; feature: ankylosing spondylitis patient; material: feces | host: Homo sapiens | place: China | collected 2015-10 | reverse complement strand
TTCAGGATCCTCTTGCGGAGCTTGTTAAGATTGAGCCTAAGGCAATCGGTGTCGGTCAGTATCAGCACGATATGCCGCAGAAAAAACTCGGTGAAACACTTGACGGTGTTGTAGAGGACTGCGTAAACTCGGTTGGTGCAGACCTTAATACGGCATCGCCTGCACTTTTGTCGAGAGTGTCTGGACTTAACGCAACCGTGTGCAAGAATATTGTTGCTTACCGTGAAGAAAACGGTGCGTTCACATCAAGAGCAGAACTCAAGAAAGTTCCGAAACTCGGACCTAAAGCGTTTGAGCAGTGTGCAGGATTTTTGCGTGTTCCCGAAAGCAGAAATCCGCTTGATAACACAGGCGTTCACCCAGAAAGCTACAAGAGCGCAAAAGAACTTTTAGGACTTCTTGAATATTCCGATAAAGAAATAAAATCAGGAAATTTCTCCGATATTCAGCAGAGAGTAAAAGCAAAGGGAACAAAGTCACTTGCCGATGTTCTCGGAATCGGACTTCCGACCCTTGACGATATTGTAAAGGAGCTTTCCAAACCGGGACGAGATCCCCGTGATGAACTGCCTGCACCAATGCTCAGAAGTGATATTCTTGACATCAAGGATTTGAAAGAGGGAATGGAGCTTAAAGGCACGGTCAGAAATGTAATCGACTTCGGCGCATTTGTCGATATCGGTGTTCATCAGGACGGACTTGTTCATATTTCGCAGATTTGCGATAAGTACATCAAGCACCCGAGCGAAGTTCTCAAAGTCGGTGATGTTGTAAATGTAAAGGTTCTTTCAGTTGATCCCGAAAAGAACAGAATTTCTCTCACAATGAAATTTTAATGCGAATAAAGCAAAAAGACACTTCTATTGTTCCGCAAATCACCTTTGCGTTATTCCGCAACTGTTGATATTGTTCCGCAAAAGGAGAATTTTAAATGCGTAAACTGGCTGTATATGTACACGGAAAGGGTGGTAATGCTACAGAATCGGAGCATTACAAACCTTTGCTACCTGAATATGATGTTATAGGCTTTGACTATAAATCAGAAACACCGTGGGATGCAAAACAGGAATTTACAAATCTGTTCGATAATTATTGCAAAAATTACGATTATATAGTTCTGATTGCGAATAGCATAGGTGCATTTTATTCTATGAATGCCTTTTCAGATAAACAGATTGACAAAGCTATGTTTATTTCGCCTGTTGTAGATATGGAAAACCTCATTATCAATATGATGAAATGGGCGAATGTAACAGAGAATGAACTTCGTGATAAGAAAACAATCTCTACTGAATTTGCTGAAACTTTATCTTGGGAATATCTTTGCTATGTTCGTGAAAACCAAATTTCTTGGAATGTTCCCACCTCAATTTTATACGGTGAAAATGATAACCTTACATCATTTGAGATAATCAATAAATTTGCAGAGAAGATAAACGCTGACCTTACTGTTATGAATGGCGGTGAACATTGGTTTCATACAGCTGAACAGGTGAAATTCTTGGATAATTGGCTAACAAAGTTCATTTGATGATATTTTATAATAACGAGCTGTGCTTATGAAAAAGGCGGTTGCAATAATTTGTGCTATTATTATTTTTGCGTTTTATTTAAGTGTGTCGAATTGTTGAACCAATCGAAAAAGTGTATCGCCTTATTGAAAGCAGTTGAGTAAAAACAAAGGCTGACGAGAAATCGTCAGCCTTTTGTGTGTAATATTCGGTAATTATTCAGCCTTTTACTGCATATGATTTTCAAGGTGATTTTTCAATGCGGCAAAGGTTTCGTCGCTGATAATGTGTTCCATTTTGCAGGCGTCTGCAGCGGCAGTTTCGGGATTAACTCCGAGCATAACAAAGAGCTTTGAAAGAACGGTGTGTCTTTCATATGTTTTTTCTGCAATTTCCCTGCCGAGGTCGGTGAGAATAAGCGAGCCGTCATCGCCGACTTTAAGATAACCGCCCTCTTTGAGAAGACCAACGGCACGGCTGACGCTCGGCTTTGAATATCCCATTTCTTCACATACATCAATTGATCTTATATAATTGCTCTTTTTTGAAAGAACATATATTGTTTCAAGGTACATTTCACCTGATTCTTTTAATTGCATAGTCTGCACTCCTTTACATTGTCTAATCATATCATGATATGAACAAAAAATCAATAAAATTAATTGTGCTTTCAATAATTATGAAAAAACGATTTACCGAAATCAACAAAAATAATATCCGAATTACAGGCGTGAAATATTCAATTTGCCAAAATTCAAAATAAAATAAAATTTTTTCGCAAGCCTATTGACATATTTCGAGTTTTATAGTACCATATAATCGGTTAGCGAGAGCTAACCTTTGATTAACAAATATTGTTAGTATCTGCTAACTTAAAGGAGATTGATTTTATGATGCCTTTGATGTTTGCTAACACAGGTGAAACCAATATTATAAAGAAAGTCGGAGGTTCTCCCGAGGTTAAAAAACACCTTGAAAATCTCGGTTTTGTTTCCGGCGGAGAGGTTACCGTTATTTCTGCTCTTGGCGGAAATGTTATTGTTAATGTTAAAGAAACACGAGTTGCAATCAGCGAAGAGATGGCTCGTAAAATTATGATTTAATTATAATTTGTAAATGAACACACAGCGGAGTTGTTCCGAGAGGTGTTTTTTATACGGCTATATGCTGAAATTAAGACGGAGGAAACTGTTATGAAAACTTTAAAACAGGCAAAAGTAGGTGAAACCGTAAAGGTTGTTAAGCTTCACGGTGAAGGCGCTGTCAAACGCAGAATTATGGATATGGGCATCACAAAGGGTGTTGAAATTTACATCAGAAAAGTTGCTCCGCTCGGAGATCCGATTGAAATTACTGTAAGAAATTATGAACTTTCACTCAGAAAAGCCGATGCTGAAATGATTGAAGTTGAGTAATTCGGACTTGCAAATCCTACGGGAGAAATCCCGTATTTTTATAAAATTACGGTTAGCTTTTGCTAATCTAAGAGAGGATAACTGATATATGGAAATTAAAATTGCTCTTGCAGGTAACCCTAACTGCGGTAAGACAACTTTGTTTAACGCACTCACGGGTTCCAATCAGTTTGTCGGTAACTGGCCCGGCGTAACTGTCGAGAAAAAAGAGGGTAAGCTCAAAAAGCACAAGGATGTTACAATCATGGACTTGCCCGGTATCTATTCACTTTCACCTTATACTCTTGAAGAGGTTGTTGCCCGTAACTATCTTGTCGGTGAACGCCCCGATGCGATTCTCAACCTTATTGACGGTACAAACCTTGAAAGAAACCTTTACCTCACAACACAGCTTACAGAACTCGGTATCCCTGTTGTTGTGGCAATCAATATGATTGATCTCGTTAAGAAGAACGGCGATTCAATCAACATTGATGAGCTTTCAAGACAGCTTGGTTGTAAGGTTGTTGAAATTTCGGCTCTTAAAGGCACAGGTATTATGGAAGCTGCCGAGGCCGCAATCAAAGCCGCAGGCTCAACAAAGACAGTTCCAATGCACAGCTTTAACGGTGTTGTTGAACACGCAATTGCTCACATTGAAGAGGCGGCTGTTCACAATATGCCTGAGGAACAGCAGCGTTGGTACGCTATCAAGATTTTTGAGCGTGACGACAAGGTTCTTGCAAAGCTTGACATTCCGCAGAATGTTATTGACCACATTGAAAAAGATATTCAGGCGGCTGAAAAAGAGCTTGATGATGACGCAGAGAGTATCATCACCAATGAGAGATACATCTACATTGCCTCGATCATCAAGAGCTGTTATAAGAAGAAAAACAAGGGTAAGCTTACAACATCGGACAAGATTGATAAGGTTGTAACCAACCGTTGGCTCGGTCTTCCGATTTTTGCGGTTATTATGTTCCTTGTTTACTACATCTCAATGCAGACAGTAGGTACTGCCGCAACGGACTGGGCAAATGACGGCCTTTTCGGTGACGGCTGGCACCTTTTCGGTATCGGTTCATCACAGGCTGCCGAGGCTGAAGAAACCTACGGCGATTCAGATGCAATTATCGAGGCATTCAATGCTCAGTACGGTAATGACGACATTGCAGAAGCGATTGACCTTGAATCTGAAAATTATTCCGAAGATGCCGCTAAGGCCGCTCTTACAGAGCTCGTAAATCTCACACCTTCAGACGCAAGTGTTACATATTCTGTTCAGGATGAAGAAACTCTTGAAATTACAGAAACTCCCGATACTAAGAAATCTGCTCTTGAAGAGGCTGTTTCAAACTACCTCAACACAGATTATAAAGAGGGTTACGGCGCTCCCGATGTCGCAACATACGGAATCTGGGTTCCCGGTATTCCTGTTCTTATCGGCAACGGACTTGATGCAATCAACTGTGCAGACTGGCTCAACGGCCTTATTCTTGACGGTATCGTAGCCGGCGTAGGTGCGGTTCTCGGCTTTGTTCCGCAGATGCTTGTACTCTTCATTCTCCTTGCTTTCCTCGAAAGCTGTGGTTATATGGCTCGTATCGCATTCGTACTCGACCGTATCTTCCGTAAGTTCGGTCTTTCGGGTAAGTCGTTTATCCCAATGCTTGTCGGCACAGGCTGCGGCGTTCCGGGTATCATGGCGTCCCGTACAATCGAGAATGAGCGTGACCGCCGTATGACTATTATGACAACAACATTCATTCCCTGCGGTGCTAAACAGCCGTTCATCGCTATGATCGCAGGCGCTATCTTCGGTGGTTCACCGTGGATTGCAACATCGGCTTACTTCATCGGTATGGCTGCAATCGTAGTTTCAGGCATTATGCTTAAAAAGACAAAGATGTTCTCAGGCGATCCTGCTCCGTTTGTAATGGAGCTTCCGGCTTATCATCTTCCGACAGTAGGCAACCTTCTCCGTTCAATGTGGGAGCGTGGCTGGTCATTCATCAAAAAAGCCGGCACAATCATTCTCCTTTCTACAATCCTTGTTTGGTTCACAACATACTTCGGATTTGTTGACGGTACATTCCGTATGCTCGGTGAGGACGAAATCGGAAACTCAATTCTTGCCGCAATCGGTAACGGTCTGGCATGGATTTTTGCACCGCTCGGCTGGGGCAACTGGCAGGCAACCGTTGCATCTATCACAGGTCTTGTTGCTAAGGAAAACATCGTTGGTACAATGGGTATCCTTTATCCGGGCGGATGGACAGAAATCGGTGCCGCATTCACAGGCCTCAGCGGTTTCTCGTTCCTCCTCTTCAACCTTCTCTGTGCTCCTTGCTTTGCCGCTATGGGTGCTATCAAGAGAGAAATGAACAACATCAAGTGGTTCTGGTTCGCAGTCGGTTATCAGTGCTTGTTTGCTTATGTAATTGCATTTATGGTATTCCAGTTCGGTTCAATCTTTGCAGGCGGTCTTAATGTAATCGGTCTTATCTTTGCCGTTGCAGTATTTGCATTTATGATTTATATGCTTGTAAGACCTTACAAAGAGGCTACAACTCTTAAAGTTAAGCCGGCTAAGAAGTAATAAATTTATTGATTAACAATGGGAGGAATAAATATGTTGGAATGGTTAGCGGCTAATATCGGCACAATCATTGTTGCATTAATTGTTATTGCCGTGATTGCTTTTGTGGTTGCCCGTATGGTAAAAGACAAAAAAGAGGGCAAATCCTCCTGCGGTGCGAACTGTGCGCACTGTGCGTGTCACGGTGACTGCCATAATCATAAGTAAATGTTTTGTAGGGGGTACAGCTAAAAAGCTGTACCCCTTCTTGTTTGTTATTGAAATTATGAATTTGGTGTTGAAGAAATTATATGAGTAATGTGTATTCGGTACGATTCTGAATCGTAAAAAATAACGAGAGGTGATACGAAATGTATCTTGAAATCAAAAATATTCACAAATTCTTCGGCACAGGTGAGAACAGAACAGAGGTTCTCAAAGGCATAAACTGCAATATTGAAAAGGGCAGTATCTGTGTTTTGCTCGGTCCGTCAGGTTCGGGCAAATCAACACTTCTTAACATTATCGGTGGTATTGAAACTGCCGAGGAGGGCAGTATCTCAATCAACGGCGATACAATTGAAAATATGAACGAAAAACAGCTTTCACTCTACAGAAGAAAGCACCTCGGTTATGTTTTTCAGTCCTACAACCTCATTCCAAACCTTACTGTAAGGGAAAACATTGAAGTCGGTGCATATCTCAGCGACAATCCCCTGAATGTTGACGATTTGATGAAAACGCTCGGACTTTATGAACACAGAAACAAAATCCCGAATCAGCTTTCAGGCGGTCAACAGCAGAGAACATCAATCGGCAGAGCAATCGTGAAAAATCCCGACTTGCTCTTGTGTGATGAACCCACGGGTGCTCTTGACTACAAAACTTCAAAAGAAATCCTCAAGCTGATTGAAGATGTAAATAAAAAGTACGGTAACACCGTTATACTTGTGACTCACAATGATGCTATTAAAAATATGGCAGACAGAGTTATAAAACTCCGTGACGGTCAGATAAGACACGATATTGTCAATACGAAAAAGACTCCGGCACAAGAGCTTGACTGGTAGGAGGTGCGTTATGAGAAATCCTCTTACAAAACGAATACCCAGAGAAATAAAAAACGATTTAGGAAAATACATTGCACTTTTCCTCTTTCTGATTTTAAGCATCGGATTTATTTCAGGCTTTCTTGTCGCAGGCGACAGCATGAAATCCGCCTTTGACAATTCTTTTGAAAAGTACAATGTTGAGGACGGTCACTTTTGTCTTGCCGCAGAAATTGACGACAAAACAAAAGAAAATGTTGAAAATCTCGGCGTAAAACTTTACAAGAATTTTTATGTAAATAAAGACCTTGACAACGGCAATACTTTCAGATTATTCAAAAATCGTACAGATTTTAATGAGATTGCTGTTTTTGAGGGTAATCTTCCCGAAAATAACGGCGAAATTGCAATTGACAGACTTTATGCAGAAAACAATGAAATTAAAGTCGGCGACAAAATTAAAGTTGCCGATAAGGATATGACAATTTCCGCAACGGTTGCATTCTCTGATTACACATCTCTTTTCAAGAACAACACCGATATGATGTTTGATGCGAAGAAGTTTTCGGTTGTTGTTGTTACAGATTCCGATTTTAACAAAATTGCCGATGACAACTACACTTACTGCTATTCGTGGATTGACAATGACAAAAATCTTTCCGACAGCAAGAAAAATGACCTCGGTGATGATGTGAAAGAAGAACTTGCCAAAACAGGTATGCTCACAGATTTTGTAAAGCGTGCCGACAATCAGGCTATTATGTTCAGCGGTGACGATATCGGCAGTGACAAAACTATGATGCTTACATTGCTTTATGTTCTTATCATTGTATTCGGATTTATATTTGCAATCACAAGCCGTGATACCATTGAACAGGAAGCCTCGGTAATCGGTACACTCAGAGCGTCGGGCTACACAAGGGGAGAGCTTACAAGACATTACCTTGTTGTTCCCACACTTGTAACTTTTACGGCGGCTGTAATAGGCAATATTCTCGGTTATACGGCTATGAAAAATGTTGTGATGAATATGTATTATCACAGCTACAGCCTGCCGCCTTATCAGACCTTGTGGAACGGTGATGCGTTCATACTCACAACGGTGATTCCGTGTATCATAATTACACTTATCAATCTGTTTGTAATTGCAAAGGCATTGAGATTGCCTCCGCTCCAGTTCCTCAGACACGACTTCCATATGAAGAAAAAGAAAAAGGCGGCAAAGCTTCCGAATTTCAGATTTCTTACCCGTTTCCGTCTGAGAATTATTCTCCAGAACATTCCGTCATACATAATTATGGTGTTCGGAATTATGTTTGCAGGTCTGCTGTTATTCTTTGGACTTGCACTCAATCCGTTGCTTGAAAACTACAAAACAGAAGTAGTAAACAATATGATTTGCGATTATCAGTATGTTCTGAAAGCTCCTGTTGAAACAAGTAATGATGCGGCTGAAAAGTTCTGTATGACAACGCTTTATGAGTCAAATGACGAAGAAATTTCAGCCTACGGAATTGAGGAAGATTCGGAGTATCTTTCAAAGGTTAATGTTCCTAAAAAGAAAAATGAAGCTGTCGCATCACAGGGATATCTTGAGAAATACAGCCTTAAAGTAGGCGACAGGGTTACTTTAAAGGATAAGTACGGCGAGAATAAATACACATTCAAAATTGTCGGCAGTTACTACTATCCTGCATCGCTTTGTGTGTTTATGTCGAATGATAACTTTAATGAAGTTTTTGATAAGGATGACGGATATTTTACAGGATATTTCAGCAATGAAAAACTTAAAGATATTGACGACAAGTACATTGCAACAACAATCACTCAGAAAGACCTTACAACCGTAACGGATCAGCTTGACGATTCAATGGGTATGTCGTTCACACTTCTTGTAGGCTTCTCGGTTCTGATTTACATTATCCTTATGTATCTGCTTTCAAAGCTTGTTATCGAAAAGAACGAGCAGAATATTTCAATGCTGAAAATTCTCGGCTATTCAAACAGAGAGGCGAGCAAGCTGTATAACCGTGCAACAACGGTTGTGACAATAGGTGCAATCCTTGTGAGTGTTCCGTTGATATACTATGTTTTTGCAGGTTTGTACCACTACTTTATGTTTGAAATGAAGGGTTGGTTGCCGTATGTTGTACCGTGGTATGTATTTGTTGAAATGGCAGTAATCGGCATTATCTGCTATGCAATTATATACTTTGTTCTTCAAAAGAAAATTAATAAAATCAAACTCTCACAGGCTTTAAAGAGTGACGATTAAAATTAAAAAAATAAAAGGAGAGATAAATATGGAGTATGTTTTTTACGGATTGCTTGCCGTGGCATTCATTGCGTTTGTGGTTCTCGTAATCAGAAGCTACAAGAAAAAGCTTGCAAGCGGATGTTGCGGTGCAAGTGACGAAAGCGTTAAGAAAAACAAAGTTACCGATAAGGATAAGTCACATTATCCCTATGAAAAAACTCTTGTTGTTGACGGAATGGTCTGTAAAAACTGTTCCGCAAGAGTAGAAAACGCACTCAATTCAATTGACGGTGTGTGGGCGGAAGCCGATGTTTCTTCCGGCAGGGTTACGGTTAGAATGAAAAGAGAAATTGAGGATAAAGTCCTCAAAAAGACAGTTAACGATATAGGTGCGTACACCGTTATGAAGGTGGAATAAGGTCTTTTAGGAGAAGAGAGGCAACCTTATGGCAGTATTGCAGAAAATTGACAACCCATACGGTATGATACAGACTGTTGAACACGGCGAATCGTTCAGCATATACCGTTCACAGGACAGCACGGGCGATTGCAAGGTCACCGTGTATCCTGTATTTTCAGGCATTGAGCTTGTGTATTATGATGTACATATGCAAAGTTGTGACATTAATCTTGCAAAGGGAAGAGAAATGCTCATCATCACGCATTGTCAGGAGGGCAGAATCGAGTTTGAATACAAAAACGGCGAATATCTTTACCTTGCGTCGGGTGATTTGTCGATACAGAAGAATACGGAGAACATCCGACACAGATATTGTCCGCTGAGCCACTACCACGGTGTGTCGGTTGCAATTGATATGAACCGTGTGCCAAGGTGTTTTTCGTGTATTCTTGACGATGTTTTTGTCAGCCCCGAAGAGCTTGAAATGAAATTCTGTTCCGAAAAGCCGTACTCAATTATGCGTGAAAATATCAGCATTGAGCATATTTTTTCGGAACTCTATTCCGTTCCCGAAAATATCCGAAAGGGTTATCACAAGGTTAAGGTGCTTGAACTTCTTTTGTTTTTGAGCGGTCTTGAATACAAGGGTGAGAGTGAGGAAAGACGATATTTTTCACGCTCACAGGTTACCGCCGCAAAAGAGGCAAAAAAATATCTGCTTGCTCACCTTGACGAGCATATAACAATTACGGAGCTTGCCGATATGCTCGGCATCTCTTCGACTTCTCTCAAAATCTGTTTTAAGGGTGTCTACGGCGACACGATTAACGGCTACATAACGAACTGTAAAATGCAAAAAGCCGCTTCGCTTTTGAAAAACACCGACAAAAGTGTGCTTGAAATTGCAGGAATTGTCGGCTACAACAACGGCAGTAAGTTTGCGGGTGCTTTCAGAAGGGTGATGAATAAGTCGCCGAATGAGTACAGAAAATCGCTCGTCTGAACAGAGCCTTATATGTCCGTAAAGAGCAGTAAAAAGACTTTGCGAGGTGCTATAATAACATTGTCGAAAAGATACGCCTATTATTATTTTCGACGGACTGCGGAAATATCCGCAGAATATTTGATGATTACTTTGCCGGGTAATTATTCATAATATCTCTTCTCCTTTCAGGGACAGCGTTTGCTGTCCCTAAAATTTTGCAAAAATTACCTGTCCGTTTGGAGCATAGAAAACCCTTTGAGAGCCGATAATAATATTTACCGATGGTATATTATTAACTGTAAGACAAAGACAACAAACAAGTCTTGCTTATGGAATAAGTTAGCAAAAGCTAACTATGAAACAATTATCGGATAATCACTGTGGTGTATTTATTCAATTCTATTCAAATCATTCATTCAATTATTTAGAGGAAAAGATGTCAGAAGATTTAATTATCAAGCATTGTTCCCCAACGCTTGCAGGAATAAAAACGGCTAACCTTTTTAATTGCCCGTACTCATCACGGCTTGAGTGCGAATGTGATGTGAGAAAGCTGAATAAAATGTTCTGCAAAAAGGGAATAAAAGTTCTGCCACTGAAGTTCAGCAACGGAAAGGCTTTAATCTATATTTTTCGCCCGTCCAGGCTTGCTGTTGATTTGTCCGATGAATATGCGTGCAAGCTGCTTGAGTCGCAGGGGTATCATTCACACGATGCCGCACGCTGTATAAGGGAGCTTCGCCACCGACTTAAAGACTCAACCGAGTTCCCGCACGAAATCGGACTGTTCCTCGGTTATCCTCCCGAAGATGTCCGTGGCTTTATTCTTCATAAAGGAAATTGCTGTAAATATTCAGGTTGCTGGAAGGTTTACGGTAATGAAGAAAAAGCAGCCAAAGAGTTCGCCAAATTCAAAAAATGTTCTGACATCTATTACTCTAAGTGGTTACAGGGCACACCTATTCAGAAACTGACGGTTGCGTGTAACTGACTTAAAGTGTAATCAAGTACAAAAACTGAAAGGTGAGTATATAATATGAGTAAAGTAGCAGTAGTATTCTGGAGCGGTACAGGTAACACAGAGCAGATGGCGGAAGCCGTTGCCGAGGGTGCAAAGTCCGCAGGCGCAGAAGTTACTCTTGCAAATGTAAACGATTTTGATTCTTCATCGGTTGCCGATTTTGACGGCATTGCATTCGGTTGTCCTGCAATGGGTGCGGAGGTTCTTGAGGACAGCGAGTTTGAGCCTGTTTTCAATGAATGTGAAAGTGCATTAAACGGCAAAAGCATTGCCCTCTTCGGTTCATACGGCTGGGGTGACGGCGAATGGATGCGAAACTGGGAGGACACCTGTAAGGGTGACGGTGCAAACCTTGTTTGCGAAAGCGTTATCTGCAACGACGCTCCCGATGATGATGCCCTTGAGGCTTGCAGAAAGCTTGGCGCATCACTCGCTTAACTTAGGCTGTAAGTATTCAATTAGTTAATACCAATTTCATAATTTCATAGAAACGCCTGTTTACGCTCGTAAGCGGGTGTTTTTATTTGTTCGTTATTATTATTTTATATTCTGTTTGCGAATTATGAATAAGACTTAAAAAAATCCTGTAAAAATTCCCTTTGTTTATTCTAAAAAAACTTGATTTTAAAGCCTTGTTGTATTAAAATAAGCAATGGATACATATAGAAAAGGAAGTAATTGGTATGCTTACATTAGACAAAATCTATCACGCATCATATGTTTTGAAGGATGTTATCAGACAGACTAATATCGTTCAGGCAAGGGGTATTTGTGATGATTGTGATGTTTATCTCAAACCCGAAAATCTTCAGATTACAGGCTCATTCAAGGTAAGAGGTTCAGGTTACAAGATTTCTCAGCTTACCGAAGAAGAAAAGGCAAGAGGTGTTATTGCCTGTTCTGCAGGCAACCACGCTCAGGGTGTTGCACTTGCCGCTACAAAGTACGGCATCAAGTCGCTTATCTGTACTGGACACCATGTGGAAGGCCTACCCCCGTCTATATGAAACACCTTTGCGTACAGCCCTGGGTGCCATGGGACTTACCGGGGAGGACGCCCACCGGCTGGTGGGGCAGCTTTCCGGCGGAGAGCGTGCCCGCCTGAAGCTCGCTATCATCTGTCTGGCCGACAGTAATGTGCTGGTGCTGGATGAACCTACCAACCATCTGGATTTGCCTTCTAAGGAGGTTTTGCAGCAGGCCCTAGCGGAGTACGAGGGAACACTGATCATCGTATCCCATGACCGCTACCTGCTGGACCGCGTGCCAAACCGCATTTTCGCGATAGAACAGGGGGCTCTGCACCAGTATAAGGGTGGTTACGGGGCTTATCTGAGGGCCAAAGCGGAGCTGGGCCCGGAAAGGGCCGCCACCCCGCAGCCAAAGACCGAAAGCGAGCAGAAAAAGCAGTATAACCGCGGCAAGGAGCAGCGCAGGGAGGATGCCCGCCGCCGTAAGGAATACGCCGAAGCCGAAACGCTCATTCATACGCTGGAGGAGGAGCTGGAACAAATCAAGACGGAAATGGCA
>OODG01002054.1_pt1 | contig 12742 bp, 10 predicted proteins | sample 1671621 | NCBI WGS metagenome assembly OODG01 (sample SAMN06348175, study PRJEB24527) | human gut metagenome | biome: human gut; feature: ankylosing spondylitis patient; material: feces | host: Homo sapiens | place: China | collected 2015-10 | reverse complement strand
ATAATCTTCCGTGGGGTTCTCCCCGATCCGGGGAATCTTCCGCTGGTCAGCAAAGTCGTAACGCACGATCCATGCGTCCTGAGGTCCGTCGGGATCGTTTCGCGCGTCGGAAATATCGGCGGCGGCATACCGGTCGAAATCCTTCCGGGTAAAACCGTCCGTGTAGATCTGCACGCGGCTCGCCGTCTGGTCCGGAGCGAGGGTCAGCAGGACCGTCGCCGGAATGGGATGTGTATTCATAGGCGTTTATCGTTTTCGTATCCGGAGCGTTCTCTCTTCGCTGTCGCCCATAAAAGAGCGGCTTTCCACGCATTCGGGACCGGCCGGTTCCTTCGGTCTCCCGCCCTCCCGGAACCGCTCCCACAGTTCCCGGAAGGAGCGGTCGGCAAGTCTCTTTTTCTTTTCCCCGGCCGGTTCGTCCCGCAGCAAAAAGGCGTAATAGTTTTCCGTCGAGCGGCGCATGTCGAACTCCCGGCGGAGGTTTCCCTGCCGGAGCAGTTCCCGGTCGGCGTACGCCTCCGCGAAACGGTTTCTGCGCTCCTGTCCGTCCTCCGCTTCGGCAAAGCACCGGTCCGTTATCGGGGCCATATCCGCAGGCCTGGCGATCACGTCGTAGATCTTCAGCGAGGGCGTCTGCTGCTCCGGATTGAAAAAGTTCGACGCATGGTAGTCCATGTATTTTTCGAACTGCATCTTCCCGTGCTGCGTATCGCTGAAAAATACGACGCAGGGAGCCGTCTCTACGGCGGTATAGGCCCTGTATTCCGGAATGTCGATCCCCGGAGAGGGCAGTTCCACGCCGAAGGTGCCGAGCGGATCGGGGTAGTCCGTCCGCAGGGCCAGCTTTGCGGGATCGGCCTCGGGCGTCAGCGGAACGATGCTGTGCCGCAGGCAGTAGAGCATATCCGTCATGGCGATCTGGTGCTCGGCCCGTATGCCGGCGGAACGTGCCGCACGGGAAAGGCGTTCCAGATAGTCGTCGTTGCTCTGCGGACGGATTTCGGGAATCTGCCTGCGGTCCGGAAACCGGTAATGGCACATCCACAGGTTCGGATCGTAGCCCTGCCGCAGCACTTCGGCCGTATCTTCCCGCATAAAGGCGAGAAAGCCGGACAGCCCGCTCTCTTTGATGCTGATATGCACCGGGCGTTTCATGCTGTCGTAGGTAACGTACAGGCTCGCGCCTTCCTTTTTTCTTTGCTGCATATTTTCCGGTATTTAATTATCCGCAAGCTAAGATACCCGGCTTCGGAGCGGATGATACCGCACGGCCGTCCGGGGCCGGGCATGGCCGTCTGAAAGCAGTGAAACGAGGCTATTTCGCAGCCTGCTGCTTGGGTTTTGGAATCAACTTGCATAGTTCCGGATCGTCCTCGATGCGTTTCATCTCCGTTTTGACGATCCGCTCCACGTCGGCTCTGATCCGTTCGTAGTTGGCCTGAATGATCTCTTTCATGTGATCTTGTCCGTCCGCTCCCATAAAGGAGGATATTTCGGGAATCGGAACGTAGGCGGCCGTCTCGCGTTTTACCCGTTCGTTGTCCACGACGATCTGGGCATGGAAGATCTTTTGCTCTATTTTTTCGTCGAAGTTGTCGGCTACGGCCCCCACGAACATGCCCTGAGAGAGGTTGCCGATCTTCGATGGCGGGATCAGCGAATCCATCTGCGTATTGGTCGAAAGGGTCGTGCTTCCCTGAGCGAACGATACGGATTTGCGCTGCTGGAGAATCTTGCCGAAGCGTTTGGAAAGCGTCTCGGCCGTGTCGCCTACGACCTGTCCGGAAAAGATATTGCCCACGGTGTTCTGGATCACCTTGCTCTCCTTGTCCCCGTAATCCCGCGTCAGTTGGCTGAAATCCTGAAAGCCGAGGCAGACGGCCACTTTGTTCGAGCGGGCCGTGGCGATCAGATTGTCTAGCCCGCGGAAGTAGATCGTGGGCAGTTCGTCGATGATGACCGCCGATTTGAGCTTGCCCTTCTTGTTTATCAGGCGCACGATGCGGGAGTTGTAAAGCCCGAGGGCTGCCGAGTAGATGTTCTGTCGGTCGGGGTTGTTCCCCACGCAGAGGATCTTGGGCGCATCGGGGTTGTTGATGTCGAGGGTAAAGTCGTCCCCGGTCATCACCCAGTAGAGCTGCGGGGAGATCATGCGCGAAAGGGGAATCTTGGCCGAGGCGATCTGTCCCTGCAACTGGTCCTGCGCCCCGCCTTTCCATGCGTCCATAAAGGGACTGAGGTAGTTTTCGAGCTCCGGGTGGGAGGTCAGGATGACGAAGACGTCGGCATACTTTTTATTCAGCAGTTCGATGGCGTGCGGAAAGGTGCAGTAGCGGCCTCCGTCGTAGATCTTCAGGAACCAGATGATCGCGGCCAGCAGGATGATGGGACTTTCTACGAAGAAATCGCCCTGCTTGGTGATCCACGTCTTATTGAGGTTCAGCATGATCGTATAAGCGGACTCGTAGGCGTCCGAGATGTCGGTCATAAAATCCCGGTGGATCGGGTTGCAGCGATGCGAACGGCGCGGGTCGTCGAAGTTGATGACGTAGAATTTAGGCGGAACCTTATAGCCTTGCATGTGGGTACGCAGGTGATTGTAGGCGATGACGGAAAGGTCGTCGAACTTGAAATCGTAGATATACATCGAAAACCCCTTTTCGATCTGTTGCTTGATGAACTGATTGACTACGGCGTAGGATTTTCCCGAACCGGGCGTTCCCAGCACGACCGTCGCGCGGAAGGGATTGACGACGTTGATCCAGCCCGGATGCCATTGTCTTTTGTAATAGAACAGCGTAGGTAAATTTACCGAGTAGTCGTTGGTCATCAGGCGGGTCTCCTGCATGAAGGATTCGTTTTCGTCGTTGAACGGGTCCTCGAAGACGCGCTCTTTGATCAGCCGTCCGAGCCAGACCCCGGCGGCCAGCATCAGGCAGTATCCTGCAAGCAGCGTCAGACCGTAGAGCGGGCCGAGAGTCCGTACCGGCAGAGGAAGGCGCAGCAGCCAGCCGCAGCAAAAGAACAGCAGTATGCCGGCGGCTCCGCAAAGCGCGATCCGGCGGCGGGAGATCTTCTCGCTACGGACGCTTCGCGTGCCGAGACACGAAAGAGCCAGAAACAACAGACAGAATAATTTGGTATAAAGAGGCGATGAAAAGAGTCCCGACGTCCGCTGGAAGTTCATCAGGATCTTATCGACGAGGGCCGTATTCCAACCTACGGCCGTAATCCACGAATAGGCGTACCAGTAAAAATGAATGAGCGCGAACAGCAGGCTGAGCGCCCGCATGAACTGCATGACTTTGGCGAGACCCCGCAGGTCGTCTTCCTGTTGCATGGTTTTCCGGGTTTACGTTCGTCCGTCCAACGGAAAATCCTGCGGGATATGTCGGCACGGCCGTCCGGGGCCGGGTATGGCCGGAAGCCCTTAAAACATATCAATCAATATCGTTACGAACTCCAAATAATATGGCGGTTACCGATTTGTAACTTATCTTAGTGAAAAATCTTAAATTTAAAATATTCGCATTATTTTTCGATTTAAAAACTTATACTCGTCTAACCAATCAATGAATATTCATGCCGAAGAATTGTACAAACTATCATTTCCCAGTTAACATATTACTGGAGGATGCCAGTCGTTTATTTGAACACTTTTCCGATACAGCAGAACTGAAACGAGACTTCTTATCGGGCACTCTTAGCAAGAAGTTACAATTAATATCTACAGATGAAAAAATATCTGACTCTGCTGAATGTATACGCCATTTTGATGAAGAAAATAATGAGTATTATCAGATAACCGTATGGGATAATTATTGCCAATATCTGTGGTCTTTATGTTATGCGGTATTAGTCGTTATGGACGAATGTCTTGTGAAACCGATCATGGCACCCAAAGAAAAATGTGATCAGAAAAAATTGAATGAAAGTTATGAGGTATTTATGACCGCGATGGCTCTATATGATCCTAAAAGGGAGATGCCTCATCCAAGAGTATTTTACGAGTTACCTAATCCGGTCAGTCATGAAACCGATAAGAATGTAAAAGCTGCAAACATACTTTTTGTCACATGTTTGTGTTTCATTCTGTTTCACGAATATCAGCATTATAAATTAGGGCACATGGAACAAGACGGAAATAAATCTGATGAATATGCTGCCGATTACACAGCTTTCTACCAAATGTATGAAGAGAGTACTCCCAAAGAGAAAAAGTATGTACCTTACGGTATTATTATGACTCTAGGTTCTCTTTTTTTTGCTGATGATACGATGGAGGGAGGTACACACCCTGACCCAGACTGCCGACTTAAATCTTTAATACTCTGCATGGACAATCTTGATCCGCGAAGTAAAGAGTATTGTTATGGAATGGGTATTACGCTTTACAGACTATGGGCTTTTTATTATTCTCATGAAAATGTGATTCCTGAAATTGAACCTGACACTTCTGTCGAGGACTACTTTGAACGGGTTCAACAGGCTGTTATTTCTTTTAAAAGCTCGCAAACGGTAAGGATATAAACTCTGTAATAACGTTTATTTATGGCTACTATACCTACATTGGCATCAGCGCGCATGGGAATTGAACACGGCAGGCCATAAAGTTCGCACAACCGCTTTTAAGCCTTATACATGGACTCGCATATATAGAATTGAAAATGCAGACAAAGAGGTGTTCTTTACGGTCGGAGTAGACGGTTTGCATAAAGGACTCGTCTATAAACTCGACTATAAATACAAACCCAGTTCACATTTGACATCAGCGCAACGTGAAATCTGCGAAAAACTTATCAAACAGTCGCCCGCAAAATGGGTGGAGATAACCGAACAACAATTAACCGGATATAACTGGGGCGGCTTATCAATGAAACCGTTAAATTCATCACAGACTATTCCTGCCTTTATGATCGAGTTATAAGTGAGGTTTATCATGGAGTGCAAACCCGACTGGCGAGAATAACCTTTAACACGGAAGGCTGGTGTATGCCGTCAGGTCCTTATGGAAAGAGTAGGAATATGGGATCGATATAGTAGTTAAGAATCAACGTAATGAACTCATATTTTACGAAATAAAGTGTTATCCTGTTTTGCAATATTCCATTCGTGAGGCGCTCGGACAAATTTTAGAATACGCTTATTGGCCAAATCAGAATAAGGCTGCAAAACTCGTTATCTTGACCCAACCCCACAAAAACTATTCGAAAGCAGAACAATATATGGTCACCTTACGACAAAAATTGGGTAATTCCTATTTACTACCAGTATTTCGATCCTGAATCCATGTATTTATCTGAAGAAATTTGATCAATGGACTGCCGTATGCGTCGAATACGAACTCGTATTCCATATCATTCATATTTTCATTTAAGTATACCTATAATCCAACTGTCTGATAATCATTTCTCAAATATTGTTTATATTTTACGGATAACTTTCATTTGCTTTCATTATATCAAACTTCATAATTTCATATCTTAAATAATATACAATTTAATTCATAGAAACACAAACCATCCGGAGCTTAAAGTTCCGGACTTTTTATTTAACCTAAAACCAACCGTTATGTACACGTTACTGAAGACAGGCTTGTTGCTGTTCTTTCGTGAAAGTGACCTGCCGACCGGAACCGTTTCCGAAGCGCATCTCTCGAAACTGTTCGAGAAATTTATCCAAGAACTTACAGTTTATTCTTCCGATGACCGCAGGAGCATTATCGAGCGTCTGCGCTGCATGAACTTTACGCACAAACAGCTATCCCTTCTCGAAGAACAGAAACATACGGCAGCAGAACATTTAATAACCGACTATATGATAAGAACCTTGTTTCTGATCGACATGGAAATTCGGTTGCTTAATCTTCGCTTGCAATATCCTCAATCCGGCATCGTGCCGGAAGTGAAAATCGAGTCCCCGCTGTACTTATCGAAAGAATTGACCGTTACGGATCTGGTCGAACTGCTGTACGCCTTACACCTGATCGGGGCTTTCCGTAAAAGCGACGGTTCACGGATCGAGTTCTCGGTTGTTATCCACACCTTCGAAGAGGTGCTGCATATCCGGATAAAAAATTATGAGCGTTTCAAAAACGCAGCTATCAACCGTAAAATTCGTCTGACCGGTTTTCTCGATCAACTCAAGGCGGCACTGACCGAACGCAGCCAGCGATAGCATCGGTCTGTGTCTATAATCTACAAAACGAGGATCATAGAGGTCTTCGTTTTTTCCGGCGCTTTCTCTCCGGACGAAAATCTTCCTCATAAGGTTCCGGATATTGCCCTTCCTCCAACGCCGTAGAGAAAATATCCAACGTATCGACAACCTGCCCGATCAGCTGGGATTCGGTTTCCGTATCCATCGGATGCGGTTGCGGCATTGCCACCGGCGAATCGGTTGCAGAGGACTCCGAAGATTCGCTGTCTGCAACGGGCCGTTCGTTGTTTTGTCCGGATACCTCCCGTTCCAGTTCATCGGCCGTACGTGCCCCGAACAGTTCATGGAAACGGTTTGCAGCGAACTCTTTGTTCCGCCCCAGCTTGGAGCCGTTAACGATCAATCCCCCGTCGTGATCGATGAACGTAATCCCGTAGATACGCCCTTGCGTATTTTGCCGGACGATGACCTGTACGCCCTCGGCCGATAGCGCCGCCGCAAATTCCGGCAGGCTCCGGGATCGTCGCATGGCGTCCCGAACGATCCCGCGCAGTTTTTCCATTTCATTCGTATTTTTTTTAAACCATTCGGCGCTTTTCGCATAGTGTTTTTCGATCGCCCCGATTCCCGTATCGCGTCCGATCGCGCTCGATTTGATCGGTACTCCGACTTTGTCGCCGTTCTCGTCCAACGCGCTGTAAAGTATCCCGGCATACGGCCGGCCGCCGATCTCGCCGCGCACTTCCTCCGCTTCGACTCGAAACAAGTGCAATATACTATTGTATTCCTTCAGGGAGCAAAACTTGTAACGGTCCGTAACGTTGCGGACGACGGATGCGATCTGGGCCTTCAGGCCGCTGCGCCGGTACTCCACCTTTCTCAACGGTACGCTTCCTTCCCGTTCCTGCCGCTTCGTAGCACGACGCAGCCCGTATTCCTTTTCGATGGAACGGGTAATCGCTTTCGAGCGATACCGCTCGTTGCCGTCGTCGATCTTCTGTCCGTCCGGCCCGACGCGCACCGATACGATATGCAGATGGGCCCGTGCAATGTCCCGGTGCAGGTAAACCACATAGGGCTGGTCGCCGTAGCCCATCCGCCGCATGTACTCTTCGGCGATGTCGGCCAACTGCTGTTCCGAAAGCCGGTCCTCGGGATGCGGGTTCAGCGAAACGTGGAAGATCGTCTCCACGAAACGGCTGTTCTTTTTCGCGTCGAGCCAGGTTTGCATGACCCGTCTGCAATGTGCGGCGGTAAGCCGGGCAGGGTCACCTCCCGGCGGAAGCATCCGGTTGCAGAAGATCACGCGGGCCTGATTTCCGTCCACTTTGAGACGGTTGTACGCCAGTACGCCGTAAAGCGATTTTCCGGATGTTATTCGTCCGACCATCGTTTCCCGAACTCTTCGGCGAGTGTCAGAATTTGCTGCTGCAACTCCGTCATTTTCCTTGTTTCCTGCTCCAGCCGCCACAGCATACGGGTCGCCGAAGCAGCGTCGTAGTTGTGATGGATGGCCTTCACGACCTGATTGTAATTGAGCCCGACCTTACGGATTTGGAAATGCAGGTCGCCCAGCCGGGCGCAGAAATCCTGCGTCGCGGGATCGGTCTTTACGACCCGGAGCTCTCACCCGAAAAGCCGGGAGAGGATGAATCTGGATTTATTGTCCGTACATCCCGACCGTTCCAGCATGTCCAAAAACCGTTTGTTTTGTGCCTCGTTGAGCTTGAAATTGTAGTGATACCTGCATGGATCGGCACTGCGGGGCCGTCCTCTGATCTTCTTTGCCATCGCATTTTTGATTTTGAGGTTTGACGACTTCGGAGTCGAACCCACTCCGACCTTCGCAGAAAGGGCGGAGGTTTCGGGTGGCCGGATTTTCCGGCATACCGAAACACACCTTGCTATCGGCAGACGCCGATAAAATCCGCCATCCGGCGGATTTGCCCGCGCGAGACCGACAGTCTCGCTTCCGCGAAAGCGGCAGTAGGTTCGACCCGTGCAATGTTAGGCAGATTATCGGAGCCGGACAAGGATTCCGATCCGGCCATAGACGGCCTGTAACGGCCCCCGCGAAGAACCTTTCGGGATTTCCGTTTTCTTCGCGTGCATGGCACGGATGCCATAACTGCCAGTCATGGTATTCATGGTATTCATGGTATGCATGACAGTCATGGTATGCAGTGCGATCATGGAATGTATGGCGGTCACGGTATAGATAGCATACATGGCGCTGAAGGAGTCTATGCCGGATATGGTATGGGTGGCATAGACGCTATGGATGGCAGCAATAGTACCTCCGGCATAAACGACGTATCCGGTATGGATGGTATCATTGGTATATCCGCTGTTTCCGGCACGGATGGCAGAACTGCCGGAGAAGGAAACGACATTCTTTTAACCGATCATAGTTATGAGACAGAAACCTGGTTTTATCTCCGTCTGCAATCAGAAAGGCGGAATCGGCAAATCGACCTTTACGGTGCTGCTCGCCGACATCTTGCATTACATGGAAGGATACCGCGTATTGGTAGCCGACTGCGACTATCCTCAGAAAAGTATTTTCGACCAGCGCAAAAGGGAACTGGCCCTGCTCAACCGAAGCCCTCGTTACAAATCATTGCTTGTCCGTCAGTTCGGAGTGACACACAGAGAGATCTGGCCGGTGATCGCCTCCGCTCCGGAAAGGGCCCTTGCAGACGTGGACAGGCAGCTCGGTATGCTGAGAGAGCCGGTCGATTTCGTACTGTTCGACCTTCCGGGTACGGTCGGCACCCCGGGCGTCCTGCGGACGCTATCTGCCATCGACCGGATATTCGTGCCGATGAAGGCGGACCGCTACGTGATGGAAAGCACGCTCGCGTTCGCCAAATCGGTCGATGACCATCTGGTCCGCAATTCGGACGTGCAGACCGCAGGCGTCCACCTGTTTTGGACGATGATCGACCGAAGGGAGCGGACTCCGCTGTACGACCTTTATGACAAGGCGTTGGAGAAACTCGGACTGCACCGGATGGAGACCCACATCCCATACAGAAGCCGGTTCAGCAAGGAGCTCTCGGCGGAGGAAGGACCCGTCTTCCGTTCGACGATCCTGCTTCCCGAGAAAAGCTTTATCCGGGAATGCTGTCTCGACAACCTGACCCGTGAAATCGTCGAACTATCAGAACATATCGCACATGGAAAGCAGGAAAAGAAATAGGAATTTCCCCGTCATAGACGAAGATATGCTGCGGGAAGCGGTCGGCGGACAGAGCGCCGGGGGCTCCATGCTGGAGGTGGCGGAACGGCAGCTTGCCGGGAATGAGGAACAGCCGGAGCTGCCTGCGGTTCGCAGGCGGAGAATGACCCTGCCCGATTACGAGGCGACGTTTCTGAAACCGGTCCGGGTGAAAGTCCGGTCAGCACTGTATATCAGCGAAGAGACGCGCTGCAAGATCTCGGAAGTGGCACGGAAGATCGGCACGGGCAGAGTGTCCGTAATCGGATATGTGGAAAACATCCTTCGCAACCATCTGGAACTTTACAAAGAGGAGATCAACCGGCTGCACAGGGAAATAAACAAAGACGATCTTCTGTAGAAAGGGTGATACAAGATTAAATAACGGAAACGGTGGTCAATCGAATGATATCATGAGCTGTATAGGGTTAAGGCTGATTCGAAATTATGTTGTAAATTAATTATTTTTGTATACCCAAATTTCAGTATGAATTAGGATAATATACAAAATACGATATGAACGTACATGCTTTAATAATTGGAAATAATAATTACGAGCAAGCTACAAAACTCGTAAATGCGATAAACGATGCTCAAGGAGTTGAGCAAATGTTTAAAAAACTGGGATATAGCACTACGTTGATCAATGATTTTAAAAAGGAAGATATTGCAGGCATTTTATCTGATTTAGAAGACAGATTAAAAACGAATATTGACGTAACTATCTTTTATTTTGCCGGGCACGCATTTGAGGTTGATAATAACAATTATATTGCGCCTGTGGACTGTCCGTTGGCCGGTTTAGATAGAAGTAACTGTACACATTATTCTTTAAAGTTGAAAGAAATTATTGACATATTTGACAAGTCAAAATGCTCTGTTAAAATTATTATTTTAGATGCTTGCAGAAATAATCCTTTTGAAGGTGATGACAGAGGTGAGGGTATAATTAACCTTGCTCCTATAAATGTTACAAAAGGCTATATAATTGCATATTCGACTTCTCCGGGTCGGACAGCAAGTGATTCTCCTAAAAGGCAAAATAGCATTTATACCGAGGCATTCCTCTCTCATTTGAATGAAAAACATTTGCCAATAGAAAGTTTTTTTAAAAAAGTCAGAGAAACGGTTTATACCTTATCCGGAGGACGGCAAGTGCCTTGGGAACATACTTCATTAATCGGTCAGTTTTGCTTTAATCAAGGTCAAATTGGTTATCGCGAATATCCTTATGATGAGGAAGCTATAAAGGACTATAAATATATTAGCAGGGGTACTGAAGCTGATGGGATAATCCATGAATTGCGTTCTTGTAATTACTATAAACAAAATTCAGCAATATATAAATTTCAATCCTTAATTGATCCCGGAACAACAGATAAAAATCAGCAGTTTGTAATAGGTAGGAATATTCTACAATCTTGCGAAAAAGCTTTTGATGTAGGGTCGTATGTAGATAATTTAGTTAAAAATCTATTGAAATATCAGACAGCAGACGGAGAAAACCATATTTTAAATGGAATGTTGTTTGAAATATATTTTGATTCGCATGGCCAATTCAGATCGGAAAGATTTAAAGTACATAAATTAGACAAAATTTTCGCACTACAATATGATCCAAGATTTATCAAGTCATTTCAATTTATATGTGACCTATTGGTTCCCTATCAAGATTTTCTCTATTATATGCCTAACTGTTCAAGAAGAAAAGTGTCCGTTACTGTTCATTTTGAACAAAAAGAAGGCGATGATTATTTTGGAAATCCACAGACATATAATATTATTGACAAAATTGCTATCGGGGCAAAGGATATTACGAATGTCATAAAGCATAGATTCTACATTCAGAACGCAACAAAAGATGTTTTGACAAATGCAATAGCATCACACATAGCAGCATTATCGAATGACATTCAATATAATCCAGATATTCCTGACGATAATCTATATGTGAATAAGTAAAATAGCCGCCGGCGGGCGGAATTCAGTCTCTTTGCAGTTCCGAACCATTGCGCCTTTCCCTTCGAGGACATTTAATCTGACTATATAATCTTTTTCCGGCCATAGACGGCCTACTCCGGCCGGGGTGTACCAAACTCTCCGAAAGGTTGTTTCTTTGTCAGCGGAGCCGGCGATCCGTCTATCCGAACGAACGGACAGAACGGATTTCGCTATCCGACACGAGCCATGAAAGCCATGCTGATCCTGTTGTTCGGTTATCTGTTTCTGGAACGTTTCCTGTTCCGGGGTAGTCTCGGACGGCTGTTCGTTCAGGGATGGCGGCGACTGCTCCGTAACGGATGGGACGCCCTGAGCAGGGCGTTACGGCTTCCGGCCGGAAGAAGGGAGAAGCAGACACAGTTAACGTGCCGCGATTGCCCTAAGCTTCTCCCTGACTCCGGTTCTCTGGTTCCGCATGTAAGCTATGCGGTCGGGTCCGAACCGCCGTACCACGAACGCACGGAGTGGAAGATGCCGTCCAAGCAGCGTCTTCGCACGAAGCGTCCCGAAGGTACGGACGAGATGATCGTCGGCACGTTCGACCCCGAAACGGGCGAGGAGATCGAACAGCGAAAAATCTCGCTGGCGGGATCGCAGTCCGTAAAGGAGGAGGTATCCCGGACGCTGGACGCTCTGTTCGAACAGGAGTTCATGCCTGAACCGCCCGATACGGACCCCGTTTCTGCAAATGCTCCGAAAGAAAGCATGCCATAGCTTATACACTGATAGTTTTCCTCTTTTCATCATCCGCCGCCGACCTTTTCCAATTTCCTGTACGCTGCTATCTCTACTGTTTTCTATTCTGCCCGCACTTTTTCTTCTCTTTTATTTCCTTATTCTTTCCCATTCATTCCCTTATTCGATTACAGCAACCCGATCCGTCCGGCCTTCGGCCTGAGGACGGCATGTCAAACCTTCAAATTTTTGCTCTATGCAAAAACGTTCTGTTTTCAAGCGGCTCGCCGCGCTGTATTTTTTCGTGTCGTACGCCTGCCTGTGTCTGGCGCAGGGGAACGGCACTTCCGGCATCATGCAGGCCACTTCGATGGTGTCGTCCTACTTCGATCCGCTGACCAAGCTGATCTATGCCGTAGGGGCCGTCGTGGGACTGATCGGCGGCATAAAAGTGTACCAGAAGTTCAGCTCGGGAGATCCGGATACGTCAAAGACAGCGGCTTCGTGGTTCGGAGCCTGCATCTTCCTCGTTATCGCGGGAACCGTCCTGCGCTCCTTTTTCCTGTAAAACTATGACGGCTTACAACATCAACAAGGGCATCGGCCGCGAGGTCGAGTTCCATGGCGCGCACGTAATGGTTCTTTGGCAAATGCGTCGATAGCAAGACGTTAGGCAAGTGTTCGATA
>OODG01002028.1_pt1 | contig 12838 bp, 10 predicted proteins | sample 1671621 | NCBI WGS metagenome assembly OODG01 (sample SAMN06348175, study PRJEB24527) | human gut metagenome | biome: human gut; feature: ankylosing spondylitis patient; material: feces | host: Homo sapiens | place: China | collected 2015-10 | reverse complement strand
ATACGCAACAGATACATACACTCGGATGTCGACACGCTCGAACGCGTACAGATACTCGAGGATCTGCGAGCCGGCATGTTCGACGTGCTGGTGGGTGTAAACCTTCTGCGTGAGGGTCTCGACCTGCCGGAGGTGGGGCTTGTGGCCATTCTCGACGCCGACAAGGAGGGATTCCTCCGCAACGTGCGCTCCATCACCCAGATTGCGGGACGTGCGGCCCGCCACTCGAACGGACACGTCATACTATATGCCGACCACTGTACCGATTCGATGGTTGCGGCCATCGAGCAGAGCAACCGCCGCCGCGAGAAGCAGGTGCGATACAATATCGAACACGGGATGCTGCCGCGGCAGGCACAGAAGAGCGGCTCGGGCCAGAACCTTCTTCTGGCGCAGCAGCATCAGGAGCAGGCTGCGGCCGCAAATACGGTACTCTATCCCGCTGCCGAACAGAACCGCATGATCGCGGCCGATGTCGAGACGGCGTACAATGCCGGGGACCTCGACTCGCTCATAGCCAAGGCACGCGAGGATATGGAGCGTGCGGCCAAGTCGCTCGACTTTCTCGCTGCGGCGCGCTACCGCGACCGCATGTACGAACTGCAGAAACTGAAGGAGGAGGCTCGCTGATCCTCCTCAGCAATAACCAAACAATCAAACCAAACACATGAAGAAAAAGACAGCACGACAGGAAACTTCCTGCTTCCGACGCTGGAGCCGCAAAGCCTACGGCATATTTGCCTCGCTCGGCCGCTGCGTCAACATCGGAGTCCTCTCGGTTGGCATGTCGATCATCTCATCTGCGACGGCCGGGGCCCAAGACAGGGGTGCCGATACCACAACCGTCTACCGCTCTGTGGAGATGGAGAGGGTGAGCGTCGCGGGGCGGCAAACGACCTCCTCGCGCAGCATCACGTCGCAGACGCCCGTCTTCAAACGCTCGACGGAGAGCGTCGCGCCCCTGCAGACCATCGAGTCTGCGCTGCGCCTCTCGCCTGCCGTCGACGTACGCGAACGCGGCGGTAAGGGGATTCAAACCGACATCTCAATCCGTGGAGGTTCATTCGACCAGACAATGGTCTCTCTCAACGGCATCAACTTCACCGATGCCAGAACCGGACACCAGTCACATTCACTTCCCATCGACATCAATGCCGTATCGTCCATAAACGTCATCGACGGCGTTTCGGGCGTGGGGGCCTACGCCGGTGCGGTAGATATACGCACCGCCCCGCTCTACCCGCGCTACGTGAGCGTCGAGGCCACGGGCGGCGCATACGGCTACTACTACGGTTCGCTTGCGGGCGGCTACACTACAGACCGGCTGTCGCTTCTGGTGACGGGATCGGCACGCCACAGCGGCGGATATACGCACAACACCGACTTCATGAACTACAACGGTTATGCGCGTCTGAGTTATTCGTCGCCGCGGGCAGGGCTCTTCGACATGCAGGTCGGATACCAGAACCGCGCCTTCGGTGCCAACGGCTTCTACTCGCTCTCCTACCCCGACCAGTTCGAACAGACCTCCACGGCGCTGGCGTCGCTGCGGTGGCTGCGGCAGGGCGAGCGGCTGCGGCTCACGGCAAACGTCAGCTACCGCATGAACACCGACCGCTTCGAGCTGATCCGTGGTGACGCCTCAAAGGTTCCATTCAACTACCACATCACCGACAACATCGGGGCCGAGGCCGCAGCCGCATACAGCTGGATTGCGGGCGAGACATCGGTCGGCATAGATATGGCCTACAACCATATCCTAAGTACAGTTCTGGGAGAAGAGTGTGCCCCGAAGCGTATCCGCGGCATAGAGTACAACCACAGCAAGGGGCGCACTACCGTGAACGCCACGCTGCGGCACGAGAAACGGTGGCGACGCCTCTCGCTCACGGGAGCTGCCGGTGTCAGCCGCTCCGACTACGGGACGGACGCCCTGTGGAACATAGGCGCAGGCTATACGGCGGGGCGATACTGGAGTTTCGATGCGGGCGTGGTGGAGTCGATGCGCCTGCCTACGTACACCGACCTCTATTATACGGCCGCAGGGTACCGCAGCGACCGCAACCTCAAGCCCGAACACGCCCTGACATACCACTTGGCGGTACAGTACGAGCGTGAGGGGTGGCAGGCGGGACTGTACACCTACTACCGCCGCGGCCGCAACGTCATCGACTGGGTCAAGCAGAACATCGAGGACGACTGGCAGTCGATGCAGATTACGCGCATGAACACCCTCGGTGCCGAGCTGTCGCTCGCATACGTCACCTCGGGATGGATGCGCCGCGCCTCGATCGGATACGGATACATACATCAGGACTCCGACAGCAAGGGCATGATCTCGAAGTATGCGTTGGACTATATGCGCAACAAACTCTCCCTGCGGATAGACACGGCGCCGGCACGGCGGCTGACGCTCTCTCTGACGGGGACCCTCTACGACCGTATCGGCTCATACGCGGGCCGCGACGGAGCCTTACACTCCTATTCGCCCTACTTCCTGCTCGATGCCCGCGCGGCATACGACGTATGGAAGATGCGCATATATGTCGACGCCACGAACATTACCTCCACCCGCTACTATGACTATGGCGGATTGCGCATGCCCGACTGTTGGGTCACGGCAGGCGTGATATTCACTTTCAGATAATACGATTCAACAATCAGCGAGAAGGACTGACGCCGATCCCCACATAGGGATCGGCGTCGCTTTTCTTATTTGTATGGATATTATTCCGGATGATATTCATATCATGTCCGGCAAGCCCCGCCACGTTACCGCTTGCGGTCGACAAAGGTGAAGTAGCGCCCCGCAAGATAGCTGTATATGACGCACACGGCCGTCGTGAGCGCCTTGGCGGGTGTGGGCCATACGCCGCACACCTCGACGAAGAGCTTTATGCACACATAGTTCAGCAACAGCGACCCAGCAACCGAGATGGCATATCGCACAACCTGTCCCGACGCCCGTGCATCCGTCACGCAGAATGCCACGTTACGGTTGAGCCAGAAGCCCGTAAAGAATGTAATCGGGAAGACCACGACCAGCGCCGCCACGTGGGGCGACACGACCACCACGCCGAGGTCGATGTAACGCTCAGCCACGACGAAGTGGTATATGAGGAAATACCACATCAGATCGAGCACCATGTTGGCGCCGCCGCAGACAGCATAACGGAACATGCGGCGCGAGACGATACGCGTCAGCGGCCGCACGTAAAACTTGTCTATGATACGTATGAGCGAATCGGCGAGCCTCATTTGACCTCGTATATCCACAGATCGGGATATATGTCCTTATACGATCGGGCGAAAGCGTTGCAGTCGGCACGGCTGTCGCTGCCGAACAGCGCCGCGATAAACTTCCCCTTGAAAGGGACGATGCGGCCATCCATATCCTTTATGTTCTTTTCGGCCATCTCCAAGGCCCGCGTAGCGTTCTGCTCCGTCGAGAAGACACCCGCTACGACCCAGAACCTGTATGCCGTCTTCGCCGCAGCCGTATTTACCGCAGATGAATCAGTCGCCGCGGCCGAACCGCCCGACACCGCAGCGGTCGATTCCGACGCTGCCGTCGAGGCAGTTGATGCCGTTTGGGTTGCAGTCTCCGAGGATATGGCCTCAGCCATAGCCAGCGAATCACCTGCAACACCCTGTACCGCCGAAGTAGAATCCGCAGTCACCTGTGCCGTCATCTCCGTCTGCGCGTCGCTGCCGACGACGCTTACGCCGCCGAAGAGCTTCTCGCCCCACATCATATATGCCCCGACGCACAGGGCCACGGCTACACATACGCCGCTCACGGCATAGAGCCATACGTTCGAGCGCTGCCGTACGACCAGCGTCTTGACGCCGCCCGGGTTGATCGCGGCATTGAATCCCGCCTCTGGCGAGAAGCTCTTGTCGTTCAATACGCCGACGCCGCCGATGGTTATACGCTTGCCCTCGCGCGTCTTGGCAAGCCAGCGGTCATATATGTCGCGTGCCTGCTCCTCGCCGCAGCCCGCGATGGCGACGATCTCGTCTACGATCGAACGGCCCTCGGCCTGCGAGGAGAAGTTCACCGCATTGCGCGGACTCAGAAGTCTATCCTTGGATATGCGTTTGGCACCCTGACGCTCGATATACAGAGTACCCACACCCGGCAGCAGCACTCCCTTGCCGCCGATGAGCATGTTATAGATGATCTTGTTAACCTCTTCTACCATTTTCTCTTGCTTTTTTTCTTTCTTGCCGCGGCATGGTCACCCGAACCATCCGTGCCGGACTCCACCGCCGCGGATGTCGTACCATGCACAGTGCGGCCCTTCGCCGTCGGAGGCACCGCCACGGGGAAGGCCCCCTGACGGCTGCGCCATATCATCCATACCCCCGCCAATATGAAGGGTATGCTGAGCAGCTGACCCATATTGAGGGCCATACCCTGCTCGAAAGCCTCCTGATCGGCCTTGATGAACTCGATCAGGAATCGTGTCAGGAAGATGCCGATCAATCCCACACCGAATATCATGCCGGCATGACGGCGTCCCACGTCGCGGCGGCGGTAGAGCCACAACAGCACCGCGAAGGTTGCAACGTAGCACAACGCCTCATACAACTGCGCGGGATGCAGCACGGGGATCTGCTCCACGGGCATGCCGGGATAGAGACGCACGAACTTGAATCCCCACGGCAGGTCGGTCGCCGCCCCCACGATCTCCGAATTGCAGAGGTTTCCCAGACGCACCAACGCTCCTCCTATCGATACGGGGATCATGATGCGGTCGAGCCACCACACGTACGGCATACGGCACTTGCGCGCCGTGATCCACATGCCGATCAACATACCGATGGCGGCGCCGTGGCTGGCCATGCCGCCGTTGCGTATCTCGGTGATGATGGCCCACGGTTTGGCTATGTAGTAACTGAACTCGTAAAAGAGACAGTGGCCGATGCGGGCGCCGAGGATGGCGCCGAGGGTGATCCAGATGAATCCCGTCTCGACGATCTGCGGGCCGAAGCCCTCGCGCCGGGCAAAGTATGAGAAGAACCTCTCTCCCAGAAGTATTGTCAAGGCCCACGTGAGGCCGTAGTAACGTATGTCTACCGAGCCGATGGAGAACATCACCGGATCGAAATCCCACACGATATAAAACAGGTCGTTAAGCATCTGTCGGCTGTCGGGTTAGTATCTTTCTGCCGTCTGCGTCACTTCTCCGCAGGCGAGGGCGCCTTCTTGAGTGTGAAGGCGAATGTTGTACCTACGCCCAGCTCGCTGCGCACGTTGATGCGCTCGCCGTGCGCCTCGATTATGTGTTTGACGATGGCCAGACCCAGACCCGTACCGCCCTGCTCGCGCGAGCGGCCCTTGTCCACACGGTAGAAACGCTCGAAGATGCGGGGTATGTCCTCCTTGCTGATACCCACACCCGTATCCTCAACCTCGACCAGAATCTTGTCCATCATGTCGCGGAACTTGATGCGCGTGGTACCACCCTCCTTGCCGTAGTGTATAGAGTTGATGATAAGGTTCACCAGCACCTGACCTATGTAGTGTTTGTCGGCCGTCACCCAGAAGGGCGAAGGCAGGTAGTCGGCACCCTTGACCGAGATGCGGATCTTGCGTTTCGACGCCTCGATCTCCAGCTGGTCGGCTATCTCCTTGGCCAGAGCCACGATATCGAACTTGTCGTTCTTCAGGCGGTTCATGTCGCTCTCGAGCTTCGAGATCGTATCCAGATCGTTCACTATGTTTATCAGGCGGTCGATACTCTTCTCGGCGCGCTCCAGATACTTGCGGTTGATGAGTTCATCCTCGAGGCCGCCGTCCAGCAGCGTCGAGATATAACCCTGAATATTGAATATCGGGGTCTTCAGCTCGTGCGCAACGTTACCCAGATACTGTTTGCGGAACTTCTCCGTCTGCTTCAGGCGGGCGATCTCCTTGTCGTTGTCGTCGGCCCATGCCGTGAGCTCCTCCGAGATCTTCTCCACGTGTTTATCCTTGAGTTCGTCGGCTATCTCGGTAGTATGCACATCGCGCGAGAAAACGATCGAATAGATGGGTTTGAGCTTGTAGGCCACATACGACCGTATCGTATAGAGCGAGAAGAGGGCCAACAGCGCGAACACCACAACCGCCACGCATACGACCATCCACCATACAATGCCGCACCACGCCATCACCGCCGCCACGATGATCGTAGCCACCAACGCCAGCAGCAACGATGCGCTCTCCTTAGTTTTTATAGTCATCATAACCTGCAACTTTTATGTTTTCAAACATTTTTTCCATTTCATCCGGCTCATCCGGCCGCCGGCAAGAGATTCCTTTTATTTCTCCGTTTCTCTCTTCTCCGTTCCGTATTTCCTTCCTCTATTCCTCACCTTACTCTCTTACTCTTCCTCTCCGCTCCTACTTCCGCCCCTTTTTCTCGCCCACACGCACTGTCCGCTCCATGCCTATACGGCCGGCGCTATTTACGCCCTGCGTCCGTCATAGGAGCCTCCGACTACGGTGAACCTCAACACAGACGCAACTGCGCCACAACACGGTAGACACACTCCACATCGTCGACCGCTATGCGGACACTGTCGTATCCCGCGTTTGCCGCCTTGAGCGTCAGTACGCGCTCCCCGGCTTCGGCCGCGGGATGTACCTTACGCAAAAGTATATAATTTTGACTTCCGATGACATAAGTACCGCCGGGAATAATCGCCTCGACAGCTATTTTTTTCAGGAATACGATCGTTCCCGGCATTATTTCACCGCTCATGGCCGTATCGTAGCAGCGCATGGCGCAGTCGCAATCCTCTATCACGGGAACCACCATTCCGCACTCCGGCTCCAACTCCTCGAGTCGCAGCAGAGAACGGCCCTGTACATCGACATCGAAAAAAGGGATCTGCCCCGACGACACGGCGCTGACCAGCATCTCGCCCTCACCCGTAAGCAGCCATCCGACGCTTATTTCGGGAAACTTGTCCGCTATGCGGCGGGCCAGATTCTGCGATATCCCGTTTTTGCCGGCCTTGATCTGGTAGAGGTTCTCCGAACGCGACAAACCGATGTAACGCCCGAAATAGTTTATGGTCATGTTCGCCCAACGTATCACGCTCTCCAAGCGCTCCCAATTTTCATTTTTATTTGTCATATAAATTTTTTTTTCGCATCTTTGCACCTGCGGCCTCGTAGTTCAATGGATAGAATTTAAGATTCCGGTTCTTACGATGAAGGTTCGAATCCTTTCGAGGCTACACGTCGGAGGGCTTCAGGCCCTCTTTTTTATACCCCTACGCATTCTCCGTGCCCGCGCCGCGCCCGTCACAAAACAACCCCCGACAACACACGACAGACACATACGTCTGCCATGATAGCGGTTGCTTTGCGCGCGCCGAAGTCACCCCTTTCCCCGACACATCCATCCTTCGCTGCGATGCCGCGCCGCAGACGCAGCCACCACGCTGCCGTCGACGCCTCCGACCTGCAAAGGCGAGCATAACCTTTAATTTTTCAAAGATAGCGAAATTATCCTTACCGATAACAAAAAAAGAGTGGAAAATATCTCTTTTCGGCATATTTTATTCTCCGCATAGCCACCGTGACAATACCTGCGGCCACATATTCACATCCACAAGATCTCTACCCGACAGACAAAACATCACGGCATGAGACGAATCATTGCGCAGACAGCAGTCGGCTCTGCATGGCCAACCCCGAAAACCGGATCCCGATCCGCCTTTACACTCGACTTACACAATATTCCCAGAATACAACAAGCGCCTCGGCAAAGCCAACTCCGAAAACTGCGTCCCGATCCGCCTTCGCTCTCGGCTTTCACTATATTTCCGGAATATAGGAGGCGCCTCGGCAAAGTCAAATCCGAAAACTGCGTTTTCGATTTGCCTTTGCCCTCGGCTTTCACTATATTTGTACCCGTCCACCGCGGGAAACGACGACAGCCATAGTCGGCAACCGATGGACACCCTACCGCAAAAGGCATCATGGGCACTGACAGAAACATGCGAAACATAGAGAGCGATCTGGAGTTCGAGAACCGCATCCGTCCACAGGATCTGGAGGCATTCTCCGGACAGGACAAGATCGTCGACAACCTGAAGGTCTTCATCAAGGCGGCACTCATGCGCGGCGAGTCGCTCGACCATGTGCTGCTGCACGGCCCCCCGGGTCTGGGCAAGACCACCCTTGCCAACATCATCGCGCACGAGATGGGGGCGCAGCTCAAGGTCACCTCGGGTCCCGTACTCGACAAGCCGGGCGATCTGGCCGGCCTGCTCACGAACCTCAACCCGGGCGACGTGCTCTTCATCGACGAGATACACCGTCTGAGCCCAATCGTCGAGGAGTACCTATACTCGGCCATGGAGGACTACAAGATCGACATTGTCCTCGACAAGGGGCCTTCGGCCCGCTCGATACAGATCGAGCTGGCGCCCTTCACCCTTGTCGGCGCCACCACCCGCAGCGGCCTGCTCACATCGCCCCTGCGTGCGCGCTTCGGCATACAGTGCCATCTGGAGTATTACGACGCCCCCGTATTGGCGCGCATAGTCAAGCGCTCGGCACGCATACTCGACATCTCGATCGACGACGAGGCCGCCATGGAGGTGGCGCTGCGCTCGCGCGGCACGCCGCGTATAGCCAACGCCCTGTTGCGCCGCATGCGCGACTTCGCCATGGTCAAGGGCGAGGGACATATCGACCTCGGCATCACACGCGTGGCCCTCACGGCCCTCAATATCGACTCGCGCGGTCTGGACCGCATGGACAACCGTATCCTGAGCACCATAATCGAGAAGTTCAAGGGCGGCCCCGTGGGTCTGAATACCATAGCCACGGCCGTGGGCGAGGAGGCCGGGACTATAGAGGATGTCTACGAACCCTTCCTCATAAAGGAGGGCTTCATCAAACGCACCCCGCGCGGCCGCGAGGCCACGGAACTCGCATACCGCCACATGGGCCTTACGCCCGACCGCGGCGACAACACGCTCTTCTGAGAGCATGCCTCCGGATGCACTCCGCAAACAAGACACCCACTTGCCACAAAATGCAAACTACCTAAAACACCACATACGATGAAACGCCTTGCAACCATTCTCCTGCTGCTGACGGCCGCCATGACGGTCTCGGCACAGGCGCCGGTCGGGGAGCCGCAGATACCGGTATATCCCTCACTGGGCGACAAAGAATCCTTTTCGATGATCATGGTGCCCGACCCGCAGAGCTATGTCAAGTTTGCGGCCAACCAGCCGCTGTTCGAACTGCAGACGGCATGGATCGCGCAGAACGCCGAGCGGCTGAACATACGCGCCGCACTCTTCACGGGCGACATGGTCGAGCAGAACAACAAACTCATCGCTGCGGCCATACCCAGCCCCAACAACGGCGACCGCACCTCACGGCAGCAGTGGCAGGCCGTATCGGATGCTCTGGCGCGTCTGGACGGCAAGATGCCCTATATCGTATGTCAGGGCAACCACGACATAGGATACATCGCCGCCGAGCACCGATATTCACAGATGCCCGACTACATCTACCCCGAACGCAATTCGGCCTTTGCCGCGACATTGGTGGCCACGGCCCCCAACCATGAGGGCATACACACCATGGAGAGTGCCGCATACGAGTTCCACGACAAGGCGTGGGGCGACCTGCTCGTCATAGCCTTCGAATTCGCGCCGAGGGACGAGACGCTGGAGTGGGCACGGCAGCTCATCGAATCGGAGACCTACCGCAACCATCGCGTCATCATCCTCACGCACTCGTTCCTCGCAACCGACGGCAGCCGTATCGAGAAGGAGGGTTACAAGCTCTCGCCCCGCAACTGGCCGCAGGCCGTGTGGGACAAACTCATATACCCGTCGAAGAACATCTGCCTTGTGCTGTGCGGACATACGGGCGCGCCTCCCAAGTTCGACGCCGCGGGCACGGCCGACTACCGCTCGACCTCGGCGCTGCGTGTGGACAAGGCGGCCGACGGACGCGACATCCCGCAGATGATGTTCAACTCACAGAACGGCGACGGCGACTGGAACGGCAACGGCGGAGACTGCTGGCTGCGCATACTCGAGTTCAAGCCCGACGGCAAGACCATATCGGTAAGCACCTTCTCGCCCCTGTTCGCCATATCCAAACGCACGGCTCACATGGCATGGCGTAACGAAGCGTGCGACCGCTTCGACATCACGGTAGCGCGTCCGTAACATACCGATATTTGCACATTTCGGCATATTTTACTATATTGGCGTGAGAAAATTCCCATGCCATGAAACTGCGTACCCTGATCATTGTGGCGGCGGCCGTCGCCGCCATCGCCTGCGGAACCGAGAAACCCGTGGAGCTTGTCCCCGTCGAACTGCAAACCGTCGCCACGGTCGACCGCATATCCGACACGACCTTCTTCTCCAGCCCGTGGTCGATAAAAGAGAGCAGCGGAGACTTATATTTCCTCGATGCCACGCTCAACCGCGTGCTGCGCCTCGACAATGACCTCCGCTTCCGCAACTACATCGGCGCCAAGGGCCGTGCCGACAACGAGTTCGCCATGCCTACGCTAATGGCCATAAGTGATGATTCGGTGGCCGTGTACGACCAGTCGGGCAAGATAAAGTTCTTCTCCGCGGAGGGCAAATACCTCGGTTGCACGCCTCTCGACAAGGATGCCCCGACGGGAGACTTCGCCATGCAGGACAGGTGCATATACTTTCCCACGATAAATGTTGCGCAGAGCGCATTCGTACGACTTTCGGACGGGGTATGCACACCCTTCGGCACCGTGGACCGTGACGGCGACCCCACCATGCTCTCCATCAAGAACGGACGCTACATATATATCCACGGCGACAGGATCATCGCCGTATCGCAGTTCTATCCCGAGATAGAGGTCTACGACAGGAAGTCTCTGCAACTCGAGGAGCGCATACCGTATGACGACATACCGCTGGTTCAACAAAATATCAGGCCCGACTACATGCCGTCAAGCCCCTCGGGCTTCATCGGCATAACACCCGTCATACGCGACTGCTGCGTCCACGGCGACCGCATGTACATGTCGGTACCCGACCGTATAAACGGCAAATACAACTGCAACAAGGTCATCGCGTTCGACATCGGCAGACGCATAAGGCCCACAGCGCTGTACATACTCGGCGACGGTTCCTACGGATCGATATGCGCCGACGACAAGTACATCTACGCCTTTGACATGAAGAACTCGACTATATGCAAGATCGCCCTGCCGTAGACGGCACAGGCATCTGCCATCCGTCCGCAAAGACGGTCGGCCAAACGCAAGGCGGTTCGGAACTGATTCCGAACCGCCTTACTCTTTGGTTGCCCGCCCATTCACGGACAAGCCGCTCAATATATAATTACACATTCTCCTTATCCTCCGGACAACTCTCGCCCCGGCAGGCGTTGCCTGCACAGAGCGTTTTACGCGAACATTGCACGGAACTCCTCGAGCGGCATGGGGACAACCTCACAGGCGCCTATCGCCGTAGGGAAAACGACGTTCAGCACGTCGCCCTCACTCTTCTTGTCCTTCGATACGGCCTTCAGCAGCACACGCATCGCCACGGGTGGCGTCAGGTCGAAGCCCGTACGCTGCAGCAGCGAGCATATACGCTCCTTGTCGGCTGCCGAGAGCAGGCCGCGCCGCGCCGCCGCATCGGATATGAGCGACAGCCCGACGGCCACAGCCTCGCCGTGGTTCATCTTCGAGGATGACTTCTCGATGGCGTGCGCCAGCGTGTGCCCGAGATTGAGTTTGCGGCGGTCGCCATGCTCGCGCTCGTCGCGCTCGACGATGTCGGCCTTCACCTTGATCGCCCGATAGACCACCTCGCCCAACAGATCGGGGTTCTTCGTCAGCTCCGCCAGCGGCGTAAGCTCCAGCTTCGAGAAGAGCTCCTCATCGGCGATGATCCCCGCCTTGATCACCTCGGCCATACCGGTACGCACCTCACGTTCGGGCAGCGTGCGCAGCATACCCACGTCGCAGATGACAAATCGCGGCTGCGTGAATGTACCGACCATATTCTTGTAGCCGTCGACATTGACGCCGTTCTTGCCGCCGACGCTGGCGTCGACCTGCCCGAGCAGCGACGTCGAGACGAAACCGAACTCCACGCCCCGCATATATGTCGAGGCGACGAAGCCCGCAACGTCGGTGACGATGCCGCCGCCGATGGCCAGCACGAAGGTCGAACGGTCGACCCCCATCGAGATGAATTTCTTGTATATTGCGTCTGCCGTGACCAACGTCTTGCTCGCCTCGCCCAGACCTATGAGCACATGCTCGTAACGGTTCACGAGCGTATGGTAGTGACGGTCGATGTTGGTGTCGGAGACAACCACGACCCGCTTGTCGGGCAGCAGACGCGGCAGCAGCTCGCTCACGCTTCCGACGATGACCTCGCTGCTATCCTTGATTTTTATGCTGTAATCCATATTAACCGCCCATTGAATAGGAGAACAAAAATAACACATTTTTATGATTAATTATTAACTTTGCGGCGTTAATTTCAATTACTATGCAAAAACTTCGCAACATAGCTATCATAGCACACGTAGACCACGGAAAGACCACGCTCGTGGATAAAATGATCGTGGCGGGACACCTGTTGCGTACCGACAACAACACCGGCGACCTGATCCTCGACAACAACGATTTGGAACGCGAACGCGGTATCACGATCCTCTCGAAGAATGTGTCGGTGAAATACAAAGACTACAAAATCAATATTATAGACACCCCGGGCCACGCCGATTTCGGCGGCGAGGTGGAGCGCGTGCTCAACATGTGCGACGGCGTGCTGCTGCTCGTCGACGCTTTCGAAG
>OODG01002022.1_pt1 | contig 12865 bp, 15 predicted proteins | sample 1671621 | NCBI WGS metagenome assembly OODG01 (sample SAMN06348175, study PRJEB24527) | human gut metagenome | biome: human gut; feature: ankylosing spondylitis patient; material: feces | host: Homo sapiens | place: China | collected 2015-10 | reverse complement strand
CCCCCGGCCAATACGATACCTTTCATAGGATGATTAAGTAAAAACGGTTACTGTGCCCGACCGGCCTGCGCCGGACCTCGGATACAGGCCGGTCGATTATCGTTTCCATGTTATACAAATCATTCGCTCTCCGAACAACCGGTTCTCCGCGATATCTCATGGACGAGCAATGCCGTTCGTGAAATGAGCAAAGTATCTCGTTACGCGAATTCTTCTATTTTTTCGCCACGCCATCGTTTGTATGCCTCGGGCGCGAGGACCGGAACCGTCAGCACTTTATGATCGGGATCAACAGTCCGCAGTATGTGTCTCCGGGAGTAGGCCCGCAGCTCGCCGTCCGCAATAGATGCCATGACGACGGGAAAAGGATAAGCCGCGAAATGGAAAACCGCGGTTTCGTTTCGGGGAAACAACCGGCATAGCTGGTAGGCGGATCGTTCGAAAGCCGCCCAGTATCCCCCTGTGCCATACAAGTGGATGAATCGCTCGTTATTTTGTTCCCGAGCGAGCACTTCCGTTCGGTGAGCTGCCAAGAAGGCCATCAGACGGACTCCCGAAGGTTCGGCCTCGGTATTTCGTAGCGGTCCTCCAGCCATGATTTCTGCGTTTTCCACGGGTTGTCGCATACTGACTTCTCTGACTTAAAGTGATGTTTTGATCGAGTTTAGCTACCGATTTATTCCGTATTCGTTTTCCAAGCGAGTCCGAGAACCAGACCTGAAGCAGGGATTCGGAAAATCAAGCATATACAAGCGTGTAAAAGCATGCAGCCCTCAGTGGCCCAGCCAGCGGTCGTAATCGTCCAGCCACCGGATCAGACGCGCCTTGCTTTTCTTGGGAGATTCTTCCCTTTTCCATCGTTCGACGATCTCGTGGGCCCGTTCGTAATCAAGACTGCTATCCGCGCATCCGTACAATGTGACGAGCAAATTCGCACGAGCCTGTTCTGCATGGACGAGCGGAAGCAGGTGTCGGATCGTCCCGATCAGCTTTTCGCGCTCTTTCCTCTCCCCGAGCAACGTGTAGGCCGGAAGCAGTATGGAGTAGAGTTTGCTGCGCAACACATCGCTGTCTACTTGCAGTCGGCCGTATTGTCTGATCGTTTCGGCCGCCAAGGCGCGATCTTCGTCCGTCGCGCCTCCCGGGGAGAAGCAGCGCCCCATAGCCTCGTGCAGGCCTTCCTGCAACCGGTCGTTATCCAGCCGGGTATATACGTGTTTTCCGCCCTCGTGCAGAGCGATGATCTCGTACTCTCCCGGACGAACGTGCAGCAGCGGAACCCACATCCAGTTCTCTACGCATACGACGACATCTTTCCGTCCTCCGCCGGGTCGGATCGCTACGCGTGCCTCAGCACCCTTGAATCTCCCCGCGATAATACGGATGCGGTCGCCTTTGGCGAGCCTCTCCGTTTCGGGCATATAGACAGGTAGCTCGTCGCAGTAGGAGCGTGCAACCCATTGCAGGTTGCGCATCGCCTCGTCGGACAGGTAAGGATAGTATCCGCGTAGCCCTTCCCGCACTCGCGGCAGGAAGTTGTATTGAGGCAGTTCCTGCTTCATCCGATATATCTCGCTTTCCGACGAGCGGACAAAAACATAGTTGTAAAGCAACGGACGGCGGGTACGGACGAAATATCCTTCCTCGTCCTTCACTTCTACGTACGAGGGAGCGAAGAACTCGAATCCCGGCTCGCCGCAACGGATGCGGCGGTCCAGTTCCCTTTGCAGGCCGACGGCCGGTCCCCGGTGACAGGAAGGAAGCGTCAGCACGTACCACCTTACGGCTTGGCTGTTTCTTCTGCGTGCAAAGCGTTCGGCCAACTCGGGAATGTCCTTGGTCTCCCCTTCCAAAGTATCTATATTCGCTTCCAAAAAACAGTCGCTTTTTTCAGTTACAGACACTCCTCCGCCATATCGAACGGTTTACACAACCATCGATATATCAAAGACTTATACATCAAACACAAAGGGATACTGAAAATTTCAGACTTGCCCTTCGTTTCATTTCGCACTATGCGTTTCCCCTCGTTCGCATCTTGCGATTATGGCATTCGAATGCGGCGACGAGATGATCCCGTTTCGCATGGTCTCTATGCAAGAAACCATAAGCGGAGATAAACAGTTGGTAATGAATAGGCATGTTGTATAAAATGCCGCATTGTTACATTTATTTGCAACGTAAACACAAACATTTTACACAGATGGCGAACGGCATAGCAAAACGATAGCTTGATATCGGCAGATAAGCACCATTATGAATGTATTTATTTTGTTTTTAATATGTTGCACTGATACGGATAAATATTTTTTCGATCCGACGACTTGTCCATTGTTGTTTTTTTATATATGTTTGTAATCGCATTATGTGGTTTCTTGCATAGAGACGTTTTTATTCAAAGCAGCCGTAATCTTCTGATTGGCAGCATCTATTGCCGAATTCTCCAGCGAAGCCAGATAGATCAGGGTCGTTCGTTCCGAAGTGTGCCCCATCCCCGCGCTGATAACGGAAAGGGGGATGTTGTGTTTTCGTGCAGCCGTGGCCCAGCTGTGCCGGGCTACATAGGAAGAGAGCGACTCCTTCAGGTTCAGGCGTTGTGCCAGTTCCTTCAACTGCTGATTGTAGCGATTCAGTGCTGTCTGATACTGGGAAAAAGCCTTGTCGGGTTCCGTAGTCCGCAGAATCGGGAAAAGGTAAGACGGATAAGTCGCCGCCGCATGCCGGACGATAATTTCGCGCATGCACGGTTCGATACGGATGCGTAGCGGTTGCCCGGTTTTGCGACGCGTGTAGACGATTTCATTGTCCCGGATATTTTTCGTTTGCAGATAGGCCATGTCGACGAAAGCCATGCCTCGTGCGCAGTAACTGAAAATAAAGAGGTCGCGTGCCAGCGAGAGAGAGGGGGCATAGGTCAGATCCAGCCTCCATAGCTTGGCGATGAAACGTTCGTCGATAGCCCGCTGGCGGGTACGGTCGATTCCGGTATAGACATGCCGAAACGGATAGGTCTGCTCGATACCGTACTTGCGGACGGCTTTATTGTAAACGGCTCTGAGAATACGCATGTAAAACGATACGGTATTGCGCACGACGCCCCGCCGAATCAGAAAGCCGTTGTACTCGTCGATCAGGGATTCGGTTACGGCCGAAAAAGGAATGTCTTTTGCCCCGAGAAAACTCATAAAACTGTTCAACGCCCGCCGGTAGTTCCGGGCCGTTCCGAGGCGGTTGCTGTTCGTCAGTTCGTCGATCTCGCGCCGCATCGATTCGGCTACCGTTATGCGCTGTTCCATGATACGGAATCGCATGATGATATCGTCCGGTCCGTAACCGTTCCCTTGCGTGTCCAATTCCCGAACGATACGGCGTAACGATGCGATGTCGTGCTCGATACGGTGCCGTAGCAGACGTCCCTCCGGGGTCTGCGAGATTGCAGGGGCGATGCGTTGCGCCGCCGGCAGCCAGTGTTCGGGTGCGATCCGAAGGTGTGTAGCGATCCGGCGTGTCTTTCGGCGATGGGTGATTTGATAGTAGATCGTGCCTGCCTTACCCTGTACGCCGGAATGACGCAATTTTACTTGAATGGTTGTCATGATGTGATTTTTTAATATTCCTCCGAAACTTCGGATCGACGCATAAATGAAGTCTCGGTTTGTCGGAAGATCAGGTTCGTCGATCCGGCGAGCAAGGTAGGGTACGGATCGGCGTGTCCGAAACCTTTTAAGCTATGCCGGCAGCAACCAAACTATCGGAAATCGTCGCGCTGAGAATAGAAGATAAGAAACAGTATTGCTTGGGTTACCTACCATGAAATTTCACACAAGGCGGCATACCTTCGCAACCTCGGTCTGTCTTTCGCAGGGCGTATCTATCGAAACGGTATCGAAGATGCTCGGCCACAAGCATATCACCACCACGCAGATTTATGCCAAGATCACAAACGACAAAATAGGCCGGGATATGAATATGCTGACCGGAAAATCGCGGATAAGTTCAGGATGGCTCAGTAAATACCTTAAATATTCGTGTTGAGCACATTGCATTCTTAACTAACAAAGAAAGTATTCTACTAATGCTATTTCAATACCCTCCTTTTTATATAATAAAACCGTCTCATGATATATCGTGAGGCGGTTTTAGTTTCCTAATAAACTATACAAATAGAGTCTTTATTAAAGTTTATCTGAGCATTTTGCACATTTGGTCGATGCAATGGCGTTTCTGTTCCATGTTTGGGTGGACGTATAAATTGAGTGTAGTGCTGATATTGGAATGTCCGAGCAGTACACTTACGGTTTTGTAGTCACACTTGCTTTCACAGCGTGTAACAAAACTATGCAGCCTCGTACGCATCGTGGGATTGAACGACAGTCCGGCATGACGCGCCACATGGCGAAGCGACATATTCATCGAATTACCGTCCTTAACTGGAAATACCTTATCCGGCAATCGCAAGCGGCTATACCTCTCAACGAGGCTTTGGGCTACAGGCAGGGGCTTTACCGTTCTGCTCGGCCTGTCGTTTCAGATAGAACAGGACCTTAAAAGTGCTTCTTGCCATAACTCTAAAAACTTTTTGCAATGATACATGACTTAGAGTTATCCGAGGTTATGAAGTCCGATGCAAGAAACGGAAAACCAATACATTAAAAGCAAAATCCGGAAAGAGATTGCGGTAACGATTTGGTAACGCAACTCCTTCCGAACTATGCCTTTTCGTGCGGTTTTAACACTTGACTACTTTCTAATAAATAGCGATAAATCGCAGTAGTAGTGTTATTTACACCATATTACTCTCATCCCATTTTTTAAAGGAGGCCCTTTTCGGGCCTCCTGTCCTCTGTTTGGCGATTACGGGTCACTTACTTATTCGTCTTTCTGGTCGGCATCCCGCTCGATCTGCTCGCTGAGCCATTTCAAAAACGGGGTCCGTCCGTTTTTACGGTTCCGGATAGCCAACAGTCGGTTGTAGATATGCGGCAATCTGACACCGAACAATCGCTCGAAAACGGCTGCAATCTCCTGAATGCCGCATCGTCCTCCGTTGATACACCGGCCGACATAAAGACCGTAGACGATCTCGACCAAATCGATCTGTTTGCCCGACCAGTTCAGACGTAAGGCTCTGTTTTCGGTCGGCGAAAGATCCGAACCTTTCGCCTGGGATGCGAACATCAAAACAATCTCCTCTTCGTTTTTCAACAAGCGGATAATATACTCGCTCTCTTTACCGGCCACCTCGTAGACCTTTTTAGCCGACGCAAGTCTGATCCGTATTTGGCGCAAAGTGCGGAACCGCTGAACGGGATTCTTTTCCTTCGCATAATAGTCTTTTGTCAAGCGGTTGAACTCAGCCGTAATTCGTTCGTAATCCTGCATACCGGTCAGGTCGACCATTTTGTTGGAAAAAGTTTGGGTGTTTTTCATAAGATTGGGATTTATGGTTAGACTTACGGGTGAGCGTTATAAGGATTCGTATATCGAATCTACTGAATAATATACTACACATATAAAAAGAAAGCCAATCTTCCGATCGGCCATTTTACGGAACTTTCATATCGTAGCGCATTGCATATTTTAAGCCGACCGTTACGCCCAAACGTACCAAACGGCCCCAAGCCTTCTTTGGAGGAACAGATTGCCGGCAGTACACGGACGAAAGAAGCCGAACTGCTGGCTCTGTAAAAAAACCGGAAAAATCGACCGGAAAACCGCCTCGGAACTGATGCCAAAAGATGATGCGGCACAAAAAGGCGCAAGACATAATAATTTATTAATAAGAAACTTACCACTCCGACAAACCGGAAATTTTCAGTCTATTCCGAGTCGAAGCCAAAACCGAACGGCCGGTCCCCGCGCCCCCGGACAACGAAAGCCTTAACGTATGAAAGGGGAAAAGCACAGACTGCACGAGAACCGCTTTTATAAACGAAGTCTGCGTAACCCGGTTTCGATCCGTTTTTATCCGAGGTCGGCTCAATTCATAACGGACAAACGTGCGTATACGAACTTATACGTCTCCTCGCAGGCGTGTTTCCACGCTACCGGCTCATAAATGACCTCCGTCATATACGAGGGCATCAGCGAAACGACACAGTGCTCGCCATTTTCCCATGTCATCATCCCGCGCCGAGAATCGAAACGATAACAGCCGCGAATCGTCGTGAACTCAACCTCGTACTCTTCGGCCGTGCCGTCCGTATGGAAATGGATGCGGACCCGGTAGGAGGCGAGAAAGACCGGATCCTTCCACATTTCCCGGTCCGGGTCGTACCAGCAAGAACGGGCAGCCGCTACAAACCCTCGGTCTGCAAAAAATCAATCTCGTTGCTCCGGCAAAACAAAAATCGGGCTACCGGCGTATTACGATAAAAGAAAGTAGATCGGATTCGCTAAAGCCGAACGTTACTGGAGAAAATCATAAACCCGGACCGAAAGTAAAACGCGGATTCGGCCTGTAACATAAATCAGGGGATAGAGTTTGCAACTCTATCCCCTGATTTATATCTCCTCCCGAGAGAAAGGATTTATATTTTGTGTATCGTTACTTTTTAAACCGAAGATGTTTCAATCCCGATACACCCCCATACGCCATGACGAACGGTGCCGTCAGCGTGATGATACCGGTTAAAACGGCATATTTCCGGCCTTTTTAACGACGCGCCGTTCCCATTCGTCGGTCAGTTCCTTGCGAATCTCGATAGATTGCAGTCGTTGATTGATCCAACTGTCGGAATAGCCCTTACGATGATAATATTCCAACATACGTTCGATACCCTATTCCGGATCGTTCTATCTAATGGAAAGAAGACCGGTTTATTTGTCCATACAAAAAGGGAATTATAATGTTTACAAAATTACTGACCCCGTTTTTCGTCTCGACAGATTCTCTCAGCCATATTCGACTGCAAGTAAGACAATTCCGGACAAATCGTTACCTGATCGGGTGTAAGGTCTTCAGGTAACGATTTGGATACTCTGCTACCTGTTTCAGAGCCTTTTCCGCGCTGGTTTTGACGATACCCCAAAAAAGAAAAAATCCTGCAAGGATTTGATCCTGCAGGATTTGACCTATCGTTGTCGCCTCTTGGCTTTCAACGTGGCGGAGAGATAGGGATTCGAACCCTAGGAACCACATAAGCAGTTCAACAGATTTCGAGTCTGCCCCGTTCGACCACTCCGGCATCTCTCCATTTCCGGGTGCGAAGATATACAAATCCGCGATATTTTGAAAGTTCGCGCGAATTTTTCTTCAAATTTTGTGTGCATACGGCGAGAACGGACGCGACGGCACGAAAACATCCGCTATGGGAATCGGCCAGCAACACGAAACGAGTTAAGGAGCGACAACGGTACCCTATCGCCGCACAACAACGAAATAATGAAACGGCGCGCTACCGATTCACAAGTCCGACGGCTCGCCTCGGAGGGGTTACGGGCGCCCGCTCGTCCCGGCGGTCGCCGCAGCGACTGCGTCGCACGTGCTCGGGCTTACCTGCATTCCGGGCACTCCTTCGCGCAATGTTCGCCGCAAAGCTCGAACTCAAGCGTCGCATGACCGATTCCTTCGTGCTCCAGCCGGTGTTTGATCTCATGCTTGAGCTCTTCGGCATCGTCCAGCGACCGGACTACGACATGCGCCGTCAGAGCATTCTGCGTCGTACTGATCGCCCAGATGTGCACATGGTGCACATCCTCGATACGCGGGTCGGTCTCCGTAATGGAGCGCCGCACGCGTTCGCTGTCGATTCCGACGGGCACGCCGTCCAGCGACAGGCGCAGGCTGTCGTGCAACAACTTGGACGTGGAGAACAGGATGACCAAGGCGATCGCGATGCCGACAACCGGATCGATCGCATACCATCCCGTGAGCCGGATGACGATTCCCGACACGAGCACGCCCACCGACACGAGCGTGTCGGCGGCCATATGCAGATAAGCCCCCTTGACATTCAGGTCCTTCTCCTTATCGCGGATAAACAGCCAGGCCGTGAACGCATTGATCACGATGCCGATGCCGGCCACCCACGCGATACTGTCGCCGTCGACAGGCTGCGGATCATACAGTTTGCGGACGCTCTCGACCAGAATCACGCCGACGGCCACGAGCAGAATGCAGGCGTTGAGCAGCGAGACGAGCACGGTACTCTTCCGATAACCGTAGGTATAGCTTGCCGTAGGCTTCACGCGAGCCAGCCGGAAAGCGATCAGCGACAGCACCAGGCTGACTACGTCGCTCAGGTTGTGTCCGGCGTCCGAGATCAGCGCGACCGAGTCGAACCAAAGTCCGGCTCCGAACTCGACGCAGACGAAAACCAGATTCAGCACGATACCGAGCACGAAAGCCCTATTCAGGTGGTCGACCGGCAGATGATGGTGATGATCGTGTCCCATAGAGTTTTTCTCCTAATGATCCGTTCTTATTCGGAAGCAGCCCCGGAGCGCGAGCGGCACGGACGGAGCGAGAAAACGCTTCCGGCGGGCAAGTTACGAAAATTATCGGGAAAGAAGGGCCGGCCTCAAGGTTCTGTTCGGAAAGCGGCATGCCAACGCGGCCGGTCGGGACAATGACCTTTTCGGTTCCGGAACTCGATCCGGGTCCGTTCCGAACAACGGCCGGCACGCCGCATTCCCCGGCCGGGAGTACGGTCTCCGACCGTCGACAGCGGCAGGCACGCTCGGGCCCTACCTATCAAAGCCCAAAGAAGCGTCACTGCGCAGCCGAACCGGAAACACCAAAGCCCGAAACGCCGAACCGCTTGCAAACAAATATTTTAATTCTTATATTGGGGAACGAATACGAACATAAACCTTCAAAATTTCACCCGATGAACCGAACAACGCACATCCGCCGCTCCTTTTTTTGGAAATTCGCCCTCGTACTGGGCGCTTACCGGCTGCTCGTCCATCCCGGACCGAATGCGTCGCCGTCCTATCTGGCGCTGAACATGGCCGGCGTCATTCTTTTAAGCTGGATAATCAGCTATGTCTACGCGACCTGGATTCGGCAGAAAATAGCCCGCTACGACAGGATCCGGCCCGATATGGAGCCGGGAGAGGTCCTGCTGGCCGGTAGCGCGGCCACGTACGGTCTGCACGGAGGCCGGTTGGTACTGACGGACCGGCGGCTGATTTTCGTCGGATCGATTTTCGGGAAGAAGAAAACGGTCTTCGCGCTGCCTTCGGCATCGGTGGCCGCTCTCGATCCGTCGGGGCGATACGGCCTGCGTCTGACGACGACGGAAGGGCGGAAGCTGACTTTCCGGCTCGCGCAAGCCTCGTCAAGCCTCCGCCACGCTTTCGTCCGGACGGCGCACGAGAACTCGCTCTGAATCCGGAGAACAGTCCGTACCGTTTCCATGTTATGCCGGAACGCTCGCTGCCGCCGGAACATCCCAGCAGACGCGGCTGCAATCAGATTCCAATCAAGCAAGGGCAGCCGAAAGCCCCGCCGTCCGCCCGGACACGGGTCCGGGAATGCGTCCGGGAACGCGTCCGAACGGCCGCTCCGGCCGAAACGTTTCGCCGCACGCTCCTGTCGACGTCCCGGGCCGGAGGTTTCGGAAACCGTCCGCCGCCGGACGATCTACGTTCGGCCCCCAAGGGCCTCCTCCGGTTCCAGGTATCTCCGGCCGCTCGTTTCCCTATGTTTAGGTATTTCGCAACCGGTCGTGTCCCGTTATCTTTGCCAAAAACAAAAGAGACATATGGAACACAAGATCGGAATATTCTACGGGAGCTCGACCGGAACGACCCAATCCCTCGCGGAACAGATTGCCCTGAAAACGGGCGTTTCCAAAGCCGATACGCACGATGTAGCGGACGCGGCTCCCGATACTATCGACGGCTACGACTGTCTGCTGCTCGGATCGTCCACATGGGGCGACGGCGACCTGCAGGACGACTGGTACGGTTTTCTCGACAAGATCAAGACGCGGGACCTGTCCGGCAAGACGGTAGCGCTCTTCGGCTGCGGCGACAGCGAATCCTACCCCGACACGTTCTGCAACGCGCTCGGCACGATTTACGAAGAGCTTCAGCCTACCGGCTGCCGGTTCGTCGGCGCATACGAGCCGCAGGATTACGCGGTGACCTACTCGGGCGTATGCCGCGACGGAAAGTTCGTGGGACTGGCCGTCGACGAACTCAACGAGGACGACAAGACCGCCGCGCGGACCGACCGCTGGATCGAAGCGGTGAAAAGGGAACTGTCATGAGCGAGCAGGAATACGCCCGGTTCGGCGATATGAAGATGTTCATGCATCATATCTACGAATTCAAGAAAGGAGTCCGCAGCCTGGTCCTCTGCACGATGTGCCGTACGTGCGCCTCGATCGTGGCCGAAAGGCTGCGCGGGCAGCAAATCGGCTACATGATTCAGGAGGTCTCCGAAAAGAAGGTCAACCTGTACTTCGGCAAACAGGAATGCCTCGACGCCGTCAAGACATTCATACACAAGCCTCTGAACCGGCTGTCGCCCGAGGAGGACTTCATGCTGGGCGCGATGCTCGGCTACGACATATCGATGCAGTGCCGGAGGTACTGCGATCGGAAAAGCATGCGGCAAGCCACCGCATAGCTTCTCTCATCTTCATGCCATCTGTTTTAAGTTTCACGGAGTCCGGATCATCCCGCGAGGCGCGATCCGGACTCGCTCCATATGGTCGGACCCCGAGCCGGACTACCCAAAAATAGGTATTCGGACCGCCCGAAATACCGATTTGCACGGATTGCCCGTCGCGGCGGAAAGCGCGAACTTTGAAGTCGCGTTCGGGGTGCGGAGCGCTGTCCGACGGTACGCTTCCGACGAGCGGCACCGGGAAACTACGGACCCGACCGAGGCGAGTCGCGCGAAATAGTTATCTTTGTCATAGCGAACAAGCCTCGAAAAACAAAAATGAAGATGTACAAACTCGGCCGATACAAGCAGACCGACAGAATGAGCGATCTGATCTGCGAAAATTATCCGATGCTTCTGGTACTCAGCCGGTTCGGCATATCGCTCGGATTCGGGGACAAAACGATCGGCGAAGTCTGCGAGGACAGCGGCGTCGATACGAAAACTTTCCTGACGATCGTCAACCTGCTGCTCGACGACCATACGACCGCCGAACAGATCGATCCGTCGCTTTCGGTCGAGGCTCTGGTAAGCTATCTGCAAAACTCGCACCCTGATCCGCCGCAAGCTGATCGAAGCGATCGACTGCGGGCACAGCGACGTTTCGTTCGCCATCATGCGCTATTTCGACCAGTACGTCGCCGAGGTGCGCAAGCACATGAACTACGAGGAAACCACCGTTTTCCCCTACGTCCGTTCGCTCGTACAGGGAAAATCCGGCAACGGAAAATATCACATCGGCATCTTCAGCAAGCAGCACGATCAGGTCGAGTCGCGGCTGGCCGAGCTCAAGAATATCATCATCAAATACTATCCAGCTACCGGAAGCAACGAGCTCAACAGCGTGCTGTTCGACATATTCTCCTGCGCAACGGATCTGGCTTCCCACAACCGCATCGAGGACAACCTGTTCGTGCCGCTGATCGCGGAGCTCGAGCGCAAAAACGGTTGTTCGCGATGAGCACGTCCATGAAAATAGCCGTCGCCGAGCCGTCGGTCATCATCCGCAGCGGGTTGCTGTCGGTGCTCGGACGGCTGACAACGCTGAATATCCAGATACTTGAGATAGCCGAGATAGCGCAGCTCGGCTCGGCGCTCTGCCGCCAAAAGCCCGACATGCTGATCGTCAATCCGGCGCTGCTGGGCATGTTCTCGCTCCAAAAGATCAAAAGCGAAGCAGGATGTCTCCCGATGAAGTGCATAGCGCTGCAATACTCGGTCACGGACTCCTCGACGCTGAAAGCATACGACCAGACGATCTCGATCTACGACACGGCCGAGCAGATCAAGGAGAAGCTTCTCCAACTGCACGGTTCCGAGGCAGGCGGCAAGGAACACGACGCGCTGAGCGCGCGCGAACGCGAGATCGTCGTATGCGTCGTCAAAGGCATGACCAACAAGCAGATCGCAGAAAAGCTGTGCCTATCGCTGCATACGGTCATCACGCACCGCCGCAACATCGCGGGCAAGCTCCAGATCCACAGCCCGGCCGGACTTACGATCTATGCCATAGTCAACAAACTGGTCGAACTGAGCGAAATCAAGGAAACCATATCGGACTCCGATCAGTAGCGAACGCGTACGCTTTTATCCGGCCCGGCGAATCACCCGTCCTCAGACTAGAACATTTTACGTCTCAGCGCCGGAATCCGGACAATCCTGCCAGAAACGCGACCTTCCCAGTCTCCGGAAAGTCGTCCTACCTTTTCCCGCTCGCGTCGTACGACGCACCGGCCTCTCCCTCGCCCCGAAAAAAAGAACCGAAGGAAAGCACACTTAAGCCCGAAAATATTATTTTTGTTCTATATTCGTAACCCATACCGCGAGCGATCCACCCGACCAACCATGACGGAGTCACCGGCATACTCCACGGAAACAGAGCTTTCCGAACTGACGGCATTCAACCTGCTCTACCGGCTGCATGTCTCGGCCTTGGTCAATTATGCGGAACGTTTCGTCGACGACGGCACGGCACGCGACCTCGTACACGATGTCTTCATCCGTATCTGGACCGCACGGCGGTTCCGGATGCCCGAAACGGAAATACGCCGCTATCTGTTCCGCTGCGTATTGAACGCCTGCCGCGATCACGTCCGGCATCAGCAGGTCGAAAACAACTTCCTGTCGAAAACCATCGCGCAACTGAAGCTGCACGAACTGGAATACCACGAAGCGCACTGGGAACATGCTCCCGACGAGCGGCAGCTCGGCCATCACACGGCGCTCCTGCTCGGGCGTGCAGTA
>OODG01002020.1_pt1 | contig 12870 bp, 11 predicted proteins | sample 1671621 | NCBI WGS metagenome assembly OODG01 (sample SAMN06348175, study PRJEB24527) | human gut metagenome | biome: human gut; feature: ankylosing spondylitis patient; material: feces | host: Homo sapiens | place: China | collected 2015-10 | reverse complement strand
TCCGGGGCTTTTTGATTAATTGTTTAACTCGTCCCATTTTAACGGGACACTAATGTTGTTGTATCTAAAATCAATGTGCGATGAAAACCGCCTTGTACGGATTTTCGGGGACAAATATAAGCATAACTCTTTAATTAACGAAAAATTAGGGAAGAAAAATGTAAATGTACTCTTTTTCAGACAGAAGAACAAAAGAACATATTTCTATAAAAAGAAATATTCTCGTCCTAATCTTTTGTCTTTTTGTTCTTCTGTCTGAAGATCGTGCTTGTGGCAAAAATAATTCTCCTCGCGACTGTTGGCTCATTAAGGGATTATCCTTACATTTGAGTAGAGATAAAAACGAAGGAATATGTCGCACACGAAATTTAATCTGCAACGGTTTTTGGATGCTCAGGAAGACGTGTATCCTGTGGCATTGAAGGAAATCAGTAATGGCGGTAAGCGCAGCCATTGGATTTGGTATATTTTCCCTCAGCAGAAGGGCTTAGGCTATAGTTACAACTCGGAGTTCTATGGACTGGACGGGGAAGAAGAGGCCCGGGCTTATCTGGCACATCCCATATTGGGTGCCCGCCTGCGGGAAATCTCCCATGCCTTGTTAGGTCATCGTGGCCATCGTACGGTGCGGGAACTGATGGGGTCGGAGGTGGATGTACTGAAACTGCATACTTCGATGAAACTGTTCGATAAGATTGCACCGGGAGAGGTGTTCGGAGAAGTGTTGAAGGCGTATTTTCATTAAAATTTAAGAATATGTTAGCTTATACGTATATGGAGCACGGTCGTTTCTCATTGATAGAGAAGCCTGTGCCCGAATTGAAAGACACGAAGGACGCCCTGGTGCGCGTCACGTTGGGAAGTATCTGCACCAGCGATTTACACATCAAGCACGGCAGCGTGCCGCGTGCTGTACCGGGTATTACGGTGGGGCATGAGATGGTGGGCATCGTGGAAAAGGTTGGTTCAGAGGTCACTACCGTGAAGCCGGGTGACCGGGTGACGGTTAACGTGGAGACCTTCTGCGGGGAATGTTTTTTCTGTCAGCACGGATATGTAAACAATTGTGAGGACCCCGACGGAGGATGGGCACTGGGTTGCCGCATTGACGGGGGGCAAGCGGAATATGTGCGGGTGCCGCATGCCGACCAGGGGGTGAACCGTATTCCCGACGGAGTGACGGACGAGCAGGCGCTTTTCGTGGGCGACATCCTGGCCACCGGTTTTTGGGCTGCTCGTATCTCGGAAATCACGCCCGAAGATACGGTGCTGCTGATTGGAGCCGGACCTACGGGAATCTGTACGTTGCTCTGTGCCCGGTTGAAACATCCGCGTCGTCTCATTGTGTGTGAGAAATCGGAAGAGCGCATCCGTTTCGTGCAGACCCATTATCCCGAGGTACTGGTCACTACACCGGAACAGTGTCAGGAGTTTGTAAAAGCCCATAGCACGCATGGAGGGGCCGATGTAGTCATTGAAGTGGCCGGAGCCGATGATACCTTCCGGCTGGCTTGGGAGTGTGCCCGTCCGAATGCCATTGTGACCGTCGTGGCCTTGTACGATCGTCCGCAGGTACTTCCCTTGCCCGACATGTACGGCAAAAACCTCACCTTCAAGACAGGTGGGGTAGACGGTTGCGACTGTGCTGAAATCCTCCGGTTGATAGCGGAGGGAAAGATTGACACTACGCCGCTCATTACACACCGCTTCCCGCTTAATGAAATAGAAGAAGCCTACCGCATCTTCGAAAACCGTCTGGATGGGGTGATTAAGGTGGCGATAACTGAAAAAGTTGAGCTTTATGCAGGAGATACGGACTGGCAGCGTATTGCTCGGACCAAACAATCTGATTTCCGTCGAAATTGTTTGCAGGTGGGATGTGAGGCCAATTCATTGAACAGGCAGGATGGTACGAAGAACTATTATGGGAATGTGCTTCAGGAAAAGGATGCCCGAAAGGGATTAAATTTCTATGAAGGTTTCCGGAAAGAAATTTTGTCAGCCATAGGGGCGTACAGACATCCGTTATGGGCTAACTTACTCCGTAGTGAACATATTCCGTGGAACTTGTTTTTCCCGATGGGACTTATTTCTCGTGCGAAAGAAGCGTGTGGTGAACTCTTGAAGGAACTGACAGGGCTGGAAGTGAAGGAGGTGACCTGTATCCGGATTGAATATGCTCCTTCTTCTGCAGACACTACAGATGGATGGCGCTATTTGAATGACGGTACCTCGTTTGACTGTTATATTGCGTACAAGGATAATTCTGATGCTTTCTGTGGAATTGGTATAGAAGTAAAATACACGGAAATGGCTTATAAGTTGCAGCTGGGTTCGTCTGAATATAGGCATACCCGGGAGAAACTAAGTGAAAAGTATCTGCGTGTCACCCTTCAGAGTGGATGCTATCACACGCTTTCTGCTGCCACTGACGAGGAAGCCTTTCCAAAAGTTCTGATAGAAGATGATTACCGTCAGTTGTGGCGTAATCACATGCTTGGCATGTCGATGGTACAGCATTCAGATATCCGACATTTCTTGTCGGTGCATTTGTATCCTTCCGGGAACAAACACTATGAGAAGGTGCTTCCTGAATACGAGCGTTTGTTGACAGAGAAAGGTCGGAGTACGTTTCTTCCTCTTACTTATGAGCAGTTGTTTGAAGCAATGGGGCATTATGTGTTTTTTTCTTGTGAGGAAGATAGAAAATGGAAAGAATATTTACGTGACAGGTATTTGTATTAAAGTTTTTTACTTTAATGTATTACTCGAATTTTTATAGATGAACAAGAATACAGATTTCAATTTGTTTCGTGCGATGTTCAACTGGCATAATGAGAAGTTTCTTCATTCCAGTTTCATAGCGATGCTTTTATCAATGCGAAAAGAGTATTTGAAATGTTTCTTGGAACGTATGTTTCATAATATTACAATGAAGGATTCCCTGCAAGGGCAGTCATGCAAAGCTTTGATTGATATCTTTTTGACTGGAGATTACCGGGTTTATCCCAATGAGGCGGAGCATCGGGAAATACATCAGATAGATATATCAATATGGTCACCTAATGGAGAGTATGTGATTATTATTGAAAATAAATTATTTGCAAAAGACAGGCACAGCCAGCACATTACACAGTTAGGACGATATGGTGAAGCCATTTTAAAAGATAAAGAACTGAACATAAATTCATCAGAACATATATTTTATGTGTATCTGACATTGAGAGGGCTGGAACCGACAGCTTGCCCTGGTCAGTCGGAACATAAACTCTCTCATTTGGCTTTGATGAGTTATGAAAAAGACATTAAAGATTGGGTTCTGGAGTGTATGGAGAACGAGAAGGATGCTTTTAAAAAAGAAATCATGCGACAGTATTGGGAAGTTTTGAATACACATGTGAATGACAGCACTCAGGTCATAAATCTCATGAAGCATTTTACGGAAAATGAAGATGAGATGAAAACCTATTTTGAGGTTCATTCTCATGGTGATGATATGATGAGGCATCTAAAGTGGCATACCATGCATAGTTTGATTTGTGGACTGTTGGAGAAATTAGAAGAAGAAGGTTTTGTTATATGTGATGAATATGTCAATCCGGATAAGAAGAATAAATATGCTACCCGGCGACTGCATGAACAAGTCACTTCGATGGTTGACAGGAAAAAAGTTCGGTTAATAATTAATTTTATTTATCAGGAGCGGAACTATTATCTTTGTTATGATGCAAAGGGATTTACGGTGGGTGTGATTCCTCCAGCTTCTTATGTTAAATTGGCTCCGAGTATACATTGGAACCAATTTGAAGAATCTTATGAAGTGTTCTGTCTGGTCAATGAGGAACGAAGACAGAATGTAATATTGGAGTATGCAGAAGAAATCAAATCGTTTGTTAAGGAAAAAGGAAATGATGTAAATACGGTAGGTTAACATGATTAAATATAAGACGAAATGCGAAAGAATTTTGGAGTAAAAACATGGTTGTACCCGATGCCCGTATTTATCGTGGCAGCGTACGACGAGAATGGAAACCCCAACGCCATGAATGCGGCGTGGGGAGGAATCTATACGGATGACATGGTGGGCATCTGCCTGGCCGAAGGACACAAGACGACCCAGAATATTCTGGCCACGAAGGCCTTTACCGTGAGCATGGCTACAGCCGACCATGTGGCAGCCTGCGATTATGTGGGGCTTGTCTCGGGAAAGAAAGAGCCGGACAAATTTGCCAAAGCCGGTTTCCATGCCATAAAATCGGAGTTTGTGAATGCACCGCTCATTGAGGAACTGCCTATGACGCTGGAATGTGAGCTGGTTTCGTACGACCAGGAGAGTAACCATCTGGTAGGCCGTATTGTCAACGTGTCGGCAGCAGAAGAGATTTTGGATGAAAACGGCCAGATTGACCCTGCCCGTTTGAAACCGATTACGTACGACCCGATTCATCATCACTATCTGGTGATAGGAGAGAAGGCGGGTAATGCCTTCTCCGACGGGAAAGCATTGAAGTAAAACATAGCCGCCACGCATCTTGGAAGGGATACGTGGCGGTTTTTCTGTGTATTAGGAGTTTCAGTAGCAATAGGGGTTATGCTCCTGTCTGCGCTGCCTCTTTCAATTGAGATTTTAGTTTTTCCATATCTTCCGGAGAAGCTGCCGATTTGAACTTGATTTCTCCATCCTTCCCGATAATCACGCAATGAGGAATGGAAAGTGCTTTTTGTGCGTTGCCGAAGGTTGTGTATATTTCATCCTTAAACGCTTCCTGCACGCGTACATGCTCGCCCATCAGGTCATAATGTGCTGCCATCTTGCGCCATTTGGCATCCTCTTCCGGGCGGTCGATGGAGAGATACAGCAGTACGATGTCGTTCGCTTTGGCATATTCTTGTAAGGGTTTTACATAGGCGAAAGAGGCACGACAAGGACCGCACCAGGTTGCCCATATATCCATGAAGATAACCTTTCCTTTATATAAGTCGGTAATGTCTTTGAATGTCTTGGCGTTGTCTACATCAGGAAAGTGGATGTAGTCGGGTATTTTAGCTTGATTGAAAGCCTTGTTCTTGGCAATGGCTTCATCTATCAGCGGTTGCCATTTGCTTTGTGGATACAGTTGCTCGAATCGTTCTTCCAGCGGAAGTATTTCTGGGTCGTATTTTTCCTCGTTTGCGTCCCTCAGGAAAAGCAGTGCCATGGCCGATTCCTGCGCCTGCCCCGTAAGGTTCTTTTCGATGTAATGGAAAATCAACTTATTGGGATTTTTCTTCAAGTCTTCGTCTACCGGTTCTTCTTTAGTGTAGTAGGTAATACCGGCATTGTTATAGACTACTTCATGGAAAGCGGGCGAGAAAGTGCTGGCCGGGTGATTTACCCGACAGAATTCCATCATCTTTTCCCATTCCTTGAGCCAGCTTTGCTTGGTGGCTTCGGAATAGCGGTAGGCAATGCCGAAAAGCTGGTTCTGGAAGGCCCACATTGTCTGTATGCGTGTATTCTGGCAGGCTTTTTCATATAAATCTTTATCTACACCTTTCATCTTTTCATCTAAGGCTAATACCGCATCCTGCAACTTTTTGCTGACTGACGTGGCTGTAGTGTCCTGGGTAATACCCCACTTGTCGCCTTTTCTTGAAAGTACATCAAACACGTCTTGTCCCAGTTCGTCCATTAGCCTTGATACCTCCATATTCTTTTCATTCTTGCCTTCCAGAATGGAGATGGGATGCGTGGCTGCGGCATCAATTTGCAGGCGATAGTTTCCGCTGTCGGCAATGAAGGAACCTAAATAACGTTTTCCCCACAGGAACAGACGTATCTGTTCGTATCCGTTACTGGGGAGTGTGAGACTAAACGTGCTGTCCGTATTCAGCTTCAATGTATCCTGAGATTGCGAATTAGACATTCCGTCGATGGATTTCTGATAGATAATTGTGCCTCCGTCTAAATTTTTTACCGAGCCTGTAATCTTTATTTCGTGTGAGTCGGTGCATGAGGCAAATGTTCCTGCAAGCACACTGAGTGAAAGGAATGCGATGTGTTTGGCTTTCATATACTATAGAGTTTAAGTTTTATGGCATATTATGTTATTGAGACCCAAAGGTAAGGACTTTTTTGTTTGAGCTTATATTTTCCTTTGGAATTTGTTGGCTTTTTGATTTCAGGTAGTCGGATTAGAAATTGCGAGAGATATGAGGAGAGGCCATATTTTTGCTATTACCACTTCCATACGTTGAACTCACACATAGAAGTCCCTATATTACCCGTTCCATCTGTCCCTTCAATTATCCCAATGAAATTGGTGTTAATGTCGGAACAGAAAAATTCTACCTCTGCACATCCCTTCTCGTCCGTAATTATGTCCGGTTTCCACATCAGGACGTTGCGTGCATCGGGCATTGGCAGCAGCATGTCAGCTTCCTCAGGCTTATAGAACTCGCGTTTGCCGTAGTACCCCTTGGTTCTGAACAGGTTGTTCATCCGCAGGAGTTCTTCTTCTGAATAAAAAGGAACTTGATATACAATACTTTGAACATCCACTACACTGAAAGAAGTACCTGAAGTAGAAGTATCACCATGATATTTGAATTTAGCAATAGAATAGGTTTCACCATTGACTGGTTTCTTTCTACCTTTTGCTGGGCAACGACCAAATTCATTATGGTGAGCATTATAATCCATTCTATAGTTGATTAAATAATTACATGAGGTACATACATAGGCAGAATTTGTATTCAGCTGCGCCAGACTGTCCAGTCTTCCCATCATTTTGTCCCTGAATACCCTTCCTTTCGTTCCTGTTACGGTCACTTCAGACAGAAGAATACTGCTGTCACGGCTTATGACGGAATTGTCAAACTCTTCTACTGACTTAACAAGATTCATGTCTTGAAATGCAGTATAGCATCTGAGATGGCTTCTCAGACTGTCAGCAATCGGGAAGTCAGCCTTGAACGACACTTCCGGCTTGTACTCGTCCTTGCCAAGCATGGGTTTCAGGTAGACATAGCCGCCACGCAGGGTAAGCATCTGTTCGGCAGGGACTGCAAAGTTCCCCATCGAGTCTGTCATGACGAACTGTGTATTCGCATCCGGTCCGGAAACCTGAAGAAGCTGCTGTACTTTTCCAACCTCATTACGTTTCCTTTTCTTGCCTATGGTCTGTCTTCCTAAAATCTCGTCAGACAGGAAGATGACCGGCTCTTTGGTATCATCAACGTTCTCCCATACGTACCTTCTCCAACCTTGGGTAAGCAGAAGAAGATCAAGCGACCGAAGCCTGTCTTTGTTCCCGTCATTGAAATAGTATGCAGGATTGTGTATGTTGCCTTTTATTTCAGAGGACAGCATGCAGTAGGAAAGCATATTCTCAGGAACCGCCTCATTGATGTATGAGGCATCGAAGATACTCAGACCGAGGTGTGCCATGACGGGTTTGCCATGTTCATCAGATACACGGACAGAGACTTTGCCTTTCTCTCTTGTGGCGTACCTCTCCTTGTCGGTAATGATCTCTATGTTCAGCTTCCTTTTGGGGTTGAGATAGACAAGGCGTTCTGCAACGGGAAGCCCCTTCTCATCGTAAAGCGTAAACTCAGCTATACCCTGAAGTGGGAACTCGCTCACTGGAATCCTTACCTTCAGGATTTCATTCAGGGTTCCTTCGGCCATGCAGTACTTCACGCCCCTCATTTTTCCCTCAAGACGTATCTGCTGCGGAGCTACACCCTTCTGTTGCGAAAGAAGGAACTCCATATATTCGTCGGTCTGCTTCCTTAAATGGAGTGAAAGACCGGAAGATTCCACATTTGGAAAACCATATTCAGTACCGTCATCAAGGACTGCGGTATAACGAGAACCCTTGTGAGGAAGAAGCATGAACATCCCCATACCGTCATGAAGAGACTCCAGACGTGCTATACGTCTGCCGTCCTCACGAAGCTCGCCCTTCACATCTGCGGGCATCTCTTTTTTGTCAGTGCCCTTGAAAGCCACCTTTGCCGCTACGCCGTCTATGAGACTACCGCCTTCGGGAAAGAAGGACAGATGAGACACTTTCCGTTTTGTTTCACTGTCCTTTGCATGTCCTTTGTCTGTTATGTTCTTTACGATGCGTATCACTCTCGGATGGTAAGGTTTCAATGTATCAGCCGTGAATGAACACTTTGTGTAGGCATGTATCCGGTAGTCTCCCGGTCTGAGGCTCTTGTCCAAATAGACATGGCCCTCAGATATGCCGGACTGTATAGGGTACTTCTCCTGCCATACGATGCTGTCCCTGTCGTCCAGCATCTCAACGAACAGCGTTCTACTTCTGCCTGAAAGGGTTAGATTACCTCTATCAAAGACATAAGACTTGAACCACAGGTCTTCGCCAGTTTCGTAGATGCCCTTGTCGGTCTGGAGATAAGTAAGTTCTTCTGATAGTATTTGTCCGTTAACGGATAACGCAAACAATAATATTGAAAATAGTGTTAGAGCTTTGCTTGCTTTCATTTGTTGAAAAAACTGATTTCAGTAACGGTTGTACGTTTCAAAGGTAGGTAAATATTTTAACTCTTACTAGGAATCTCTTATCGTTTTTTATTTCAGCCTGCCAGATTAGGAATTGCGGCAGATAAATCTTACCTTTGTGTGTACGAAAGGATTAAAACGATACGGCCATGAACAGACTTTATCCGGTAGGCATACAGAATTTCGAAGATCTCCGCAGCAGGGGATATATTTATGTAGATAAGACTTCGCTTTTATATAACCTGGTACAGACTGGTAAATACTATTTCTTGAGCCGTCCCCGACGGTTCGGTAAGAGTCTGATGATTTCCACGTTAGAGGCTTATTTCCTGGGAAAGCGTGAGCTGTTCAAGGGTCTTGCTATGGAAAGTCTGGAAAAGGACTGGACGGTACATCCGGTGCTTCACATGGATTTGAATACGGAAAAGTATGATACGGAAGCAAGTCTGGAAAACAAGCTAGAACTGACGCTGAAGCAGTGGGAAGCAGAGTATGGCCATAACCCGGATGAGTATTCCGTGGCGACCCGTTTCGAAGGAGTTATTCGCCGGGCTGCGAAGAAAATGGGGCAAAAGGTGGTGATTCTGATAGATGAGTATGACAAACCGATGCTTCAGGCCATTACGAATTCGGAACTGCAGACAAAATTCCGTAACACGCTCAAAGCTTTTTACGGTGCCCTCAAGTCGTGCGACGGCTCCATTCATTTTGCCATGCTGACGGGCGTGACGAAGTTCAGCAAGGTGAGCGTGTTCAGTGATTTGAATAACCTGATGGACATCTCTATGGACAACCGCTATGCGGAACTCTGTGGTATCAGTGATGCTGAACTTCATCAGTATTTTGACGAGGACATTCATGCCCTTGCCGATGCACTGGGCGTGGATTATGCCAAAGCTTGTGAACTGCTGAAGGAAAACTACGACGGTTATCATTTCTGCTATAAATCGGTAGGCATGTACAATCCTTTCAGCTTGCTGAATACCTTTGCCAAGAAACAGATAGGCAGCTATTGGTTTGAAACGGGCACCCCGACTTACCTGGTAGAGCTGATGAAGCTTCACCATTATCCGGTGGAAGAGATTGAGCACATCGTAACCAGCGGTCCGGTGCTGGATTCCATCGATGCGGCTTCTACCGACCCGGTACCGGTCATCTATCAAAGCGGTTATCTGACCATCAAGGATTATAATGCGGAGTTTGAGAACTATACCCTCGGTTTCCCGAACCGGGAGGTGGAGCAAGGCTTCCTTCGTTTCCTGCTTCCTCACTATGCATCAGTGAGCATCAGTAAGTCCCCTTATGAAATCCAGTGCTTTGTGGGTGAGGTACGCAAGGGTGATGTGGATGGTTTCCTGAGCCGTTTGCAGACCTTCTTCGATGATACTCCCTACGAACTGGCCCGTGACCGCGAGGTGCATTACCAGAACATTCTTTACATCGTGTTCAAGTTGATGGGCTTCCACACCGAGGTGGAATACCGCACATCGCGTGGTCGGGTAGATTTAGTGCTCAAGACTTCCGATTACATCTACGTGATGGAGTTCAAGTTGAACGGTACCGCTGAAGAAGCCATGCAGCAGATAGAGGAGAAGGGCTATGCTTCTGCCTTTGCTTCCGATAGCCGGAAGGTGATAAAGGTCGGGATAAACTTCAGTGACGAGACACGAAGCATTGAGCGGTGGGTTGTAGCGTGATTGAAATAGAATATTATAACAAAGGGGAAGCGGCGTATCGATGTGCTGCTTCCCTTTTTTTATATACTATTAGTCAGAGTCTTTTATTTTCCTCCAAAAAACTTCTTCCGGTAATAAGAATCCGCCGTATACAGTGCTGCCGTAGGGTTATTACCCGTCACACGGTCCTTGGTCACGAGGGTGGTGACGTAGGCATCCGAGTATTTGTAGAACAGGCTGTCGTGTCCCACGCAGAGACCGATTACCACGTTCAGGTCGGTATGTGCTTCGTTCAGCAGACGGGCTTGCAGAATCGGGTTGCACATGGCGGCACCGATGCTTTCACATTGTGCGGGGATACCCATCGACGTTTTGGGCTGGCCGGCTACCTTGCAGATGACCGAGTAAGCCTCGAAGCCGTTGGCACGGAGGATACGGGCAAAAATACGGGCTTCGCGGATGAGGCCGATGCAGTTGGCAATGCCGATGCGGTGCGCACCGATTTTCCGGGCAAACTCCATGATTTCCTGCACGCGGGTCCACTGGCAGTAGCCTTCGTATTCCACTTCCGCACTGGCAATCATAATTTCGCGGTTGCGTCCCTCGTCGTAACGCTCCAGCGCCCACTGGCGGTCTTCCTCCTTCAGATTTTCCGTGGGACAGAAATCAGGATAGGTGCGGTCTTTGTATTTGCAGTTCTGTGTGCCGCAGTCCACACAGGTTGGTATTGTTTCTTTTTCCATAAAAGCGTGTGTGATTGGTTAAACAGAGGGCAAAGATACGAGATTTCTTTCCAATTGGTAGACAGAAAACCGCATTTGGTGGATTCTATTTTTAAAAATTGCAGGTGACTTCTACATTTGTTTCCGATTAGTTTTCATTTAAATTGTAAGTAAGATGAAGAAAATTGTGTGGATGGCCTGCGGAATGGCCTTGATGTGTGCACCTTTGAGTGCAAGTGCGAACGTCCGCTACGATGACCCGCAGGAGAAAGTGCAGAAGAAGGAAGTGCCCAATCCGGAGAAGGCGGCTCAGCGACGGACCGACGAGATGGATAAGGCACTGAACCTGACGGAGAAGCAGTACAAGAAGATTTACAAGTTGTTCCTGAAGGAAGAAAAGGAAAAAGTGGAAGCCATGATGCAGCGTCACCCGGGAGGAATGAACGGACTGCCTCCCATGGCTGGAAGGCCCCCGATGGGGGGAGGACGCCCTCCGATGGGAGGTGGAATGCCACCGCAGGGTGGAGGATTCCCCGGAATGGGAGGATTTCCGGAAGGCATGAGTCCGGAAGAACGGATGAAGGAGCATGCCGAGAAGATGCAGAAGGAGCAGGAAAAGCGGGAGAAGAAAATCCGTAAGATTCTCACCGAAGAACAGTATGCCACCTGGCAGACCGTGAAACCGCAGCCGCAGGTATTGCCTCCGATGCCGGAAGGTGAGAGACCGGGGCCGGGACCTCGTGGACCGGAGGAAGAGGAAGCTCCGTTGCTCGATACGGCAGCCGAGTGAATGGGATACCTGATTTTCCCGTGGGGTGATTCTTGGAATGTGCGGCAGATGTCGTAACTTTGCGGTTCATTCAAAAAAGTCTACGTTATGCCCGTTATCGAAATCACCTCGCTGGAGCATCCCGGAGTGGAAGTGTTCAGCACCCTGACCGAAGCCCAGTTGCGCAACCGCATGTCTTCGATGGTCGCGTAGTCGGTCTTGAAGCGCGCCGCGCTGTTGTCATTGATGGTCACATAGCTTTCCGTACCCAAGGTATCGTCCAGTGCGCCGCGGTAGGTGTTTGCTACACCCGTGCCGACGATGGAGAGAACCATCAGGCAGGTCATGAGTGCCGCAAGGCCTCTCATTGCAGGGGTAAATTTCTTCGCCTTCATGTGTTTCCTTCCTTTCACCAAGGCTTGAGATTGATTTTAGTATAGCAGAAAATAATCACGCAGCACATTTTCGGCGCGAACTGTCTTTATTTTGGCGTGTGTGGATTTTATACAGTAATTCTCCCAGATTTCGCAGGCCGGTTTTGTGCATATCCACAATGTGCAAAACATTACAGGCATTTCGCCTACTTTTTCCGTGCGAAAAGGCTTCCTTTTGCGCAAGAGATTTGCTATACTATTGGAAACCAAGCTGTTGCAAAGGAGGTCGCCCCGATGATTCGTGTAGCACTGGTGGAAGATGAAGAAAGCAGTCAGCGCGCACTGACAGAATATCTGGAACGGTTTTCGCAAGAAATTAACGAGAAGATTCACGTCTCCATCTTTCCGGACGGCGCGGAAATCGTCGAGGACTACCGCGGCAATTACGATATCATCCTCATGGACATCCTGATGCGCTACATGGACGGCATGGAAGCTGCCAGCGAGATTCGCAAGGTGGACAAGGAGGTCGTCATCCTCTTTATTACCAGCACGCCGCAGTACGTCATGAAGGGCTACACGGTGGATGCGCTGGATTATGTGCTCAAGCCCGTGAGTTACTTCGCTTTTTCGCAGCGGATGCAGCGCGCCTTGGAACGCATGAAGCACCGCACGCGCAAATTCATCTCCGTTCCCTTCCAAGGCGGAATGCGCAAGCTGGATATCTCCCAGATTCGCTATATCGAGGTCGTCAATCACAGCCTGATTTACCATCTGGACGGCGAAACGCTGGAGGCGAAAGGCGTTCTGTCCG
>OODG01002006.1_pt1 | contig 12944 bp, 11 predicted proteins | sample 1671621 | NCBI WGS metagenome assembly OODG01 (sample SAMN06348175, study PRJEB24527) | human gut metagenome | biome: human gut; feature: ankylosing spondylitis patient; material: feces | host: Homo sapiens | place: China | collected 2015-10 | reverse complement strand
CTTTCCTGCGGGGGCGGCTGACCTCAAGTTCTTCGTCCCGGACTCTTACTGTAGAATCATTGATCTGGTTCACATACTTCAGATTCACAATATAACAGTTGTTGCACCGGTAAAACTCTTCCCGGGGAAGCATTTCTTCTACTTTCTTGAGCGTACCATATCCGCTGAAATTGCCTGTTTCCGTATGATAAAGAATCCCGTGCTGGTGTATTTCCACATAATAAATCGAATCAGTTGTCAACCGAACCTCCCCGTTTTTCGTTTTAACAAAAATGGAAGTCTGCTGATGCGTCTGACAGTGTTTCAATATCATGTGCATTTTTAATGCAAACGTGTGGTATTTCAGAGGCTTCACAATATAATCAGCCGCATGATACTTGTATCCCTCTATCGCATACTGGGCCAAATTCGTTACAAAGACGAGTATAACGCATTCGTCAAGCTCCCGAATCCTCCTTGCGGTCTGAAAACCATTGATATCCGGCATGTCCACATCCAAAAAAATGATATCATAATCGGAACGATATCCTACAAGAAGGTCAATGCCATTTTGATAAACTTTGATATTGAAGTTGACACTTTTTTCCTCAGAATAGTGATTCAAGCACTCTCTTAACCGGCTGATTGCAATCTGATCATCGTCTACCACCGCAATTCTCAGCAAAATATCACTCCCTGTTCGCCATATACTTTTGTGTTCGCGGTATGACCAGAGGCGTGTTATCGCCTAATTCAGACTGAACGGCTCCGTCAAGTCTTGGAGCATCAATTGCAGCAGGCTCAGTATAGCATAGAAACAGTAGCTGCGCAAGGATTTCTTTCATCACCTGATACATCAGTCTTTCTTCAGCTGTAATGGTCATTACACACCACCTCCTCAGTTTCCGTAATAATTAATGGCTTCTTCAGCCAGCCGGTCAAACTTTGCCTGATACTCTGGTGCAACGGCCAGCCCATCGAAACTCTCGCCGTTGCGGTAATAATACTTGCTGATCGCTTCGGTAATGCCCTGCATATCCAGAATGGATTCGTTTGCCAGCGCATCGGACAGGGTTCTGTTGAAGTCGGTGCGGCTGTACATCTCCGTGGACTTCTGTCCGATGCCGGAGATGATGAGCGGCGTGCGCGCCTCGTCGATGAGGATGGAGTCCACCTCGTCCACGATGGCGAAGGCGTGGCCGCGCTGCACCAGCTCAGAGGAGAAGAGCGCCATGTTGTCGCGCAGGTAGTCGAAGCCCATCTCGTTGTTGGTGCCGTAGGTGATGTCGGCGGCGTAGGCCGCGCGGCGCTCGTCGCTCGTGAGGTCATGGACGATCAGGCCCACACTCAGGCCGAGGAAGCGGTGCACCTTGCCCATCCACTCGCTGTCGCGCTTGGCAAGATAGTCGTTCACGGTGACGATGTGCACGCCGTTTCCGGTGAGCGCGTTGAGGTAAGCGGGGAGAGTGGCGACAAGCGTTTTGCCCTCGCCGGTCTTCATCTCGGCGATGCGCCCCTGATGGAGCACGATGCCGCCGATGAGCTGCACGCGGTAGGGATAAAGCCCGAGCACGCGGCCCGCGGCCTCGCGCACGGCGGCGAAGGCTTCGGGCAGAATGTCGTCGAGCGTTTCGCCGTTGGCGAGCCGCGCCTTGAATTCCGGCGTCTTGGCGCGCAGCTCCTCGTCCGTCAGGGCGTGGTACTCGTCCGCCATCGCCTCGATCTTATCGACGATCGGATAAATGCTCTTGAGCTCCCGTTCGGAGTAGGTGCCGAAGAGCTTGGTGATCAGTCCCATATCAAAAACTTCCTTTCACGGAAAATCGAAATACTTTTGCAAAAAAGCATAAAAATACTTCTATAGTATAGCACGCTCCGTCCGGATATGCAAAGGAAAAATGCGCGGGAATGTGAACGGACGGTAAATTTCCGCACAATATGACGCCTGTGCGCCTTGCAAGCGGGTGCGGCGTGTGTTAAGATAGAGATATCATGAAGCAAAAGAACCACAGCGAAGGACATCGGAGGATTTTACGATGAAACTGCATTTTTACGGCGCGGACCGCTGCGTGACCGGCTCGTGCCACTGTCTGGAGATCAACGGCAAGCGCATCCTGGTGGACTGCGGCTTACAGCAGGGGCGCGACGAGCTGGACAACGCCATGTTCGCCTTCAACCCCGGCGACATCGACATCCTGCTCGTTACCCACGCGCACATCGACCACACGGGCCGCATCCCGCTGCTGGTCAAACGCGGCTTCACGGGCCGCATCCTGACCACCCGTGTGACCGCCGACCTCATGCGCATTATGCTGCTCGACTCCGCCCACATTCAGGAGAGCGACGCCGAGTATCAGAACCGTAAGGGCGAGCGCGCGGGCCGCGAGCCGGTCGAGCCGCTCTACACCGCCGAGGACGCGATGAATGTCTTTAAGTTCCTCACCGTCTGCGAATACGGCCAGAGCGTCGAGCTGTGCGAGGGCGTGAGCGCAGTCTTTACCGACGCGGGGCATCTGCTCGGCTCGGCCTCCATCACGCTGGAGCTCACGGAGGGCGGCGTGCACAAGACGCTCGTTTTCTCCGGCGATATCGGCAACGTCGACCAGCCCATCATCCGTGACCCGCAGCTTTTGAAGAGGGCGGACTATGTGGTGATGGAGTCCACCTACGGCGACCGCAACCACACCGAGGTGTGGAGCTACACCGACGAGCTGGCGGAGATCATCGACGAAACGCTCGGCAAGGGCGGCAACGTTGTCATCCCGTCGTTCGCCGTGGGCCGCACGCAGGAGCTTTTGTACTTCATCCGTGAGATCAAGGATCAGGGGCTCGTGAAGTCCGTGCCCGATTTCCCGGTCTATATCGACTCGCCGCTCGCCAAGGCGGCGACCACGGTGTTCTGCGGCGACCTGCACGGCTATCTGGACGAGGCCGCGCTCGAGCTGGTGAAGGACGGCACGCATATGTTCTCGTTCCCGAACCTGCATTTGGTCGAGACGACCGAGGAATCCAGAATGCTCAACCTCGACAAAACGCCCAAGATCATCATTTCTGCCTCCGGTATGTGCGACGCGGGGCGCATCCGCCACCACCTCAAGCACAACCTCTGGCGCGCGAACAGCGCGGTGGTGTTCGTCGGCTTCCAGTCGCCCGGCACGCTGGGCCGCAAGCTGCTCGACGGCGCGGAGAGCGTGAAGCTATTCGGCGAGGAGATTGCCGTCAAGGCGAAGGTCGTGAATTTCCAGGGCCTTTCCTCCCACGCCGACCACGACCATCTGATCGAGTGGATCAAGGCGTTCAATCCGAAGCCCGCGCACGTCTTTGTCGTCCACGGCGACGCGGACGTGGCGCCCGCGTTCGCGGACGAGCTGTGCTCCCTCGGCTTCTCCGCTCACGCGGCGAAGTTCACCGAGAGCTACGACCTCGCTGCCGGCGTGATGCTCAGCGAGGGCTACATCTCCGAGCGCAAGCGCACGATGCAGGCCAGCCGCGCGGACAACCTCTACGGCAAGCTGCTCGCCGCGGGCGAGTCTCTGCTTGAGCTGATCCGTAAGAGCAAGGGGATGCCGAATAAGGATGTCATCTCCTTCACCGGCCAGATCCTCTCGCTCATCAACAAATACAAATAAGGGAAAGGGCGCGGTGCTCCGCGCCCTTTTTTGAGGGAAAACGCTATGGCGATCATGAAAAATCAGGAGTATACCGTCACCGTCGAGGGCTATTCGGGCGAGGGCGCGGGCGTCGCGCGCATCGACGGCTTTGTCGTCTTTGTGTCCGGCGCGCTGCGCGGCGAGGTCTGCCGTATTCTTATTCTGAAGGTGCTGAAGTCCGCGGCCTTCGCCAAGGTGCTTGAGGTGCTTGCGCCCTCGCCGCACCGCATCGCGCCGGACTGCCCGTATTTTCCGCGCTGCGGCGGCTGCACCTACCGCCACATGGACTATGCCGAGGAGCTTGCCCTCAAGCGCCGGCGCGTGCAGGATAATCTTGCGCGCATCGGTGGGAGCGAGGTCGAGGTGGAGGAGATCCTCGGCGCGGCGGAGACGCGGCGCTACCGCAACAAGGCGCAGTATCCCGTCTCGCCGGACGGCAGAGTGGGGTTCTACCGCGCCCGCACGCACGAGGTCATCGACACGCGGGAATGTCTGCTGGTGAAGCCGGAGGCCGACGCCGCGGCGGAGGCCGTGCGGCAGTATATGCGCGATTTCCGCGCGGCGGGCTACGACGAGCGGACGGGGCGCGGCCTTCTGCGCCATGTCTATGTCCGCTCGAACACAAGGGGCGAGTGTCTGATCTGCCTGCTGGTGAACGGCAAGCGACTGCCGCATGAGGCGGAGCTGGTCGAGCGGCTGCGCCGCGCCTGCCCGAAGGCGGTGGGCATCGTGCTCGGCGAGAACACGCGGCGGGACAATGTGATCCTCGGCGAGCGCTACCGCACACTCTGGGGGGCCGACCGGCTGGAGGATGTGCTCTGCGGGAGAGTGTTCCGGCTGAGCGTGCCGTCGTTCTATCAGGTCAACCACGAACAGGCCGAGCGGCTCTACGCCAAGGCCATCGAGTATGCGCAGCTCACGGGTGAGGAGACGGTGCTCGACCTCTACTGCGGCGCGGGGACCATCACGCTTGCGCTCGCGCCCCACGCGAAGCGCGTCCTCGGCGCGGAGATCGTGCCGGAGGCCATCGACGACGCGCGGGAGAATGCCGCGCGCAGCGGTGTGGAAAACGCCGAATTCTTCTGCGGCGACGCCTCCGACGTGGCAAAAAAACTCGCGCAGGAGAATCTGCGGCCCGACGTCATCACGGTCGATCCGCCGCGCAAGGGGCTGGCGGAGGACGTGGTGGAAAGCATCGCGCGGATGCAGCCGGAGCGCGTGGTGTATGTCTCCTGCGACAGCGCGACGATGGCGCGGGATGTGAAGCGCTTCGCCGTCCTCGGCTACCGCGCCGTGCGCGCCTGCGCGGTCGACCTCTTCCCCCGCGCCGATCATGTCGAGACGGTAGTCTTGCTTTCCAAGGGCGAGGTCGACTCGAAAAAGATTCGGGTTGAGTTCTCTTTGGAAGATATGGATATGTCCGAATTTCAGGATGGGGCAACCTACACCCAGATCAAAGACTATGTGCTGGAGCATAGCGGGTTAAAGGTATCCAACCTGTATATCTCACAAATTAAGCGAAAATGTGGGATTGGGGTTGGTAAGAACTATAATTTGCCGAAGTCCGAGGATTCCAGACAGCCGCAGTGCCCACCGGAAAAAGAGAAAGCAATCCGAGAAGCATTCAAATATTTTGGGATAATCTAACATCCCGCAGAATGGAGGTTTCTTATGGATAGATTGGTTTCTTGTGAGTTCAACATGGATACTGCCTGTGTAGAGCTGAAATTCTTTGATGGCAGCATCATTGCCATTGACACCATCGCCGTGGAAAAGGAGGTTGCCGACAATATGTATCAGCGGTCAGAGCTGGATTATCTGATCTACAATGATCCGATTGGATATGCAGACTTGATATTGAACGGTGATCCCGAAACCTATTTGAAAATTGTCACAGAGTATAAATCTTTGGATAGCTGATAATTTAAAGTGGCAAGGAGCTTGGTTTCTTCTTGCCGCTGAACCTTTTTACAAGAATCTCTAAGAATAAAGCAAATACCCATATAATCGTGCGAAAGGAGTGTGTGCGATGAAATTATCCTACAACAAGGTGTTCGATAGATATACAATGTCTTTTTCAGATAAACTGGCTGAATCTTCGTATTCTCTGTACAGAACACTGAGATTGCAGTTGGCAAAGATATTCCCACTTTCAGAACATGAGAAATATCGGTTTGATGATGATCTATTTTCAAAAGAAGAAGCTGCAGATATGCCGCAAGGTTTTGATTACATAGAAAAGAAGGATGTCGATAGTTTTGTAAAGTTAGACTACATAGATTTGTACGATTATCTTCCAAAAGAAGACCTGCCAAAGTTTATTAAGGAACTGAAAAAATGTGTTCGCCGAAATAAGATAGCCCCTTTTGGTGCATTTCGTTCCCGTGAGGATATTGATAAGATCGACAATTTTGGTCGGTATTATGATGGTCAGGCTTTTACACATATTTTATCAGTTCAGTTTCGTAAAAACGAAAAGCTCCAACAATCTTGTTCTGATCTTTCCGTATCTCTTCGTAATCTGTCAGCCACTTTTCTTTTAGTACAGTATCGTGTATATATTACAAAAGAATTTAATACTAAGATCGCAGAAGTATGTAAGAAAAAGTATTCTGGATATACAATGGTTTATAGACAATTCAATACACCTTGGTATGCTGTAAAAAAATTTGGTAGATCATCTCATACTGGTAATAATGTTCGTCAAGAAAAAATCTATAAGATGATTTCTCAACTGAAGTGGCAAATATTGATGGAAATTCGCAAGACATATTCCGTTCGCTTTTGGGACGACGGAATATTTACACCGACATTTGAAACATATTCAACCAATATCCGTCCCAGTAATGAGCGTCGCAATTTAGAGTTTTGGGATAGTATCTCGTTTGACAGAGTTGCCGACTATGCACCAACGTATAACGCCTGCGTATGCTGGGATTATAAGCATGGAGAAAATGAGGGGATACGTTTATCTGCTTTCTGCGGCGGAAATTACTCCAGAGACGATCATTTGCCGGAGATAGCCCACCATGATATCTCGGATATATATGGGGTTTATTTAACTGCGGCTACATTGGAATATGTTGCAGATAGAGACATTGCGATCTGCAATAAAAAAATCAGCAAAGTGATTAGAAAAACTAAAACATCCTCTGTTCTAAAAGTCAGAGTTGCAGTTGAACGAAAGCTATATTATTGTTATCGCTTTATTTCAGAATTCTCAGGTAAGTCTATAGGTCACGATGACGTCAAAGCCTTTAGACATCAGTTTTATAAAAAAGGTTCTGTATCGTCAAGGAGTCTTGAAGGTATATCTAAAAGAATCAAAGAAACAAAAGTGCAAATTGATAATATCCTAAAGCTATTGAATGATGCGGCTGAATACAGAAGCAGTGAATCAAACATAAAACTGCAGTGGATCATGATGATCGTAACTATTCTGTCTTTGTTCGTTGCATTGTACAGTATTAAAAATGGTGATGTTATAATTGAGATCAAAAATTTAATTGAGTGGATAAAAACACATAGCGGGTTAAAGGTATCTAACCTGTAGATCTCACAAATTAAGCGAAAATGTGGGGGGGGGTGGTAAGAACTATAATTTGCCGAAGTCCGAGGATTCCAGACAGCCACAGTGCCCACTGGAAAAAGAGAAAGCAATCCGAGAAGCATTCAAATATTTTGGGATGATCTAACATCTCGCAAAATGGAGGTTTCTTATGGATAGATTGATTTCTTGTGAGTTTAACATGGATACCGCTTGTGTGGAACTGAAATTCTTAGATGGCAGCATGATTGCCATTGATACCATCGCCGTGGAGAATGAGGTTGCTGACAATATGTATCAACGGTCAGAACTGGATTATCTAATCTACAATGATCCGGTTGGATATGCAGACTTGATCTTGAACGGTGATCCCGAAATTTATCTAAAAACTGTAACTGAATGTAAACCCTTAGATTAAAACTCAGCCCTCTGCCTTTTCCTTGGCAGAGGGCCGTTTTTTGCTTAACAGTTATTGAGCATCCCTTAATTGCTCTACAACGCTGCATTTCGCTGCGTTGTCATACATCATGCAAGGAATCAGCCACCCCAGCAGAAGAAATACCGGAATTGTCAGCAGGACAGGCAGAATGGTGAATCGATACTCAAAGAACCAGAACATACTGCCCAGCATTTTTCCCGCAAGAGGTCCCACCGCCAGCGACAGAATAAAGGCCGCCGATACGGAGGACATTGCGTAAAACAATCCCTCGTAGATCAGCATGGTTTTGAGCTGCCGGTTCGTCATTCCTACAGCCTGAAGCACAGCAAATTCACGGCGGCGGGAAAGAATGCCGGTCATCATGGCGTTGAAGAAATTCAAGAGTCCCACCAGCCCGATGATAGCACAGAGGATACCACCTATCAGAAGGAACATCTGCCGGAACTGAGCAAATTCAGAGCGAGCCGTGGCCTTGCTTTCATACATCAAGGGCGAAAACTCACCGGCAGTGAGCTTCGATAGATATTGCTCTGCTTCGGCCTCGTCCGCTTCGTCTGCTGTGTCGAACAGGTAGAGCATCGGAATGGCCGCACCACCGCTGTCCCTCTGTGCGGTATCCACAGACAAAACTGCCTCATATCCAATACCACCATAACGATAACTCATGGAATACGGAAGCTCTACCAAGGCGCAGACCGTGTACTCTACATCTCTGGCTCCATACAGTTTTTCCTGAAAGTACTCCTCCGGTGTATCTTCGGTGCGGAGTTCCCCGGTGCGGCTGTCGATATATTTCACATCGTCCGCATAGGTGGCGGTGATCGTGTCTCCCACCTTGGGGTAGTATTCAGGATTGGGCAGATTACCGTAGTCATCTAAGGAAACCGCAATGGCAATAGCGTTATTGTTTGGCTCCAGCATAGGAGAAATATCTCCGTCGAACACTTGCAGCTTGTCAAACAGGCTGTTATCCAGAGCCTCGATTCTGGTATCTCCCATCACCATATCGCCCCGGTGCTCCATGCGGCTCATATGGCTGTCCAACTGCTCGGCGCTTTCGTACCTTGCATAGTCCTGCCGCAGAGCATCCTCCGTCATCCAAAGATATACGGGTTTTCGCACAGCATATCCCGTGCCGGAAAGACTGGACTTTGTGTTTGCTGCGATCTCTTCGATCTGTTCCGGCGTGATGAATTCATCTGCCGGGTTGTAACGGAAATAGTCGGGCGTGCTGACGATAAAATCGGCGCAGGTCATGAAGGATACATACTTCTCCATGCTGAAGCCGCCCACAAAGGCACACAGTGCATTGAACAGCGTCACCGACAGTGCCAGAGACACCACCACCAGCACCGTCTTTTTCTTGTTTCGTCCCAAATTGGCAAAGGCCATCTGATGGAGCTTCGCTCCCCGGGTGCTGCGCTGTTTTTTCTTGGTCTGCATTGCATCCGTATATTTGGTAGCCTCCACCGGAGAGACCTTAGCTGCCATTTTTCCGGGCTTGGAACAGGACAAAAGCACCGTCAACAAGGCGAACAGCATAGAACCAAGGAAGATCACAGGCGATGTGCTGATGGTGGTGATGCCTGCATCCAACTGGGTGGAGCGCAAGACAACAGGAACCAAAACAGCGCCGATGCCATAGCCCAGCAGCAGCCCCGCCGGAATGCCGATCAGACAAAGCAGAAGTGCCTGCTGGCGAATGATGCGTTTGAGCTGCCGGGGCGTTGTGCCAATGGTTTTCAGAAGTCCGTAAAACCGGATATCCCCTGCAACAGAGATCTGAAAAATGTTATAGATGATAAGATACCCCGTGAAAATCACCAGCAGCAAAAAAGCTGCTATGGCGACCATCAGCTCTGGATCGAGCTGTGACTCCAGCTGGGATGAGGTATATCCCCAATTGACGCCGATCCGGACGCTGTTGGGATCGGTATAGCTGTCCCATGTGTAGCCAAGATCGGTATCCACCTGCTCCATCTGCCCTTGAATGTTTGTGCCGGAGGCCAGCATGACATTCAAATCGGTGCGGAAAGGCTGTAAACCTGTTTTCACTGCCTGCGCTTCGATGTCATCTGCGTAATCACGGCTGATGTTGATGTAATGAACAGGCATTAGTTCATCATAGTCCCAATAGCCCACCAGCGTAAAGGTATCTGTTACAGTAAAGGCGGTTTGATCCTTGTCCGTAATGGAATAGGAAACCGTGACCTCGGCGCCCAGCTCCGGCGTTACGCCAAGCAGCTGCAACGCTGCCGTATCCATGGCTACCTCTTTGCCGCTTTCGGGCATCCGTCCGGTAGTAGGGGTTGCATAGCTCCATTTAGTGCAGTTGGCATCCATGTAGCTGATCTCTGCCGGTATTTTGGCAAAGACCCCCTCCGCAGTGATACCGATTACCTTCCGTGCCCCCGCAGCCTTCACCTTTGGGTGGGCAGCGATGCGTTCCGCCTGCTCGGGGGAAACATCCTTAAAGGTGCCATGCGCATAGCCGCCTACCTGCCGAAACTGGTAGGTTTCATAGCTGGCGTTCAACGACAAGGCAATGGTGAACATGGACGTAAATAGCAGCGTTGTCAGCGCAATGGCAAAAATAGCGATCAGATTGCGGCGACGGTTCGCATAAAGAGATTTTAAGCTGAGCTTTCGAATACATTTTCTGTTTTTGACATTCATCGTAGCCACCTCCCGTTAGTTCTGGGAGACGATCCGACCATCTTCGATACGGATAATGCGGTCTGCCATCTGCGCAATTTCTTCGTTGTGAGTGATCATTACGATTGTCTGGGCGAACTTTTGACTGGTGACTTTCAAAAGGCTCAATACATCCTGGCTGGTTTTGGAATCCAGATTGCCGGTGGGTTCATCTGCCAGAATGATAGCGGGTGCTGCCGCCAGCGCACGGGCAATGGCTACTCGCTGCTGTTGACCGCCTGAGAGCTGATTGGGCAGCGCATCCAGACGATCATCCAGCCCAAGGGTCTGCACGATCTGCTGTACGAAATCCTTATTGACCTTGCCACCGTCCAGCTCAATGGGTAGAACAATATTTTCATACACATTCAGCACCGGAACAAGATTATATGCTTGGAACACAAAGCCGATTTTCCTGCGGCGGAAGATGGTCAGCGCTTCCTCCTTCAGGGAGAAAATATCCTGTCCGTCCACCATGACCGTGCCGCTTGTAGGGCGATCCAGCCCGCCCAGCATGTGCAGCAGCGTGGATTTGCCGGAGCCGGATGTGCCGACAATTGCAACAAATTCGCCCTTCTTTACACTTAAATCAACTCCATCCAACGCATGAACTGCGTTATTGCCGGAGCCATAAATCTTTTTCAGGTTTTTTGCCTGTAAAACTTCCATAAATGAGTACCTCCATGAAAAAATCTGTATGTATGAAAGGAAATGATCCTTTGATACATACAGATTATCGCATAGGAATCTTTCCACATTCTTTCCGGCGGAAAATGAAATCTAACAGTTTTGATAGAATTGTTGTTATTTCGGCAGAAATATGGAAAACGTACTTCCTTTTCCCGGAACGGAAGCAACCTTGATATAACCGCCCTCGCCGGATATGATCTGTCGAGCAAGGTATAAGCCGATGCCCACACCTTCTTGTTTCTGCACACTATTTGAGCGGTAAAAGCGAGCAAATATCTTCGCTTGCTCAGTTTCCGGTATGCCTGAACCGGTATCCGATATATCGATCCTTGCAAACATTTCATAGCTTACGGCAGAAATAGTAATGGTGCCATGCTCTGTATATTTGATGGCATTGTCTACGATATTCGCCAGCGCTTCCGCTGTCCATTTGAAGTCGAATACAGCAAAAGCATCGGTATCCTGCAGTCGCAAAGACAATCCTTTTTCAGAAGCCTTGGCAGTATATTGTTCTACCACACTTTCAAGCAGCGGCTGCAGCGCTGCCGGCTGGGGGGAGAGTGAAATGATCCCGTTTTCCAGTCTGGAAAGCTTTACGAGAGAATCGATCAGAAATCGCAGCTTTTCCGATTGTTTGTACAGCGCCTCCACATTTGCCTTCGCCGATGCAGGCAGAGTTTCCTCCTTCAGAAGCTCGCTGTATAACAGCAGGTTTGCAATCGGCGTTTTTGTCTGGTGCGAGATGTCCGCAATCAAGGTTTTGATTTTGTCTTTTTCCTGCGCTATATTTTGAGAAGATGCTTCTGCTGCGGAAAGATAGTGCGCAAACTTCGTTTCCAATGCAGACAGCTGGCTTTCATCAAAATTGGTTTCAGAAAAGGAGCCGGTCATGGCAGCGTCCAGCATCCTTTCGATTTCTTCCATCGTTTTTCTGGTCTTTCTCCGCTCCCATAACACAACAGCTGCCGCCGCCAGAAAACACAGCAGTATGATCACAATACCGGTTTTATTCATCTTTTGTCACCCAGCTATAACCGATTCCATAGACGGTTTTAATGTATTTCTGTGCACCAAGCTTATCCCTCAGACGCTTGATCGTAACAGACAAAGCATTTTCATCCACATATTCTGCGCCATCTGTCCAGATCCGGTCGACAAGGTCTCCACGGGTCATGGTTCGACCACGATTTTCAACAAGCAGACGCAGTAATTTTTGTTCTGTTTTACTCAATTCCACTTTTGAATCTCCCACATAAAAGGTCATAGCCTCAAAGTCAAAGTGAAATAGATCCATATGGAACGGCGCATTTTTATGGTTTGACGCTTGCTTTCGCAGTTGGGTATTCACCCTTGCCCGCAAAACCGAAAGAGAAAAGGGCTTGGTAATATAATCATCAGCGCCCCTCTCCAGTCCGTCTACGATGTCCAGATCGGTGTCGTTGGCAGTCAGCAGAATAACAGGAACTCCGGGCATGTTTTCCTTGACCTCTCGGAGCAGCTCAAGCCCACTGCCATCCGGCAGGTTGATATCCAACAGGATCAGGGACACACCGCCGCAAAGCAGCTGCTCCTTCGCCGTTTTTAGGTCTTGGCAGGAAATGATCTGCCGAGCATCTGCTTTCAGTGCTTTGCATAAGCCTTGATTCAAACCGATATCATCTTCAACAATCAGTAATTGCTCCATATATCTTACTCCCTCGTTATTCAAATACCAACATCGTTTCCTTGGGCAATTTTTCGTTCTCACAGTTCAGAAGATAGGCTACGGCCTTGTTCGCAAAGCGGTTGGTTTTTATCGTATCCCAATCGGCAAGGCGAATGATCTCTGCCGTACCATTCTCAAAATCAAATGAAATCTCGCCCCATTCGCCGTCGCAGTCTGCCTGATAGTCGTAGATTGCGGCGGCGATTTTCTTTTTTCGCTTGATCTTGGATTTCTGTTTTA
>OODG01002001.1_pt1 | contig 12970 bp, 8 predicted proteins | sample 1671621 | NCBI WGS metagenome assembly OODG01 (sample SAMN06348175, study PRJEB24527) | human gut metagenome | biome: human gut; feature: ankylosing spondylitis patient; material: feces | host: Homo sapiens | place: China | collected 2015-10 | reverse complement strand
ACTCTGTGCGATGCCATTTGTTGCAATGATAGTTGCTCCAATTAGGGTTAGAGTCATTTTTTTAATAAAATTCATATTCATAGTATTTTAGTGTTTTGTACTGTTACAAAGGTAAGGCGAAAAGCTTTAAATAGGCAACAATGAGGTTGAATCCAATAATAATCAGGTTGATTTCTTTGTTTTTCTGGCGTATTCGGAGGGGCGGCATCCATACATTTCTTGGAAGCATTTACTTAGATAGCTGGAACTGCTGAAGCCTGTGCGTTCTGCTATTTCTGCAATACTGAGTTCGTTTTCAGTAAGTAGTTGCGCAGCTCGTTGTAAACGGATGTTACGGATGAAAAGGCTGGGAGACTGATCTAATAAATTTACTAGTTTGCGATAAAGTCCTGTTCTTTCCATGCAAAGGTCTCGACTTAGCTGTTCTACTGAATAACCGATGACATGCATATTCTTTTCTACCTGTTCTATAGCCCGTGCTAAAAAAGCGGATTCGGTATTGGTTGTTTTAGGATGATCCGGTTGCTTGTCGTTTTCAAAGCAAGTGGAGGTTGCTGTGCCGTTCTTTTCCAGACGTGCTTTTTGTTCGGCTTCGTAATTGTTGCATTGCTCTATCAGGTTGCGGATGCGGAGTAGTAGAATTTCCTCTTTATGCCGACGCTCTATTTTTTTTCGGGTCCAACATATGTAAAGACGGATACTTCCTACTGTAATAAATAGTAAAATGAGCAGGTAAATAGTATAAGCGGTGGTTGTTTTCCACCAAGGGGCATGGATGGTGAGTTTTATAACGGTTATTTTTCCATTCCACTGGAGAGGGGTATCGGATGCCATAACTTTGAATGTGTATTCTCCGGGAGGTAAATTAGTATAGGACGCTTGAAGCATACCATTACCTGCTGTGGTATTGCCTGGTTTGCTGGTGAAAACATTCATCCAGTTTTTATCAATACCTTCTAATTGATAACGATAATAGGTGCGTTCACTATTGATATAGTTCAAAGCAGAGAATTCGAAAGTGAGGAAATTCTGATTGTAGCCCAGTTCTATTTCTTTTGTATAAGGGCTGGCTTGGGGAAGTTTTATCTTTTTGCCGTATAGCCGCAAACAAGTGAACACTGGGGAATAGGGGAGTTCCGGAGTGATTGATTCATTATCAGGATTGAAGATATTGAATCCGTCTATGCCACCGAAGTAAAGTGTACCGTCCGATGCTTTGAAAACAGCCTTTGTTAGATATTCCCCTTCTAATGCGCCATCCTGTTGATTGAAATTGGTGAAGTATGGTTCTTTATTTTTCTGATTGATGTGGATACGTGAGATTCCATTGCTTGTAGTTACCCAGATATCATTGTGATCATCTTCAATAATGCCTTGTACAAAGTTATTACTTAATCCATTTTCACGATAAAAAATGCGTGGGGTTTGCTCGTCCGGTATAAAAAGTTCCAGACCATCTGCTGTCCCTGCCCAAGTCCAGCCTCGTGTGTCAGTACATAGGGCCGTATATGTTTTTCCCTTGAAAAAGGCAGTTTCTGTTCCTCTGTTGAATTTCTTTTTTACTTCGGCAGGGATAGATGAATTATGTTCGGAGATAAGGGTGCGTGTTCCATCTTTTTCAGTGGACAAGCGGTAAATATGAGTATGTTCTTTCAGATAGATCATTCCTTTATTGTCTTCGGCAAAACTTTCTACTGCAATATCTTTTTCAGGAGCAACTGGAAAATTGTTACGGTTTATTTGGGTAAGTTTATGCATGGACGGATGGTAATATAGTAATCCTCGGTTGAGAGTTCCAATCCATAATCCTCCTTGTCGGTCTTGGAATATAGTGCTGATTTCTATTGAGAGTCGTTGTCCGTTTTTAGTTTCCAAAATAGGAATATATTGCAGTTTTTCCTTAGTAAGATCCAGTATCCAAAAACCATGTACACAGGTTATATACGCTTTTTGATTGTCGGGGGTGATGATTAAAGTATTAAGTGCATAGTTTTCTTCAAGTATCTTTTTCCATGTCCGTTGGCATGTGTTGAAACAGAACAAACCACCTTTATATCCGTTGCGTAATTGGTAAAAGCTGTTTGGAGCTTTGACAACCAAGGAGGTTCGGGCAAAATATTGTTGCTCGGTTTCCGCATAGGCAGCAGCACTGTATAGTCGTTTTCTACTTGTCATGTCATAACAATCTACTTCTCCCGTATTATAGAACAGGTAAAGTGAATCATTCTCCGTATTTAGATCTTGTAGTTGGCGGGTATCATTGGGGGATAAAGTTATATGGATTCCGGTTTGTAATTCTTGTAATTTATGGTCTGTCAGTATCCAAATGTGTCCTGCACAGTCGGCAAAAAGATTTTCTATCGGTTCCGGTATATTTTTATTTTGGAAATAAGATTCTAAATCTCGGATATATTCCTCTTTGTAGAGATTGATTCCCATTAGTTTGTGATAGTCTTTCACCCAAAGTAGGGAGTCTCCACTTTGATAAATGCGGTAGAACCCGTCATATTGTTTTAAAGGATATACATTTTTATCCGTCCGATGCAGATAACTGAAATGTATACCATCATATAAATTGATGTTGCCATTAGTAGTAAACACCATTCTTCCGTCAGGTAGTTGTAGGATATATCTTATCTGGTTGTCGCTTAATCCGTGTGAAGTATTGATGGAAGTAAACAGGAAATCATTGGCATATAGTGGCAATATTATACTGATATATAAACAGATCAGTAGGCTTATTTGTTTTTTTTGATGATTTCCCATAATCTTCCTATTTTTAGTAAAGCAGGAATCCTGCCACTCCGCAAAGTATAATCATTAATATAGGATTAATTTTGTATTTCCGTGTACCTATAAAGGTTACTAGAAAAATAATTATACTGATGATGAATTGATACAAATCTATTTGATAACTGCCGAAGTTTTCAGCATTCATCAAGACGAGTGCAGCTGCTGCCAGCAGACCTACTACTGCCGGACGCAACCCTTTGAATACGGCTTCTACAACCGGATGCTTTTGGTATTTCAAGAAGAACCGGCTGATGATTACCATTAATATGAACGATGGAAAAACTACAGCAAAAGTAGCTATGCAAGAACCGAATATAGCCCAGCTTTCATTGTAGCCTGCATTCAATACCGCAGTATATCCCACATAAGTAGCAGAGTTGATGCCAATGGGACCCGGTGTCATTTGGCTGATAGCGATGATATCTGTAAATTCGCTGGCACTGATCCAATTATATCTTGTTACTACTTCTCCTTGTATCATGGACAACATGGCATAGCCTCCTCCGAAACCGAAGAGCCCTATTTTACAGAATGTGTAGAATAAATATAGAAAAATCATTTGGATGAATATTTATGTTTGTACTTGCCATATATAAAACCTCCCACGCCCGCTATTATGATAATGTAGACTGGAGACACGTCCAATACCCAGATAAGCAATGCGGATACTATTGGTATCCAGACAGTGTAACGGTTTATCTTGGCGGATTTTGCCATGGAGAAAGTGGGAGCTGCAATAAGGGCTACTACCGCCGGGCGAATTCCCTTGAATATATTCTCTACAATTGGGTATTGTTTGAACTGTTGAAAGAACAAGGCAATTGCCAATATGATAAAGAAAGAGGGGAGTATTGTGCCTAAAGCCATTGCCAATGCTCCACGGAATTTACGCAATTTATATCCGATAAATATGGCAATATTTACAGCAAATATTCCGGGTACAGACTGAGTGAGGGCTAATAAATCAATAAAATCCTCTTTGTCAATCCATTTTCGTTTGTCCACTATTTCATCTTGAATTAGGGGAACCATAGCATATCCTCCGCCAATAGTAAATAGTCCTATTTTTAGGAAGATAAGAAATGATTGTAAATAGAAATTCATTTTTTTAATTTTGTTTCATATAAGTGCTTGGTGGAACTCCGTAGTATTTCTTAAATGTATCCGTAAAATATTTGGGATCACTGAATCCCATCATATCCGAAACTTCGGATACGGTATAACGTTTGCTTTTCAATAAAATGCTAGCTTCGTTCATACGTACTTTACGTATAAAGTCACTGGGCGAATCATTGGTTAAGGCCTTTATTTTATTGTATAAACTACTCCGGCTCATATTCATTGCATCACATAGGTTTTCTACGTTCATTTCTTTGTTTATACTACTTTTTATGATGTCGGTAGCTTTTAAAAGAAATTCCTGTTCCAAACTGACCGTCGGATCATCTGATACCTCGTCTGCATTGAATTTGAATTGTGAGAAACGCTTTTTCATGATTTCCCTGTTCGCCAGAACGTTGGTTATGTTTGCTTTCAGTACTTCCATGTCAAATGGTTTGACTATGTATTTATCGGCTTTGGTCTGTAAGCCTTTGATAATACTTTCTTTATCGTTCAATGCGGTCAGCAATATGATAGGTATATGACTGGTTTCAATATTACTTTTCAATATATTGCACATTTTGTTTCCATTCATGATAGGCATCATTACATCCGACAGTATCAGATCAGGTTGTCGCTCTTTGATAAAATCCAGTGCTTCTTGCCCGTTTCCTACATCAGACACATGATAATCTTCCGATAGTGTATGCAATAGGAAAGTACGCAATTCCATATTATCTTCCACTATCAGAATGGAAGCGGCATGTGTTTTGACCGGCTTGTTTTTGATCTCTTTCACCAGTTCTTCCGGATTGCCTTCGATGACAGGCAGCGGGTCAATTACATCAGCTTTTTTGAATATACGGTAGTTGTATTTCCGACTTTTGATAGGGAATGCCAGTTTGAAGGTAGTTCCTACATTCTCTATACTGCTCATTGATATTTTGCCGGCATGGCTTTTTATCAGTTTGTAGGTAAGCAGCATGCCGATGCCGCTTCCTGTGATTTGCAGATTGATGGCATTATTCCCTCTGAATAGGCTTTTGAACATTTTCTTTTGTTCATTGGCGGGGATCCCGATTCCTGTATCTGTAATAGTGATGAACCAATGACTTTTATTTTTCTGAGTTTGCACAGTGACATTGCCCCCCTGACAGGTATATTTCAAGGCATTTGTCATCAGGTTACGGATAATGGAATCCATCTTGTTTCTGTCCAGCCATACTTCCTGGCTTTCGAAATTAGTTTCAAATATGATATTTATCTGTCTTTTGCGGGCATATAAATTGAACTGTTCCAAATAGTTTTTGATATAGTTGTTCAATTCGTATCGGGATACATATACAGTGGAGGTATACAGTTCCTCTTTTTCAAAATTAATCAGATTACTGGCTAACTCAGACAGATTGTCTGTATTTTGTATAGCTAGGTTGATATTGATTCTTCCCTGTTCGGACAGGTTTTCGTTTTTAAGAATCTCTCCCAAAGGAGCTTTTATCAAAGTCAGCGGTGTACGTATATCATGCGCCGTGTTGATAAAGAACCGGATTTTTTCTTTTGAATTGTTTCTGTCTTTCCTAAGCCACAAATAACGTAAGACAATTACTCCGACCAGTATAAAAATGATCAGATAAAGAATGCCTGCCCAAAAAGTAGCCCACCAAGGTGGGGTTACGGTTATGAAAAGTGAACGTTCTTCTAACAAATGGTGATCATCCATCAGGATGGCTCTCACTCTTAATTTATACTTACCGGGACCGATATTAGTGTAACGTATGCGGTTATTGTTCGTGAGTGAAGTCCATTCATCATAAAACCCTTCCAGTTTCCAGGAATAGACGATGTTGGAGGGATTATCATAATTGATGGAAGACACATCCAATGAAAAAATATTCTGGTCGTAATTCAGTATGATATGCCGGGTATCATCAATTTCTTTTTTTAAAGGGGAACCTTTTTCACCGGGCATTACTTTCTGATAGAGCAGTCGGAAATTATCAAATACCATTTTGGATTTGAATTGATGAGGCAGCGTGACGGTATCTGCCAGTTCAATGGCTCCGTCTCCACATCCGAAAATAAATTTTTTATCGCGTGTATGTACTCCGGCAGCTTGGTTAAAGCTGGTAGACATCAACCCTTGTTCTTTTGTCCAGTTAGAGAATATTTTTTCTTTTGTTTTGAAACGGGTCAACCCTTTTTCTGTACTAATGATCAAATCGTCTTCCAAAGTAGACAGTATGCAATGAATATTATTAGATATCAGAGCTGAATTATTGACATGGTAATTAGTTACTTTTTCTGTATAATTGTTGTAAATCCATATACCGGAACCATGTGTACCAATGAAAGTGATGTTCTTTTTACTTTGATAAATAGTATTTATGCAGCCTAGTTCGGAGTCTAGATTCACCGCTTTGAGCTCTTGATTGACCTTATTGAACTGATACAATCCATTGATAGTTCCTATCCATAAATTGTGGGCGTCCTTATTGGTGATATAGGTGATAGGGAAATCCATTTTATAACAATGCATTTCCTTTGTATCCATATCATAACTTTTTAAATTGTAATATCCTCCGGCCCAAATCAGATTATCCCAATCCTTATAAATACAACGAATATATTTATCCGGTTTTATGGTGTCATCATTTAATGTCTGGGGAATAAAATATTGTGTGGTCATGTTTTTCTTATCTATTTTGTACATTCCCGACATATATCCTCCTACTAAAATAATTCCTGGCCGGGATTCACATATAGAGATAAATACATGATTTTGATTAGGTGTGTCATGCTGATAAGTTGATAATAAATTCGTCCATTGTTTGGTGGAAGGACGGTAGCAACATACGCCATTATTGGTCGCATACCAAATATCTCCTTCAGAATCTTCCAATATATAGTTCACTTGGTTATCTATCAGTGAGTTGGGATTGTCGTAAGAGTGCTGTATCCATTTATATCCGGGATATTTCTCGGAATATACAGTAATTCCTATAGGATAGACTGCCATCCATAATTTTTGATCATCATCAATATAGATATCATTAATGATATTACCGTTCATTTTATTGGAATGGTTGTGGTCGGCATTTAGAAAATTTGTCAATTCGTAAGTGCCCAAGTTTAATTTATATACGCCTGCGCCATTAGTTGCTATTAGCACCTCGTTTTCATTTTCTTTACTTGCTATGATAGAGTTGACATTAATGTCTTGTAGTCCGTTGTGTACATCAATCAGTTGGCGGCTATGGATATTGTATAGATAAATACCATCCAGCAAGGTACCTATTACTAGCATTTGGGTTTCCGGATGAAAATAGATGTAGTTCACTATATGAAAATTATCCAGTTCCGGATGCTTGATTGTTTCTAATCGGCCATGATTCAGTTTTGCACAGTAAATCTTGTGGCTGGATGCCAGAAAATATTGGTTGTTCGTAGATTTTGCAATATATGTGATTTCTTCCTTGATAGGACTTTCCAGTTGAATAAGTTCATGGGTATCTATGTCGAAAAGATATTGTTTGTTTTTAGTGCAAAGCAATATATTGTTGTCTTTGGAGTCAAGAAATGAAGCGGTGAGCGGCAGTCCGCTGTTGCTTTTGTCCTTACTGGCAAAATCGCAAACTAGTTCAAATTTATCTTGTAAGGAATTGTACCTGAATAGATGACCGGTTTTTCCTATCTCCCAAACCACTCCTGCCGTATCTGTTTGCAAAGTGTTCAAGTTAGGAAAAAAGTTCAATAGTTTTCCGTTGGCTGTTAAGCTATAGTGTGTGTATTGTTTTCCGTTGTACCTGTCTATTCCTTCGTGAGTGAGAAACCACATATAGCCCTTTTTATCTTTTCGTATAGATAAAACTCTACGGCTGCTCAAACCATTCTGAGTATCCAGATACTGGTATAGTTGAGCAACGGCAGGTGTTACCAAAATAACAAAAAGGCATATAAGTAAAAGAATTCTTCTCATATTATTAGGAGGCAAAATCCTTACAAAGTTCGTAATTTCCCTTAACATATCAAAATCTGTTATATACAAAAAAAGCGGTAATCAGTATGACTCACCGCTTTTTTAGTAAATATAACAAATCGTTTTTATTTTTTGTTCATCTCAATCCATTTTCTAGCATTGACAAATGCTTCCATCCATGGAGTAATCTGATCGTTCTTTATTCTATCAGCCGGATAATAAGCATTTTGCCATGGGAAACAAGAGCGTTCCAGATGAGGCATCATGGCCAAATGGCGACCGTCAGGACTGGCCAGACCGGCTACGCTGTAATCTGAACCGTTCGGATTGCCAACTTCGAACCGAAATCCCCAGTCGACTTTGTTTCCAACTTTACGCATTTGCCCACCTTTCCTTCCGCATAAGATGAAGTCGGAAATGATGCCGGATCTTCCGTACCTGCACCAGTCAAAGCAAAACCGGTATTTCCACTGGCCCAATCCATTACCCATTTTCCATCAGAATCATTCTCATAGAAAATATTATAAACATATTTCAAAAGCGAACTCTTGTAATCCTTTACATTCTCAAAATGATATTCCGAGCTAATTCCAGCAATAATATAAGTAACTTGATATTCTTTCTTCCAATTTCCATCTTCAGAAGTTACCGTATAAGATTGCGGAGTCGTAAAGTCACGTTCGGTCCCACTGGCCGGAGAAATGGTTGCACCGGGAGTCAATGTAAATTCAGGCGCCTGATGTGTCAAATCGGCATCGGCCGTTACCATCAATACTACCTTATTATTTTCTATAATCGGATCACGTTTCAAGATATCTCCCGACACTGTACAAGTCAATATATCCGCTTCTGCATTCAACGCCTCGTCACGAATACACGAAACCAGCGTAATTCCTAGCAAAAGGCATACGATAAAATAAGTTACTCTAATCATCTTATGTCTGTTTTATAAATAATAGGTTTTCCTTAAAAAGCAAACCGGATACAAAAATACGCTCCTTTTCCCAAAAAGCCACCGTATTTATATTTTTATCACAGTTTTTATTGTATCGCTCACCTATTATTTATACATTTGGCTCAACAACTTATAATATCTAATTCATAAGACCATGACAACACGCAGAGATTTTATCCGGCAAGCGACCTTATTAGGAGCCGGACTTTCCATGAGTCCATTCTTTATCAACGCGACTCCTGGAAGTACAGGAGCGAACGACAAAATACGCGTCGGACTGATTGGCTGTAAAGGGATGGGATTTTCAGACCTACAAGCTTTCCTTCGGAATCCGGAAGTCGAGTGTATCGCACTATGTGACATCGATGACGAAGTTCTCAACAGCCGCGCAGCCGAAACTCAAAAAATCACAGGCAAGAAAGTTAAAAACCTATATAAAGACTGGCGGAAACTGATCGACAACAAAGATATCGACGTTGTCATCGTCGGTACACCCGACCATTGGCACTGCCTGCAGATGGTAGCCGCCTGTGAAGCAGGTAAGGATGTTTATTGCGAAAAGCCGTTAGGCAACAGCATTGAAGAATGTAACATTATGGTTCGCGCCGCCGAGAAATACAACCGGGTGGTACAGGTAGGACAATGGCAACGCAGTGATCCGCACTGGCAGGATGCCATGGCATTCGTACACAGTGGGCAATTAGGCAAGATACGTACCGTCCGCGTGTTCTCGTATCAAGGTTGGTGTCCTTCCATCCCGGTCAAACCGGACGAACCCGTTCCCGCAGGAATCGACTATGACATGTGGCTGGGTCCGGCTCCCAAACGTCCGTTCAACCGTAACCGTTTCCATTTCACCTTTCGCTGGTTTTGGGATTATGCCGGCGGACTGATGACTGATTGGGGTGTGCATCTACTCGACTATGCACTATATGGAATGAACGTTACAGCTCCCAACTCTATCATGGCTTCGGGAGGCAAATTCGGATATCCGGATGACGCCTGCGAAACACCGGACTTGCTGCAAACAATTTATACATTCGATGACTTCACTGTCATGTGGGATCATGCAATCGGTATCGACGACGGAGCTTACGGGCGCAATCACGGCCTGGGATTTGTCGGAGAAAACGGAACACTGGTTGTCGATCGCAGTGGCTGGGAAGTAATCCCCGAAAAGGTAAGCGGCAAAGCCCGCATGGAAGCGGTTCCATTGAAGAAAGCATATGGTGAAGGCGGTTTGAACCTGCATGTCAAGAACCATCTGGAATGTATCAAATCGCGCAACCGCAACTGTAATGCCAGTATCGAAATCGGCGCCCATATCGCCAAGTTCTCCCAATTAGGCAACATCGCCTACCGTACCGGCAAGAAACTGACTTGGGACGGAAAGAGTTTCCATGACGCAGAAGCAGACAAATATTTATGCAAGGAATACAGGGCACCTTGGGAGTTGCCGAAGATTTAAACAAAAAGGGGTTGTGTCAAATACAGGCACAACCTTTTTTATACAATAACTTGCTCACGTAATGGATTATCTATACTTTTGTTTGAACGAAAAATCAGAATAGGAACAGATTATGAAGATAACAATAGAAAACGGGAAAGAAACAGTCATCAATCTTTCCGGACAATTGGATACATTAACCTCCATAGATCTTGAAAAAGAGATCGCTCCCATCCTTCAGGGAGAAGTGCAGACAGTAGTGCTCAACGGTGCGGAACTAACCTACATCAGCAGTGCCGGACTCCGCTTGCTTCTTATGCTGCAAAAAGGGATGAAGAACAAAGGAGGCTCTTTCCGGCTGAAGAATATTCAGAATGATATTATGGAAATCCTGAATATCACCGGATTCTCTCACATCCTCACGATCGAATAACAAGTATCTTTATTCCGGCAAATGACAAATACGCTACATATAAAGAATGAGCTGAAACAGCTAACCCGTCTATACGCGTTTCTGGACCAGCAAGCCGGTACTTATGAACTGGGAGAACTACAGTCGATGCAAATCAAACTGGCACTCGAAGAAGCCGTGACCAACGTCATCCAGTATGCCTATCCCGACAAAAAAGACCAGGACATCCGTATCGACATGAGCTACGAGAACAAACGGCTGACAATCGTCATAACCGATACCGGCATCAGTTTCAACCCTCTCGAAAGACAAGAGCCGGATCTTACTCTCTCACTGGAAGAACGCCCGATAGGCGGCCTCGGAATTTATCTGGTCAAGCAACTGATGACGGAAGTCAGCTATAGTCGTTCAGCCGGGAAAAATATACTCACAATGGCAAACGACATTTGTTGATATGGCAGACTTCGACATTAGAGATATAGCAGCGCTCAAAGTAAAGCTGCAAATCATAGAGAAGCTCGTATTGGCCGACTGGATCTTGATTATCCTGTCGATGTATTACGACTGGGGAGGATGGATAGCCAGCCTGATCGGCGTTCAAATCATCCTGTATATCTACAAGACGAAACTGCGCAAGCAACTGAAACAAAAAGAGTATCTCGCCAAAGTGGTAGAAGAGCGAACGATCGAGCTCCGTATCCAGCGCGACCAGGTGCTGAATGAATCCAAAAAACTGTCCGAAGCCCTCGATGCCCTGGCGAAAGCACAGGACGAACTGGTCCGCAAGGAAAAACTGGCTACTGTCGGACAATTGACGCAAGGGTTGGTCGACCGCATCCTGAACCCGATCAACTACATCAACAACTTTGCCGGCCTTTCCGTCAACCTGATCAATGACTAGGTAATAGGTGTTCAGGTCGATCAGCGCACGCTGCGTGTTGATCTTCTGCCCGTTGTAATACAGCGGGTTATACGTGTCGTTCGGCTTGAGCAGCGGTGACAGATACTGGGCGCTGCTGTACCAGGCCGTTCCGCCGATGGAGGATTTGTTCTGGTCGTTGTGACGCCAGGTGTACGAACCCGTATAGCCGACTTTCATCCATTTGAACAACTGGCGTTCGAGGTTGATACGTCCCGTGAAACGCTGCTGGCCGCTGTCCTGGATGATACCTTCGGTGTCGTTGTAGGAGAACGAAGCGTAATACGACGATTTGTCGCTGGTTCCCGACAGCGAGAGGGCGTAGTTGGAATAGAGGGCCGTGCGGGTGATCTCGTTGATCCAGTTCGTCCCTTCGCCCAGCGAGAGCGGGTCGGAATAGACCGAACCGGAGAGGGGCGTGTCCTTGCCTACGTCGGGGTGGTTGGCGTCGCTGCCGAAATAGGCGTAGTCGTTGCGGTACTGCGCGAATTCCGACGCGTTCATAATGTCGAGCTGACGGGGCAGTTGGGAGAAGCCCATGTCGGTCTTGAAGGTGATGTTGACCTTGCCCTTGGAGCCGAGACCCCGCTTGGTGGTGATGAGGATGACGCCGTTTGCGCCGCGCGAACCGTAGATCGCCGTCGAGGAGGCGTCCTTGAGGACGGATATGCCTGCGATGTCGTCGGAGTTGATGTCGTTCAGGTCGTGGATGGCGTCCATCACGCCGTCGACGACGATCAGCGGCTCGTTCGACGCGTTGATCGAGCGCGTGCCGCGGATGCGGATGGTGGTCGTGGCGCCCGGCTCACCGGTGGTCGACATGAAGTCGGCTCCGGCGATACGTCCCTGAAGGGCGTTGTCGACCGAAAGAACCGGTACGTCCTTGATGTCGTTCATCTTGACCGTCGCGACCGAACCGGTCAGGTCCTTTTTGGCGACCTGGCCGTAACCGATGACCACGATTTCGTCGATGTCGGTGGAGGAGTCCTTCTCCATCCTGACGGTGAAGTTCGTCCGCGAACCCACGTTCAGGGTCTCGGTCTTGTAACCCAGGTACGAAATCTGGAGGCTGTCCGAAGGCTTGGCCTTGATGGTGAATTTGCCTTTGACATCGGTGACTGCGCCCTGCGTGCCTTTGACGACCACGACCGTGGCGCCGATCAGCGGGTTGCCGTCCGGGTCGAGGACGGTTCCGCTGACAGTCTGGGCCTTTTGTTGAGCCGTTGCCGGCGCCGTGTGCGCCGCGAGCAGTATCAGTACCGCCACCAGCGACATCACTCGGACGGATGCTCTTATTGAGTGAAGAATTTTATTCATTTTAGGCTTTGGCAGACCGGGCACTGCGCTCGGAACGGGTGACGCTGGAC
>OODG01001996.1_pt1 | contig 13009 bp, 20 predicted proteins | sample 1671621 | NCBI WGS metagenome assembly OODG01 (sample SAMN06348175, study PRJEB24527) | human gut metagenome | biome: human gut; feature: ankylosing spondylitis patient; material: feces | host: Homo sapiens | place: China | collected 2015-10 | reverse complement strand
CCACCGGCTTCCGCTACGAGGACGCTTACCTGACCTTCCAGGAGTACTTCGAGCGCCTGCGCACCGAAGCAGAGCGCTGGGGCAAGCCCATGGCTGCCCTGCTGGGTGCATTCAAGGCACAGCTGGAACTGTCCTGCGGTTCTATCGGCGGTAAGGACTCAATGTCAGGTACATTCGAGGAAATAGACGTTCCACCTACACTTGTTTCATTCGCTGTTTCAGTAACAGACGCAGACAAGGTAGTTTCACAGGAATTCAAGAAAGCAGGCTCTAAGGTGATCCTTATCAAGCCTGAATATGACGACAACAAGCTTGTGAACTTCGATTCACTTAAAGCAGTATTTGAAAAGGTAGAAAAGCTTATCGCTGAGGGCAAGGTGCTTTCATGCTGGGCTGTATCCTACGGCGGTGTATCTGAGGCTGTTGCAAAAATGGCATTTGGTAACAAGATAGGCTTTAAGTTCACAGACAAGCTCACAGCAGAAGAACTTTACAGAGCTTGCTATGGCGCATTTGTTATCGAGCTTGCAGAGGGCGTTGACACTGACGAGAGAGTTATCGGTGAAACAACAGAAAGCTACGAGATAAAGTCAGACAACTACACAATAAGCCTTGACAAGCTCCAGACACTTTGGGAGGGCAAGCTTGAGCCTGTATATCCTGTTCATGTTAAAGAGCCTGCCGAAAAGCCTGAAAAGTACAGCTACAAGGCAGGCAAGAGAGTTGCACCTGCTATCAAGGTGGCAAAGCCAAAGGTGCTTATCCCTGTATTCCCTGGCACAAACTGCGAATACGATACAGCAAGAGCCTTTGAAAAGGCAGGCGCTGAGGCTGACATCTTCGTTGTAAGAAACCTCACAGAACAGGCTATCAAGGAGTCTGTTGACGCAATGGAGAAGAAGATAAAAGAGTCACAGATAGTAATGCTCCCAGGCGGATTCAGCGGTGGCGACGAACCTGACGGCTCAGGCAAGTTCATCGTATCATTCCTGAGAAACCCAAGACTTACAGACGCTATCCATGACCTGCTGAAAAATCGTGACGGTCTTATGCTTGGTATCTGCAATGGTTTCCAGGCACTTATCAAGCTTGGTCTTGTACCATATGGTGAGATAAGAGATATGAGAGACGACTCCCCTACACTTACATTCAACACCATTGCAAGACACCAGTCTAAAATGGTAAACACAAGAATCGCTTCCAACAAGTCACCATGGCTTGCAGGCTGTGAGGTAGGAGATATCCACAGCGTGGCTATCTCACACGGTGAGGGACGTTTCGTTGCAACAGCAGAGGAAATCGCACAGCTTGCTGCAAACGGACAGATCGCTACACAGTATGTTGACTTTGACGGAGAACCTACATTTGACATTCATTGCAACCCTAACACATCATTCCAGGCTATCGAGGGTATTACCTCACCTAACGGACGTGTTCTTGGTAAAATGGGTCACTCAGAGCGTAAGGGCTGCTGCGTATCAAAGAACGTTCCTGGTGAAAAGGATCAGAAGATATTTGAAAGCGGCGTAGCTTACTTCAAGTAAAAAAACAAAAATACAAGGGCGGAGCTTTTCCGCCCTTTGTTTATATGAGGGCAAAGATATGCTGAAATACATTATAATATATCTTTCCGCAATGAGCCTTTTGACGTTCATACTTTTTGGTGCAGATAAGCACAAGGCAAGAGCACACAAATGGCGGATACCTGAGAAAACGCTCCTTGGTCTGAGCCTGCTTGGCGGCTTTGCAGGAGGATTTCTGGGCATGGAATTTTTCCGTCACAAAACAAAACACTGGTATTTTTATATGGTGATGATAATTTCTCTTGCACTATGGGCATTTATCATATACAAGGTCATTGCAGAATAGAATAAGTTCTTTAGGTAGTCGATTATAACGGCTACCTAATTTTTTTGCCCTCCTTATTCCGCTGTAACGGTGTAAATGCCGTTCTCATCAGGTTCGCTGATGGTGCATCCCTCTGCTAGTTGAATACCGCCATATCTGCCTGTTTCATATTCATCCGGCTTAAAGTTATATGTACCCACGCCGCAGATTATCTTTGCCTCTTCTCTATAAACACTATCAAAGGAGAATTTGCCTATCCGAATATTACCAGACAGTTTTAAGGTCGGCGTACCGGTAGTAACCATGGGAACTTTAAGCGTCCCTAACGTAAAGTCGCCGGAAATGGTGACATCTTTCTTAACTTTCATTGTTCCGGTAATATTATTGACTCCCTCAAATTTCCAAATGCCACCATAGCTGGTAAAGCAATCTTTCGTGATGACACAATCTCTCAGGGTCACGTCTGAGTAATTATTATTGTCGCACAACTCATCCAGAGTACAATTGTCAACGATCAGATGTTGTTCAGCTCTTCCATTCATCTGCACATAACAACTGATAGTACCGTTGCGCAGCGTCAACGTTTCGTTGCCATCATTTGAGAGTGAAATAGATTCGACGCTCAGCGTCTTTCTGTTCAGATCAAACTCCAGATCCTTTCCTGACGAAAGCGTCAGCATCTCGTATGCTCCGTTAAGATCGCTGTTTAGCTTTGCCTTGCCACCATTTTCAAATACGCCGCGCAGATCCTCCAAATTTTTCACCATAGTGATGTCTGAGGTATCTGAGGTGATCTTTACTGTAATAGTTCCGATCTTCTGATCTTTTGTGATCGCACCTCCGGAAATGCCAAAAGCAGTTGTGTCTGTTGGGGCGTTTTCAATTGTTGTATTCTCTGCAGAAGCAAGATCAAACTCGGTCTTGTCAAAGCTGCCATTCAGCCCATCCACAACGGCTGCGTAAGGAGCTTGGGCTAGACGTTCCGTCGCCTAAGGAGGAATTCGACCCGCCGTTGGGTCTCTACGAAAAGTGCAGTATTATGGACGAAATGCCTCTGGCTTACTGCGTTATCGAGCTTGTATTCGATGAGGATGGTCACGGCGTTGACTTTATTTTCCGCTACTGCAACAAGGAGATGGCGGTAGTTGAGGGTGTGCCCGTGGAAGAAATGCTGAATCGGTCTTTTTATGAAGTATTTCGCAACGGAGACCGAAAATGGCTGGTATCTTACGCAGATGTAGCACTCAACGGCACAAAGCACGCGCTGAAGGATTTTAGCCCTGAGATTGGAAAAGACCTCACCATATATTGCTATCAGCCCAAACCCGGTTTCTGTGCCTGCGTCCTGTTGCCAGAATAAATGCACAACCTAAAATGACATTTCGTTAAAAAGCATAATGTAAAAAAGGCTCTGATAAGACCAATTTTAGGTCATCTCAGAGCCTTTAATCGTTAAATGAGACACAGGTTCGATAGATACTTTTTTAGCAAGTTCTTCAAGATAATCAAGCGTAAGTTCACTTTCTGATTTTGAATTGAGCTCATCTAATGCTTCCAATAACGTCAACATTACAATACACCTCCTTACTCATAGCCATATATTACCTTGGTCTGTCCACTTTCTTCGCCAGGCCATCCGGATATGTTGTAAGCTTTGAACGCGTCAGTTAACAAAATTTGAAGGTGTTCTTTATCGTTTAGCAATCCTTTCGGGAAATCAATACGTGTTATTTTCCAACAAACTTGTTGTTCATGAATACTCTTTATTGCTTGAACAGGTATCGGATTTGATTTATACATAAAGATAAATTCCTCTATATCATTATTCGTGTCATGATGGTTATAGCAATGTGCTAACCATGTTTCAGAATTTTTGTCAATAGTTAAGTACAGGGGCATGATACCTTCTGTCGTGTCCCTAAAGCTCCCGTATGGGTTCTTAATCTTTTTCTCAGCCAGTTCCTCTCTTTGCGTTGGAGTCAGCTTTTCATTTACAAATGCCATAGTCTAAACCTCACAATAATAAAAGTATTTAAGGGTATTTTAAAGAGAACCCTTATAAAACCTCTTGCTGCGCTTGTATAGTAAATACAATGAATGAAACGTAAGCACTCAGAATCTCTTCCTAATGAATTATATAGATTATTTAATTGTTTGGTTGGGATTCCATTTATTGAATTCGTGTTGCCAATTTCTCCTATATTAGGGTTAACATCCGGATTTGATTTTAATTATAGCTTCATCAATTTCGGCACTTGGTGCAACCCAAACAACAGTATCATCTCCAACAGGACGTCCCAATGTAACATCTTTGCCTGAAATACAGTCTTCATAATCTTTTTCAGATATTAGATAAGATGCACCTTCACTAAATATTTCGTCTATATTCATAATATACTCACCCCATAATTTTTAGTTGCAATGTTATTAATTCTTGTAATTTCCTGCCAAAGCCCATTTTCTTCATTCCAACTTTGCCATTCCTTACAAACACGAAGCTCCTTTTCGTGTTTTAATAGCGTTTCCTTCAATTTCTCAATTAACTCTTGATTAATGAATTTAAATGGTGCTTCGTGTCTTTTTTCATTCCTAATTTGATTCCAACATACCATAAACGCTATCCAATTCTTTGCTGGATTGCAATCAAGAAGATACAATATGGCTTCTTCTAATTTGGCAACAATTTTTTCATTTTTAGTTTCCTCATAAAGTTTGTATACTCCAAAATCTATAATTCTACTAAAATCCGTTGGTACATTTGCTGGAACAAAGTGACTTATAGGACAAGCATATCCTTTCTCTCCGCAAAGGAACTCAGCAACCTCGTTATTTTCAAATGCTTTCTTTGTAAGTTCAAGCAGCTCTTCATTTGTAATTTGTTTTTCAAATTTCATAACATTTCCTTTCCCACCAAACGACGAATAAACATTTTCTATTTTTACATCAAGTATATCTATTTGTATCAATCACGGGTACATCTTCTAAAATATCATCTATCATTGACGTTGTGAATTTGAATGTAACCGTCAAACCCTCCGCATCTACTCCACCGATGACTAAAGAAGTATAATAAACTTCAAGCAACTCCATAGAGTAAATTACCCAATCTCAAAAAGTCTATAGAGCTGCTTAGACCAAATTAGATGTGGAGATAAAGATAATGAAAACAACGATCACAACGGTAAAGAACGAATTTCGCCTGACCGAATGGTCAGCCCAGATCCAGGCACAGAAAAGCAGCGGACTTACAGTGCATAAATGGTGTGAAGAAAACGGTGTCAATGTTAATACCGTGTACTTGAATTTTGTTCCGATTATTTCGCTGCTCATTTGTTATTTAATTCCTTGCCATTAATCTATTCATTCTCTAAAATATATTCATATTTATTATCTTCGCTCCAACGGCTGTCTATATCCTTAACAGACAGCGCATTGATCGAGCCGTCATCTCTGCCAACAGCCACGATCGCATATTTATTGCTATCTGAAATTTCATACATATATACATCGGCTAAAACATGTTCCTTGTCATTGTCAAGAGATTCGGCATACGGAGCACCGAATTTTTCCTTAAAGCCCAGAAAATCTCTGCTGTTCCATGCGGTTATATCATCATATTTTACAATACTTTGTGGATTGATTATCCTGTAAATATCTATAACTTCGTACTTATTGCCCGTCTGAGCCACTAAATAACTGCTGCTGTCGCCATAACCGGAAGCAACGCAGCAGTTATGGTCTGCAATTTCAATAGTATTGGCAGTATTACACTCGATATCACCGGACTCATAATCCAAAGTATTTATGGATATGTTATAAACGCCGACCAGATCTTCCCCATCATCATGCTTTTCATCGATGGGACAAACTGCTATATATACCCCATATTTTTGCTTATCCGTGATAATATAAAATGATCTGGAAAGAAAAGCACTGGTATAATTTTTTCCTGAAGAACTGGCGCTCACAGTATCCTTTTCATACTCTGTCGTGCGAATTATATCGCCTTCAAATCCATCAATCAGCGCTTGTATATCAGCGTCAATACCATCTGAATTTTTCAGACCGTTACACAGTAAGGATTTTACGCCGTCTTTATCCCCATCGTCTATGTATGTCAATAATCGATCTACCGTATCTGCGTAGAACTGATCGTTGTATTTATACTCAACACCGTTTATGATAGGCGTTTCTTTAATGGCACAACTACTCAGAGATATCACCAATACTAAGCTCGAAATAAGGCTGATGACTTTTTTCATTTATTATTTCTCCTTCCAGTCTAAAATTGCTATGTAAGTCTCATCTGAGAATGACCACCCTGCAGTTCCGTCAGTCGCATCTCTGAAAGCCTCATACATGATCTCGCCATTCTCCATCCTCAATATCCGGTTTTTAAGTATTCATACTTATCATAAAAATCATTCTTGCTTTTATTGATAGCATCAGCCGCATTTTAGTCAATAGTCACAACATCGGAAATGTATTCACTAATATTTTCTTTCAATGACTCAAGTGATTTAATTTTGTCCTCTTGGGTCTGCGTTGATGATTTTATCGAGCTGATAACATCATCAACATTGCATATGCTTTCATCTATGGAAAGCACTTTTGATTTCAGTGATTTCAAATCAGCATTATCATTAATAAATAAAGGGTGATAATATTTTACGGCATATTCAGGATCATTTTTTATTATTGATGTAGTGTTATTTTTTATTGCTTTGCAATAATCATTTCCTAATTTATAGTATATAGCATTAACAAGGTGCAAAACCATTTTCAATAGTGCCATATGTTTTCTAAGTTCAATTATCTGTTTGCTTTTTATGTGTTTAGTGGTTCGCATCTTCTCATAGTTTAAACCTCGATACAATATTTCAAATAATAAATATTCCATCTCATCTAACCTTAATTGTTTTTCAAAAACGCATACCATTCTGCTCACCAATATACAGCCGTTGTTGCCGTTGGATCATTTGTTACCACTTTATGCTCTTATTTAAAATCAAGTGTAACACAAAATCTTTGTGCGATGTCGCCTTAATTAATAGGGTAAAGCCTATAATAATAGCCATTATCAGAATGTTTCTTTATACATTTAAATTCCGCTTCATTCTTTTCAAAACTTGCATATTTTACTTGCGTACTTTCGTTTTGTCTATATGGATAAATAATAAATTCTGGAATTTTATTTGTAAAATCATAATCTGAGACTTTGAAAAATTCTTCATAAGTAACATTGTTATTATTAAGGAAAATAATCCCATAATTCAAATCGAGATATGTATTATAATTTATATCAAATGCATCACATATATCTTTCGTTTGCGTTGACGGTCCATATACAATACACTTATCCCATTCAAAGCCAGTAAAATCAGACATATGTATAATAATCTCGGTATCATCATTACATTTTTTTATAATTTTATCCTTTAACGATTTTGAATGACGATAATTTATTATTGAAAAAATGCTCAGTATAACTCCCATACACAATACTCCAATCAAAATTACTCTAATATATTTCTTGACCAATTCAATCACCTTTTTTATTATAGTATTTATTATCTGGTGGAGATCCGTTTTCATCAAGTGTTTCCAATATAATTAAATCATCTTTGTATCGTTCGTATGAAAGTCGTTCTTTTACAGTCACATAATATCCATCATCGGTTTCCTTCACAATATTTAATCCATTTGTATAATAGTAATCTAATACTTTTTTTGCTATGGCATAGGATTATAATATTATTAAACCGTATGTATATCTTTGGATGTACTATCAATTGATGTTGTTTTTCCAATTTCCCGTCCAATAACATTGTTTAACAAATCAACTGCTTGATCAGCATCACTTAAAGTTTTAAACTTATGCGAGTATATATCTTTGATTTCATGAATAACGTTTTGATTTTTTTCATGAGCATTACCAGCTTGTAAGCCTATATTCTCTCCCCACTTACTTGTTATAATTGAAATCCCAAAAGTGTGTCGAAAAGCATTTACTTCTGATCCTTCTTGAGCATCATTATCTTCAAAATCAAATGCATTTGCAAAACGAGAGGCATTTGTACTAATATTAGTATTTCCCACTCCAGGCTTAACTTTTCCAATTTGAAGAGATATTATTGGATGCCTTAAACCAAATGATATAGTTTTTAAAGTGTCACTTTTGAATATCTTACCAAGAATATTAAGTGGATATCCAAGTAAGTAAATACTTGAAGCAAGAAAAGCGATACCACAAACGGTCACACTTACCACTGTAGCTAATTTTACAGACAATCCCCAAAAAGTCAATAGCGGAACTAATGATGTAAATCCCGTGATTACAATTGCTGTAATTATCAACACAGCGCCAATTACTATAACAATTTCTTTCCAATGCTCCTTGCACCACTCGCCGACCTTTTTGCAACCGTCTTTGAATTTCTCCCAACGGCTTTTTTCACATTCGGGCTTCATGTAGTAGTACTCGTCGTAAAAATCGTCTTTGCTTTCAATAATAGTCAGAGTTTATACAGTTGTATTTTACTACAACTCCTAATAGTATCTAAAAGCTGTGAAACTTTTTCTTGGTTTGTGGGCATTTTTACACCTCCGTATTTTTGAAGTAAGACAATATTAAATTTCTCCTACTAATGCTGTAATCAAGGCTATATGTTCACGTATCTTTACCTTCTTCAAATTTTTGGTGATTTCCTTGCCGCCAAGTGCAAGTAGCGGAACATAACCAAAACACTCATCATAAGCTAATTGTCCATGCATTTTAACTGCTTTGTTATATTTGTCAATTGTGAAAAAGTCATTAATGAATTCATCTGGTTCATCACAAAGGAGATCAAAGAAGAAATCCATACCCTCCAGCATAACATCATTTTTACCATATCTATATAGCACTATATCCATAAAACGATTTTCTCTCCAAGTTATTACATCGCCAAAAGCCGTTGTAAATATTGGAATCGATACATTTGCTAAAAAATATGACTCTTCTAAAAGTTTTATAAAGTCATTGGGATTTATAACTTTCAAATAACCATTCATAAAACTTCCAAAACCATATTTTTTCCAAACAGTTATAATTTCTTGCGGCAGTACATCTTTATACTCGTGAATAAGTAACGTATCTACATCACTAATTTTCACAAAATCATTTAAAGCATCAGTATTCATTACAATAATCCTTTCTATAATAACAAAGTTACATTCTTCATTGCTTCAATACTAATTCGACATCAAGATATGTGGTTTTCATTTGATCTTGCGTTAATCCTGATGCCAATTTATTGACATAATCATCAAGATTACCAATGCGAGAATCAGACTTCCATTGTGCACCAATAGATGAGTTAATGCCAGAATCCCCTAAGCCTGTAATGTTACTAGCTCTACCTCCAGCAATTTGATCTGGTCCATGTAATGCAGCCTTGCCTTTCGCCCATGCCTTAGCTTTAGCTTTTGCCTCAGAACGTTTCATTCCTTGTTTCATAAATTCATTTGTCTTTGCAGTAATAGCATCTTTTCTTGCTTGACGCTGATATTTAGCACTATCTGAAGCACGTCCATTTTTTTGGTATTGCTTGCGATTGTTTAAATATTCGTCAACTGTTAATTCATTTAATCCTTTTTGTTGATCTGCTAATTGTTGTTTAAATTCTTTTTCATCAAGACCAGATTTATTATTAAACTCAATTGTACATTCTGCATTATGTACGAAAACACAATTCTTGCCAACATAATAAGTATGAAAATCTTCAACTTGAAAATTGTATACAACAGTAGGTTTTTTGTCAACTCAATATTACTTTTTTTCAATTGACAAATGACTGCCATGTGTATCGAGAAGCTTATCACTAAGTGTCAATTCACCTGCATTGACAAAGCCACGATCATTCACATAAAACGGGTGGGTTTCAGTTGTAACAATTTCTTCACCGTTGATCACCAAATGAATAAGCTTAGAATCTTCTCATATATAGGTTCAAAACGTAAGTTAGAAAATAGATAATAGTATGGTTTCAGAATCTTCTAATTCAACTCGAATATGTTTACTATCAATTTGATCTATTTTGCTCACCCACATTGTTTCTTCATCGGTGTCTCTTCCCCAAATTTTCCATTGATTTGATGATTTGTGATCGGTGGAAAATTCCTCAAATGGATCTCTTAAATAATAAATAATCACACCTTCTCCACCAACAGCACAGTATGTCTCATCGTCTGAAATCAAAGCAACATCTGGATCGCCATAGAATTCACCAATTAAAATTAATTGAGATGCTGCTTTTAGTTTGAGAAATACTTTTTCATATTCATTGAGTATAAGATAATTATTGCTTTCTGCCATTTGTTTCATTTTAACAATCTCCTTAATCAATATTATTAAAATGTGTCAACTGATTATATTCAGATTTTTAAATACCTATCTGTTTTCCATTAACAAATTTATTATTTGGGATTTGATTTCCATTAATATCAGTGTATACTCTTTTTCCTGTTAAAGTTGTGTCTTCAATCCTAAAGTAATTACCATCTGTATCATGTACTACTTGTTTTCCCGTTTTAGGATTATTATATATCTCCTTGCCGCTAAAAGCTGTGAAACTTTTTCTTGGTTGCTTGGCATTTTTACACCTCCGAATTACATACTACTTTTTATTCGCTTTATATTGGGCATATATTTTTTCCAGTTCGCTACCATTGCAATCCGTTCCATATTTATCTTTTGCTACCACTTTCAAGTAATCATCATAACAAGCCTCCAAAAATTCTATTCCAGCTTTAGTTACAAGCTCTTCATTAAGCGAGGCACAATCATCAATACCATCTTCAAGTTCTTCTTTACCTTCATCACTCAGCATATCATGCTTTTCTAACCATAAAAATACAGTCTTAAAATGATTTACAACAAGTTCCTCTGGAACTCCACCATCAATTTGCCATACAGCTTTATCAATAATTATCATAATTAATCTCTTCTTTCAATTCTTGTAGTTATGTTTTCAGGAATCTTCACAATATCTCCATTTTTTAATTTTACATAGTTACCACAATTTTCTCTAATACGAGTTTCTTTCGCAATCTGTGCGGTCTTATCGGCTGTTTTAGATGTAACTTCAATGGAATCAACAATGTTGCCGTCTTTATCAACAACGAAATCTACCCTTCTTCCGGTACCAGTTTCTGGATCAATCGCTTTTTTACCATTGGAATCTCTCAACAATCTCTCACTTTCTATTTTGTAACCCTCAGATTCAGGATATTTTTCTTGTAATTCAGATTGCACTTTATTTTCACGCCGTAATCCATCTTTTTTATTTGGTATTAAATTTTCACTATATCCTTCTGCATTATGAACCCAAACCCCGCACTCGCCAACATGATAGGTATGAAAAACCTCCACCTGAAAATTATACACCTTGGTGGGTTCGTCTGTCAACTCAACATCAAAATTTTCAACTAAAAGAACATTTCCGTTTACATCAAGAAGTTCATCACCAACTATTAGTTCTCCTGCTTTGATAAAGCCTTGATTTTTTACATAGAACGGGTGGTCAACAGTTGTAACGATTTCTTCACCGTTCACAGTGAGATGAACAAGCGTTGTTACCTCTCTTATGTAGGTTTCAAGAACAGTTTTCGGAGAAGTTTCCATTGTTTCAGGGTCTGTTGAAATGACTTTATCTCCTGACTTTATCGTTTCTATAGTAACCATTCCGGCAACCGCCATGACAAGCGTTCCCGCCACAAAACATGACGGTTTAACTCCTGCACTGTTAGCTGCCTTGTTAAATCCGCTGTTCATTCCGCCGGTAAAAACAGCTACACTTGCTATAGTCGTCTGAGCTATATTGTATATAGAACTCTCATGCAAAGCCGCATTAAAGTCACTAAACCAGTTATCACCAAACAAGATCTTTGAACCTAATGCGAGAGTATCAAAGCCTTCCATTACAAATGTAATAGCTCCACTGATTTGCGTTCAATAATAAAGCCTAAGTTCATAAATAAAAACTAGATTCACTCATCATCTTCTAATAATGCTTCTCTGTCCATTTCTTCCTCAACTTGCTCTTCTGTCTGCTTGTATGATACAAGTAAATTATTCAGATATTCTTCACTTGTTAGCTTTCCCTCTACATAGATATAGCTATTTATTCCTTCTTTGGACAAATCTTTTTTAACGTGTAAAAGTGTCTTTATTCCGTTCGCACGTATAATATCACACTTATACACATAATCGTTGTTTGAAACAATTTGTTTGATTTGTGAAATGGGTAGTTCTTGATATTTACGTATAATTTTAGCCATAGTAGCTGTGAATACTGAACTCTCCAGTTTTAAGCCTACAGTTCTCATAGTAATCTCCTTAAAAATCAATTATTGTTTTAATGGGTTCTCCTGGCAAACTATTACGGAAATTGCCATCAAGCCATTAAAATGTTCATTAAAAGTGGCAGTATATATTATCTCTCCCTTATCAGCTAAGAGAGGATATTTGGATACGCTATAAGAATGGTGCCCTTGTATAGTTTTTCCACTATGCTTTGGACGTTTACCTTTAAGAATATCAGCCTTTTGTTTAGGTGACCAGTCCGAGTACCATTTTGACCATTTTGAAGCCGGACTCGTTCCTATTCCCAAAACTTATTTACACCATTTCGACGTTTAGTAGCCATCTTTTCATTCCAACGTAATGTTTTATATTCATCTTTAGTTATTGTTCTATCTCTAACCTTAGATTCTAACCTTGACTTTTCTTTGGCACTAATCTGCTTATATTTAGAGGAATGTTCCCGAGTGTCCAATTCCTTAGTACGCTCAGCCATTATTTCCTTAGGCGATTGATTATAATCAGCATTATGCACCAACACATAAAAGCAACCAACATGATAAGTATGGAAACCCTCCACTTGAAAATTATACACCATAACAGGTTCGTCTGTCAACTCGACATTAAATTTTTCAACTAAAAGAATGTTTTTGTTTGGGTCAAGCAATTCATCACCGACTTTAAGTTCACCGGCATTTACAAAGCCACGATTATTTACATAGAACGGGTGGGTTTCAGTCGTTATGATCTCTTCGTCGTTGATCACCAAATGAATAAGCTTAGAATCTTATCATATGTAGGTTTAAAACGTAAGTTAGA
>OODG01001994.1_pt1 | contig 13027 bp, 8 predicted proteins | sample 1671621 | NCBI WGS metagenome assembly OODG01 (sample SAMN06348175, study PRJEB24527) | human gut metagenome | biome: human gut; feature: ankylosing spondylitis patient; material: feces | host: Homo sapiens | place: China | collected 2015-10 | reverse complement strand
CTCTCTGCCCGCGGTGCCTGTCGCTCGAACGCCACCGTCTGCTGTGGCTCTACTTGGAGCGCGAGACGTCGCTTGGGACGGATCGTCCGCGGCTGCTGCACGCGGCGCCCGAGGTGGCTCTGATGCAACGCCTGCGCAAGCTCTATTCGGACGTGCCGGAACGTTATGTCACGGCCGACCTTGAGAGTCCGCTTGCCGACATGCACTTCGACATACAGCAGATGCCTCTGGCGGACGGGTCGTTCGACGTGGTGATATGCAACCACATTCTGGAACATGTCGAGGATGACCGGTGTGCGCTGCGCGAGATCTTCCGCGTCATGCGCGGCGGCGGTTGGGGTATTATCCTCTCGCCGGTGGATCTTTCGCGCGCGAAGACCTTCGAGGACGACACGGTGACGGACCGCGAGGAGCGTACGCGTCTGTTCGGGCAGTACGACCATCGTCGCGTCTATGGCCGTGATTACGCCTCGCGTCTTGCGGAGGCGGGCTTCGAGGTCGAGGACCGCGACTATGTGGCAGAATTTTCCGCGGCCGAGCGTACGCTCTATGCGTTGCCGGCCGACCATATATATATAGTTCGTAAACCCGTAAACAAGAGTTGATATGGATGCTTTGCAGAAATACGACGCCTTGCGGCGGTTCGTCCGCGACACCTTCTCGCCCGTGACGCAGGCGTTGGTGGATAAGGCGCTTGTCTTTGCCGACGAGCGTATGGCGGGATACAGGCGTTATGACGGTACCCCGATGATGGATCATGCCGCTGCGGTGGCCATGATCGTAGCCAAGGAGGTGGGGTTGGGCCGCAATTCGACCGTGGCGGCGCTGCTGCACGATGTCATACGTGTGGCCAACCGTGAGCAGCCCGAGACGGTGCCGGAGCTTTCGCGTACGATACGTGAGGAGTTCGGCGAGCAGGTGCTGGGTATAATCGTCGGGCTGTATAACATATCGAACATCAAGCTCAAGGTCTCGAAGGAGCAGGCGAGCGACTTCCGCGACATGATCGTCTCCTACTCGGAGGATCCGCGTGTCATTCTGATCAAGCTGGCGGACCGTCTGGAGGTTATGCGCAGTCTGGAGATGTTCCCGCCCGAGAAACGGCGCAAGAAGAGCTGGGAGAGCATGAACCTCTATGCCCAGATAGCGCACAAGTTGGGTCTATATAATCTGAAGAGCGAGTTGGAGGATCAGGCGCTCAAGTGGCTCGAACCCGCGGAATATGAATATATCTGCCGTCGGTTGGAGGAGACCGAGAGCGAGCGCCAGACATTCATTGCGCGGTTTCTGGAGCCCATTGTCGAGAAGATCGACCGTCAGGGCATCCGTTACCACATCAAGAGCCGCACCAAGTCGATCTATTCGATCTGGGCGAAGATGCACAAGCAGAAGGTTCCGTTCGAGGGTGTCTACGATATCTTCGCGCTGCGTATCATCATCGACTGCGAGCGCGAGATGGAGAAGCAGCTCTGCTGGACGGTCTACTCGATCGTGAGCGACTGCTATACGCCCAACCCCGAGCGTATGCGCGACTGGATCACCATTCCCAAGTCGAACGGATACGAGTCCCTGCATACGACCGTGTCGGCGGGAGGCGGCCGCTGGGTCGAGATCCAGATCCGCACGGAGCGTATGGATGCCGTGGCCGAGCGCGGTATCGCGGCACACTGGCGCTACAAGGGAGTCAATCAGGGCGGGCAGACGAGCGAGGCATGGTTGAGCCGTCTGCGTGAGGTGCTGGAGGAGACGACGCACTCGCTGACGCAGCGTTTCGAGGCCAAGCCCGCCTCGGGCGAGATCTTCATCTTCACGCCCAACGGCGACATACGCAAGCTGCCCGAGGGGGCGACGGTGTTGGATTTCGCATTCGACATACATACCAGTCTGGGGTGTACATGTACGGGCGCCAAGGTGAACAACCGCGCCGCGTCGATACGCGACGTGCTGCATAACGGCGATATCGTCGAGGTCCTGACGCAGAAGAACCAGACGCCGAAGGCCGACTGGCTCAATGTCTGCGTCACGTCGAAGGCGCGCTCGCGCATCAAGTCCTACCTGCGTGAGGAGCAGATGAAGTATGCGCGCATGGGGCGTGAGGAGCTGGAGCGCAAGCTCAAGAACTGGAAGATCGGTGTCACGATCGACGAGGCTGTGGCCTATCTGGGGCGTCAGCTCAAGGTGCGCACGGGCCGCGAGGTGCAGTCGATGATCGGCACGCAGAAGCTCGACCTTCAGACCATAAAGGATATCCTGACACGCTGGGTCTCGGGCCGTGCCGACGAGGAGCGGCGCGCCGTGGCGGCTGAGGTCGAGGAGCGCAAGGCCGAGATCAAGAAGAGCGAGGCGCAGCAGACGCCGCCGCGTTCGAGCGACGCGCTTGTGATCGACGAACGTATAGGAAACATAGAGTACAAGCTGGCCAAGTGCTGCAACCCGATCAAGGGCGATGCGATATTCGGATTCGTGACCATAGCTTCGGGCATCACGATACACCGTGCCGACTGCCCCAATGCGCAGCGGCTGCGCGAGCGTTATCCCTACCGGGTGATGGAGGCGCGGTGGCGCAGCGACGCCGACGGCGCATTCCGCGTGACGATAGCCATCGTGGCACAGGATACGACGGGTCTGGCAAATATGATCACCGAGACCGTGAGCCGCGATTTGAAACTCAATATCCGTTCGATAAACTTCATCTCGCGTGGTGACGGCACGGCGCAGGGAACGATCAGTGTCGAGGTGCCGGGCACGGGTGTCGTAGATACGCTGATACACTCCATCATGAAGATCAAGGGCGTGCAGAAGGCCTATCGCGTCAATAACTGACGGGCGCGGCGCATATATGGTGCGGGCAGATTCTTCGGGACTGCCCGCATGCTTTTTTACGGTTGGGGCTCAAGGGCGTCTCTTTGGCCTCTGGCTGAACTCAAACCTTTGTTTGCCAGATGTTTGTATATCCGCATCGATATGGCGCTATTACTCGTTCCATTATATGAACTAAATTTTTTAGTTATAAAACTAGATAAAATAGTTGCTCGTGAATATTTTTTAGTTATCTTTGTGGTGTGCAAGCCGTGAAACTGCCGGCAGCGAGGGTGCAAACGATCCCATGACGGAGGGGCAGACGATACCTTGATGGGGCAGACGATACCTTGATGGGTAGGAAGCAAGCAGTTGATAATCACGGTGTAAATATAAGGTGTAAATATAAAAATGATCGAACGATGGAAAAACTCACACGCCGCGAAGAGGAGCTGATGCGATGCTTCTGGAGCCACGGGCCTCTGTTTGTCCGCGAGCTTGTTGATCTGGCGCCCGAGCCGAAGCCCCATTTCAATACTATATCGACGATGGTACGGGGACTTGAGGCCAAGGGTTATGTCGGGCACAAATCCTTCGGCAACACCTACCAATACTATCCGCTCGTGGACGAGCAGGCCTTCTCGCGCCGCACTCTGGGCAGCGTCATAGACCGTTATTTCAAACATTCGAGTCTGGGTGCCGTCTCGGCTCTGGTCGAGGAGGAGCGCCTCTCGGTAGCGGATCTGCGCGAGCTGATCGACCGCATAGAGAATCAAAACAACGGATGAGATGATGTCGGAATTCCTTACATACAGCCTGAGAACGGGCGCCTGCATCGCGGTCTTCTATCTGTTTTTCAAGCTGCTGCTGAGCCGTGAGACTTTCCATGCCTTCAACCGCGCGCTTGTGTTGGCGGCGACGGCCGTATCGTTCGTGCTGCCGTTGTGCGTGATAACCGTACAGCGCACGCTCCCCGCCCGGGAGACGGTCTCAACCTCCGACGAATATCCATACCCAGCGTATGCCGATATCGTTACGCCTGCGGCAGATACTCCAACGGATGCTCCGGCCGAGGGTTCGCTCTCTGCCGCCCGCGTGATGGCCGCGTCGGCGACGCCCCTGCCCGAAGATACGGTTGCGCCCGAATCCGAAGAGACGGTTATGCCCGAGCCCGAAGTGATGGTTGCGCCACTGACAGAAGAGGATATATTGTCGGATCACACATCTGCGGAGAGTGTGGCGGCCGTACAGCCCTCTGTCTCGGAGGCCGTCGAGACGTCGCGCGGTGTGGAGATACCGTGGCGGCAGATTGGAATCGTGATATATCTGGCCGGGGTTGCGGCCGTTATATTTGTTACGGTGCGCTCGATTGTCGGGCTGCACAGACTTATGCGCCGCGGCCGCTGCGAGCGGCTCGATGACGGCACGACGCTCGTGCGCATGGATGAGAATGTCGCACCCATAAGCTGGTGCCGCAATATCGTGATCTCGGAGCGGGACCTTCGGGAGAACGGCGCTGCGATCCTTGCACACGAACGTGCGCACGTACGCCTGCACCACTCGCTGGACCTGCTGCTGGTCGACCTTGCGGGTGCGGTGCAGTGGTTCAACCCCGCGATGTGGCTTTTGCGCCGCGACCTGCGGGCCATACACGAATACGAGGCCGACGCCGCCGTCATTGCCAGCGGCGTGGATGCCCGAAGCTACCAGTTGCTATTAATAAGGAAAGCTGTCGGCGGGAGGTGGTACTCAATAGCCAACAGCTTTAATCACAGTAAACTTAAAAACCGTATTACCATGATGTTACGTGAAAAATCGTCGCGGCGGACACGGGCGCGCGCCCTTCTGCTGCTGCCGCTTGCGGGCCTTGCGCTCGGAGCCTTTGCCGAGACAGTCTATGTCCGTCCGGAGGACAAAGTTACAAAAGAATTTTCGGAAAATCAGCTGTCGGAGACGCAAATTGCATCCGATATTGAGTCTGCGGCCGGGAGCCGTATCGGGATGCCGCGCGGCGCGGGCGATGATGCCGTGGTCGTTGCGGGCGATACGGTCCGCCGCGGCGAGATGCCCAAGACCCGCAATTGGGATTCGCTTTCGGAGCAGGAGCGCGAACGCATAAGGAAGTACTTCGAGAGCGACGAGTGGAAGCAGAAGATACAGGAGATAGAGGAGTCGAGCAAGAAGCTGGAGGAGTACTTCAACAGCGACGAGTGGAAGGCCAATGTCAAGAAGCTGGAGAATATGGACGAATACTTCAACAGCGACGATTGGAAGCGTAAGATACAGGAGATAGAGGAGTCGAGCAAGAAGCTGGAGGAGTATTTCAACAGCGAGGAGTGGAAGGCCAAGACGAAGGAGCTGGAGAAGATGGGCGAATACTTCGAGAGCGACGAGTGGAAGCAGAAGATGCAGGAGATAGAGGAGTCGAGCAAGAAGCTGGAGGAGTATTTCAACAGCGACGAGTGGAAGGAATTCCGTAAAAACAACATGACCAGTGACACGATACGCCTTGACGACGGTACGCTCATTATAAACAACAACATCGTCAGTGACGGCCGCCCGACGCTTGGCGCGATCCGCACCGAGGACGGGCGCGTGATCATCAGCGACAACTGGGGCGATTCGCTCTCGCCCGAGGAGCGCGAGCGGCTGAAGGAGTTCTTCGAGAGCGACGAGTGGCGGAAGGCGCAGGCGAAGCTGAAGGAGATGGGTGACTATTTCAGCAGCGACGACTGGATTGAGAACAGCAAGGAACTGGAGAAGATAGGCGAATACTTCAACAGCGACGAATGGCGCGAGGCGTGGAAGCGTGCCGGGCAGGCGGCTTCGAGCGGCGACGACGCCTACTTTCAGAGCGACGAGTGGAAGGCGATAAAGGAAAAACTCGACGCATGGCGTGCGGTGCGTGCCGGTAAGCAGACTGCATATATTCAGAAGCAGCAGCAGGATGTTGAGCGCTGGCGTCAGGACCGTATGGAGGCGATAGATTCGTGGCAGCAGGGCCGTATGGATGCGATAGAGTCGATGCGCGAGAACCGCATGCAGGCGGCGGAGAGTATGCAGCAGAAGCGGTTGCAGGATGCAGAGGGGAAGCAATATACCCGTGAGGAGCTTGCGGATGCCAAGAGCGGCATACATCAGGCGGCATACGAGGCCAAGAAACAGGCTATGGATGAGGCCTACAAGGCCAAGAAGGATGCCCAGCAGACAGCTTTCGAAGCGCGCAGGGATGCCCAGCAGCAGGCTGCCCGGATGCGGCAGAGCATACAGACCAACATAGCCGATGCGCAGCGTCAGATCGCTGCGGCTCAGGAGGATATACAGCAGTCGGGTGACAATGACCGCCGTATCAAGCGCGAGATGAAGAAGACCCAGCGCGAGATGGATAGGACCAATAAGGAGATGTCTCGTGCGCGTGAGGAGATCGAGCAGGCACGTGAGGAGATCGAGCAGGCGCGTTTGGCCGAGCAGCCCTACGCCGGCATATAGCCGTTGCGGGTGCGGCCTCGATACCAAAAATACCATAAGCTTCAACATATACCCAAGAGGGGACGGCCGAGCCGCACCCCTTTTTGTGCTTTGCGTGCGTGGTGCGGGCGGATGTGGAAAACTGTAAGTTGCCGCGAGGATAACTGTACGGTAGCGAGTGGAGAGGTGTGGCGTGGCCGAAGGTTATGTTTTCTCGAATTTTATGTGTAAATTTGCGGTGCAAAATCCGAAACTGTAGAAATTACCCGCTTATGGCAGACAATTCGATACTTACGCGCCTCGACGGCCTCAAGCTCAAATACGAGGAGATGGGACAGAAGCTCACCGACCCCGAGGTTATAGCCGATGTCAAGCAGTTCGTCCAGCTGAACAAGGAGTACAAGGAGCTGGAGCCCATCATCGAGACTTCGGAGCGTTACCGCACGGCGCTGGCCAATCTGGCCGAGGCGAAGGATGTGCTGGTGAACGACAAGGACGACGAGATGCGCGAGATGGCGCGCGGCGAGATTGCGGAGCTGGAGCCCGCCATTGCCAAGATGGAGGAGCAGATCAAGCTGCTGCTCATACCGAAGGACCCGCAGGACGAGAAGAATGCCATCATGGAGATCCGCGGCGGCACGGGCGGTGACGAGGCTGCGCTGTTTGCGGGCGACCTGCTGCGCATGTACACCAAGTATATCGAGTCGAAGGGTTGGAAGTACGAGATAACCTCCTTCTCGGAGGGTGCCGCGGGCGGATACAAGGAGGTCGTGATGAAGGTGACGGGACAGAACGTCTACGGCACGCTCAAGTACGAGTCGGGTGTTCACCGCGTGCAGCGTGTGCCCCAGACCGAGACTCAGGGCCGTGTCCACACCTCGGCGGCATCGGTAGCGGTGCTGCCCGAAGCCGAGGAGTTCGACGTCGAGATCTCGATGAACGATATACGCAAGGATATATTCTGTGCCTCGGGCCCGGGCGGCCAGTCGGTCAACACGACCTACTCGGCCATACGACTGACTCACATACCGACGGGTATCGTCGTGCAGTGTCAGGATCAGAAGTCGCAGTTGAAGAACTTCGACAAGGCCTTTGCGGAGCTGCGTACGCGCGTCTTCAACCTCGAGTACTCGAAGTATCTTGACGAGATCGCCTCGAAGCGCAAGACCATGGTCTCGACGGGCGACCGCTCGGCCAAGATCCGCACCTACAACTATCCTCAGGGACGTATTACCGACCACCGCATAAACTATACGATCTATAACCTCTCGGCCTTCATGGACGGCGACATACAGGACTGCATCGACCACCTTATCGTTGCCGAGAACGCCGAGCGCCTGAAGGAGAGCGAGCTTTGATATTCGGGGCGGGGTGTGACAAGTCCTTTGCAGTATAGAGCGGCGGAGTCTGAAAGGCTCCGCCGCTCTGTTATGTATGTAGCGCAGCCGCTGCGGTACGCATGAAAAGCAGATCCGCCGTACACGTATTTCGCGTGTGCGGCGGATCTGCTTTTATGACTTCGCTCCGGGATCAGAAGTCGCGGCCCTTGAGCATCATGTGGAAGTAGAATGGCTTGAGGATATATACCTTGAGTATCCATGCCACCCACTGCTCCTTCGACATGTCGAAGAGCGAGAAGGGGAACGAGATCTTGGGGTTCTTGTCGTAGTCGAACTCGCACAGCAGCACATGTCCGTAGTCGGTGACTATGGGGCATGCGGCATATCCGTCGTATATGGCCTCGGGGCGGCGTCCCTCCATCGTGGCTATGAGGTTCTCGACGGCTATGGGCACCTGCTTGCGCACGGCGGCCGAGGTCTTGCTCGTGGGTATGCCGGCGCAGTCGCCCAGCGAGATGATGTTGGGGTATGTCTTGTGGATGAGTGTCTGCTGGTCGACCATGGCCCAGCCGTCGGCGGCGAGTTTGCCCTCGGTCCAGCTCAGGCCCGACTCGCGCACGAAGTCGGGGGCCGACTGCGGCGCCATGAAGTGCATGAAGTCGTAATCCTCGGTGAAAGGGGTCGAGGTCTTCTGTCCGTCGACGGTGGTTATACGCTCGAAGTAGGCGCGCTTGGCGTGGGTGTCGATACCCTTGAGGCGCACTTCGGTCTCGACGGGGATGTTGCGCTCGCGGTAGATCTCCTCGAGGCGGGTGGTGAAGTATGGCACGTCGTAGAGCTGCGTCTCGGCCGTGTAGTATGTCATGTCGAGGCGGTCGGTGGTGCCGTTCTTGCGGGCGTTGTCCCACGAGAGCAGGCATATCTTCTTGGGAGCGCCGCCGCACTTGTGCTTGGTGTAGGTGTCGCAGAAGATGCCGCGGCCGCCCTTCTCGGCGAACTCCTTCATCGCGGGCCATGTGAGCTGCGCGCCGCGGTGGTCGTATATGCTGTGGGCGTTGCCCGCGCCGAGTGTGTCGAGCGAGATGCCCTCGACCTTGTCCCAGTTGATCTGTATGCCGGGCGCAAGCACAAGATAATCGTAATCGAGGATGCCGCTGCGAAGGGTCTCGACGCGGTTCTGGGCGGGGTGTACGAGCGTTACCGTGTCCTTGATCCACTTGACATCGTCGGGCATGCACTCATCCTGCGGTTTCCAGACATCGTCGGCGCCGTATACACCTCCGGCAATAAGGGTGAATCCGGGCTGGTAGTACTGACGGTCGCTGGGGTCGATGATGGTTATGTCGGGGTTCTTGAGCAGGCGCTTGAGGCGTGCTGCCATGCTTATACCCGCTGCGCCGCCGCCGATGATGACTATGCGTCCGCGGGCGTTGCTCTTGGCGGCGTATGCCTTGTCGGTGCCGAGCATGACGAAGGCGCCGGCTACGGCCATCAACTGAAGAAATTGGGCACGCGTGATGACGCCGTCACGCTCCATGCGTTTAAGCTGTTTCTCGAAGTTGAGTTCTGACATTGTCTTGAATGGGTAGTAAATGTGTTAAATGTAGGAAGCAGCGCTCGACGGAGCCTCTGCAACGGATGTTGGGGACAAATATACGAAAAGACGGGGGCAGATGCAAATCGAAAGATCAGGTTTTTCGAGGCTGCAGTCGTCTGAAAGGTCGGTTTTGGGCGGATTGATTGTTGAAAAGAGTTTTGATTTGTTATATTTGTCGCGTCATACGTCGCGGGGTGTCATACCAAATCGGGCGGATTAACCGTTTGTGACGTATGAGGATTGAATGTGAATATAGATAAACAGACCGAAATATGAAAAGACAGCTTTTTTCCCTTTGCCTGCTGGTGGCGGCGACCGTTATGTTGGGCTCGTGCACCAAGAGTAACGAGACCACCTTCATCTATGAGAAACTCTTTACTGCGCGGGTGTTGGACCCCTATACCTGCTATTTTGTCGATGACGACGGCAAAAAATATCTCTGCCTAACCTCGATGGAGACCATCAACAGCGCTATGAACCGCCCGCTGCTCAACAAGGAGCGTGTCTATGCTCGTATTCTGGGCTCGTCGAAGGCCGTGTCGGATGAATATGTTTCGGGTTTCGATCTGGGCTGGATGATGCTGCCCGTTTCGGAGAAGATAACGGGCATGCCGGCCGACGGCGACACCTCTGCTGCCGGAGAGGATGCCCTGACGGTTCAGGTTTGCGAGCTTGGGGGCGGATATATCAACCTTATGGTGCAGTACTATTCGGACGGGCGGACGGAGCATAAGTTCACGCTCTACCGTATCGAGGACAAGACGCACCCCGAATACAAGGCAGGCTACGGACTCTACGAGCTGCGGCACGATGCGCGCGGCGACAGCGGCCGCGGCGTCCTGAGTAACGTCCTCTGCTTCAAGATGGACGCTTCGGAGTATGACAAGGGTGCCATTATCCTCATTCCCGACGGCGAGACGGGCAATACGAAGGTTGAGGTCGAGGCCAACCGCGATATGCAGCGCGTGGTGGATATAATCAACGAGTAACGTCGGCGTGTCAGTGCGGCGGAGTCCGGAATCCGAGGTCGGGTTCCGGACTCTTTTTGTGTGTGGGGATATGGAGGTACTGTTTTTGCATGGATACGGATATTGAAGCGGCCATGTCGGCACGAAGGGTCGGATGTGGCCGCGAAGAAGTGTTTGCATGTAAAAATTTTGTGCCTATGTTTTTCCTTTGGTATCTGCTGATCGGCCTGCTGTCGGGCTGGATCGCAAACATGATCGTACGTGGCGGCGGCGCCGGACTTCTGGTCAATCTCATCGTGGGACTTATCGGCGGTCTTCTGGGCGGCTGGATCTTCTCATGGTTCGGTATCATCGCCGTCGGAACGATAGGCAGTATCCTCACCTCGGTCGCGGGTGCCGTTATCCTGCTGTGGATCGCGGCGCTGATACGCCCCGACAAGGGCCATTGACGACGTCGGCGGCCGTGCGCGGGTAAAAAGATCCGCCCGGCGACTTGTCTGCGTGCGCCGCTTTGCGTATTTTTGGGGTGGCAATGCGGGCACACGTACTGTGTGCCCCGCCGCTCCGAATATGAAACAGCTTTTTATACAATTCCTTAGGGCGCTGCTGCCGGTATTGGCCGCTGCGGGCGTTTCGCCTGCGGCGCGGGCACAGCAGCCATCCTTTGCCGACGGCTACCACGGCGGCATCTACGGCCACTATCCGCTGTGGTGTACGGGCTTCTTCGTCGACGAACTGGCCAAACATCCCGAGTGGAGGATCAATCTCGAGATCGAACCCGAGACATGGGACTCTGTGCAGTTGCATACGCCCGGGGATTATGCGCGCCTGCGGGCCGCGGCAGCGACGCCGCGCGTCGAGTTCGTCAATCCCGCCTACGGACAGCCTTACTGCTTCAACATACACGGCGAGTCGATCGTCCGCCATTTCGAGTACGGCATGGCCAAGCTGCGTGAGCACTTCCCCGATGCCGTGGTGCAATGCTACTCGTCGGAGGAACCCTGTTTTACGGATTGCCTGCCGGCGCTGCTGCGCGGTTTCGGCTTCCGCTATGCCGTGCTGAAGTGCCCCGACACCTGCTGGGGCGGATATGTACGGGGACACGGACGCGGCGTGGTGTCGTGGGTGGGGCCCTCGGGGGATACGATCACAGCCCTGCCGCGATACGTGTGCGAGGATTTCGTCGAGGGCTCGACGTGGCAGACCACGGCGTGGAACAACTCCGAAGAGTATATCGATGCGTGCCGTCGCGACGGTGTGCGTTTCCCTGCGGGCATGTGCTTTCAGGATGCGGGGTGGCGCAACGGCCCTTGGATCGGTACGGGGGCGGCGACGGCCGGCGGCTCGCGTTATGTCACGTGGAGCGAATATTTCGAGCATGTATGGGACGGCCGTACGGATGGCGCGTGGCACCTTACGCAGGAGGATATCGAGGTAAACCTCATGTGGGGCAGTCAGGTGCTGCAACGCGTTGCGCAGCGCGTGCGCGATGCGGAGAATCGCGCCGTGCAGGCCGAGAAGGCCGATCTGCTGCGATGGCTCGGCGGCGGTGAAAGTACCGATTCGTTACGTATGGCGTCGCTGTGGCGGCCGCTTATGCTCGCTCAGCATCACGACTGCTGGATCGTACCTTATAATGTCGTGAGCGAGGGGCGGACGTGGGCTGAGAAGGTCGACGAGTGGTGCAGCCTGACGGACAGCCTGTGTCTCGATCTGTTGGGGCGTGCGGCATCGACGACGGAGTTCGACGTGGTCAATACCTCGGCGCGGCCGCGGCGTGGGGTTGTGCGTGTGGATATTCCTTGTGATGTGGCGGCGGCAGGTCAAAAAAATATACGTCTGGTCGACAGCCGCGGCGGCGATGTGCCCTGTACGTTGGTGAATGGGGATGGAGGCCCGGTGTTGGTATTCGAGGCCGAGACACCGGCTTTCGGGGCGGCCCGCTACCGCCTTGAGGCGGGACGGCAGCGCTGCACGGAGCCGTCGTGTGCGGCCTATGGCTCGGCCGAGGGCTTCGTAGTTGAGAGCGACATATACCGTATGGTTATCGATACGCTGCACGGCGGTGCCGTTGCGAGCCTTGTGGATAAGCTCTCGGGCCGCGAGATTGTGGATCGCAGCTCGCAGTGGGGGTTCAACACCCTGCGCGGATACTTCTACGACGAGGGACGCTTCGCCTCGTCCGAGGAGCAGGCGGCGCATGTCGAGATCGAGGAGCTGACGCCGCTGACGGTGCGTGTGGCCGTTACGGGCGCCGTTGCGGGCGAACCCTTCCGCCAGAGCGTGACGCTGCGCCGCGGCGACAGGGTTATCGATTGTACGCTTCGCATATCGTGGCGCGGCAACCGCGGCATCGGCGAGTATGCCGACAGCGGCTCGGCCACGGAGAACCGCCGCGCCTTCAAGAACGACCGCTACAAGCTGCTGTTGATGTTTCCCTCGGTGCGTGGGCGGCAGACGCTGCGCAAGAACGTTCCCTACGGCATCTGCCGCAGCCGCTTGGATGATACCTTCTTCGAGACATGGGACGCCCACAAACACAATATCATACTCGACTGGGTCGACGTGACGGGCGACGACGGCGCGGGGCTGACGCTTATGAGCGACCACACGACCTCTTATGCCCACGGCGACGGGGTGCCGTTGTCGCTGACGGTGCAATATTCGGGCAAGGGACTCTGGGGATGCGACTATCCGCTTGAAGGCGCGACGGAGATACGTTATGCGCTTCTTCCGCATGACGGGGGATGGGATGCGGCGGAGGTGTGGAACGCATGCCGCGAGCATGCCGAGCCTCTGTAGACGTACTGGCACAACTGGAAATCCTATACCAAAACCATGACACTGTAATACTG